>Ga0208050_1000178_pt1 | contig 12070 bp, 3 predicted proteins | sample LakMenEpi13Jun10_FD_150691 | JGI IMG/M metagenome (GOLD analysis project Ga0208050, IMG submission 150691) | Freshwater microbial communities from Lake Mendota, WI - 13JUN2010 deep hole epilimnion (SPAdes) | ecosystem: Environmental > Aquatic > Freshwater > Lake > Epilimnion/Euphotic zone ... | reverse complement strand
CAGACAATTCATTGGTAGAGACTCATCAAATGCTGTTGTATTTAGTTGTGATATAATGTTTAATGATTCATTCCAACTATCTGGAACAAGATTTACATACGATAGCGGTGATGATGTCCTAATTGGATTCAATAGTAATATTGCATTAGAAGTTAGACCATATGATAGATTATACTTCGCTCCTGGAAATTATTTTTCAGTGGCAGTATTGCCATCTAATTATGATCTAAGCACTGTATTTGATTATGACACACAATCAATTTCAGTAACGGTAGAAACTGATGCTGGATTTGATGTAGTAACGCCTACTAATGGTCAACAATTTACGAGTATTTTTAGATTTAGACCAAAGATCGAAGATACTCAACTAGATGATCTATTCATCGAATTACCAAAAGAAGCTATTCAGAGTATCAGTGATGAAAGTTTTATTCTCAGAAGGACTTTTGACGCTCAAACTACTAGTAACAGTTTTACTATTTCATTACCAGAGACTCAGCAGTTTTCTGCAGTTGATTCTAGAGCATATACTCTAGTTGTTACTGGAGTGTCAGTAGGATCATCTTACACAATTGGTGAGATCTTAACTCTACAGACAACTAATTCATCTAACGCTGCATACACGACATTTAACACTAGTGGAGTACCAAGAACTACAATTACAGTTGGAAATCTAGTAGGTATTACTGCAGTAAGATTAAATGCATCTATCTCAAAAAATGCTGTTTTCCAAAAGGTAAAAAATGCAACCAAGATGTCTGTATGGAGAGTAAGCAGATCATCAAACCAAAGCGATCAAGTTCCATTCGGATTAGCATATAGTCCACTATACGGAACTAGAATTGAAGATAAAGATATTTCTCTAGGAGTTACTGACGCTTATAAACTACATGCAGTCTATGAGTCAATTGATAACAATGAAGCAGTAATTCCATATGTAACTCTTGTGGAATCTGCCTTCTTTGCTACTGGATCTATTGTTACAGGAAGAACTTCTGGTGCAAAGGCATTAGTGGTTGATTTCAACTCATCTTCACTAAGACTTTCAATTGTATACCAGACAGATCAAAAGTTCATCCAAAATGAAATCGTAACTGGCATTAACAGTCTAGGAAATAATATTCAAGGATTAATTAGTGATGCAGAAGGTTCAATTAACCTAGGAAGTAAAAACATCACCAGTTCATTCTATCTAGAGTCTGGTCAAACAAATCACTATTATGGAATTTCTAAATTAGTTAGAAAGAAAGGTGCTGCTGCTCCTATTAGAAAATTGAAAGTAGTTGTGGACTTCTTCTCCCATGAAGCGACTGGAGACTACTTCAATATCAATTCCTATGTTGGTATTGATTACAAGGAAATTCCAATCTATACCTATTCTGTTGGTTCAATCACAAATAAAAAACCACTATCTGATGTTCTAGATTTCAGACCAGCTGTAAAACAATTAGTCGATGGAGCTGGTTCAGTAAGTAATCCATATTATCTACAGTGTTCGTCATTGGATTTTGTAAGTCGTGAATTTCAAGGAGCAAATTCAACTGTATTCGATTTACCAAAACCAGATAGCGATTTTAGATTGGATTATTCTCATTATGTCAAGAGAATTGATAAGGTATTTGTTGATCAACTAGGCAAATTCTTCACTATCTTAGGTACTCCTGCAGAAAATCCAATTCCACCAGAAGATAGAGATGATGCTCTTCTCTTAGCAATTATTGGACACAATGCTTATGGTTTTAATCCTAAAGTAGATTCCCTAGTGTTCCAAGAGGATATTAAGAGATATACTATGAGAGATATTACATCTCTAGAAAAGAGAGTTCATAATATCGAATACTATAGTGTACTAACCCTACTTGAGCAGGATACTAATTCACTAATCATTAAAGATGAATTTGGTAACGATAAGTTTAAGAATGGTTTCTTAGTTGATTCGTTTGAGAATCAGAATGTTGCTGATCTCGATAATCCAGATTATTCTGCTTCCATGGATTTCAATAGTAGAACACTTAGAGCATCTCACTACACGACTAATGTTTCACTAATTCCTAATGAGACTTCATCATCCAATGTCACAAGAAATGTTGGAATCATTACTCTTCCATATCAAAGAGAAGCACTAATCATTCAACCATATGCATCGTTAGTTGAAAATGTAAACCCATTCAATGTTTTCAGTTTCATTGGTGTGTTGACACTAAATCCAAGCAGCGATGATTGGGTAGATACTGATGTTGCTCCAGTAAATGTAGTACAAGTAGAAGGTAACTTCCAAAGTCAGGCTAGATTAATTAATGCAGATCAAAATGGTTTTGGTGCTATTTCATGGGGTTCATGGCAAGAAGATTGGTCTGGTGCTAGAACAACTGTTAGTGGAGGTGAGTGGAGAGGATGGTTAGGACCTCTTGGTAGAAATATTCCAGGATTTGGAACTAGAACTACAACTACTACTGGTATTCTCGAAAGAAGAACTGGAACACAACAGAGAGTAGTTGCAACCTTTGAGCAAAGAAGTTTAGGATCTAGAGTAATCAATAAGCAAAATATTCCATTCATTAGATCTAGAAATATTTCTATTGTTGCAGAAAAACTCAAACCACTAACAAGATATTATAGTTTCTTTGATAATGTTGCTGTATCTTCATACACTACACCTAAACTTATTGAACTTATTAAGGATCCAGCAGAAGATTCAAGAACAAATAACATTCCATTCCAGATTGGAGAGACAGTTGAAGGATATCGCTTAGTATCTGGTACTACTAGAAGAGATGGTTCTGCTATTTTCTCAGCAAAAGTAGTAGCACCTAACGATGGATTGAGATCAAATCCATATACAGATGGAGAATTGCCAGAAGTATATTCCTCTCAAACTCAATATCTAAATATCGATACTAATAAGTTAGCAGAGCAAGTATCTGGACAGTACTATGGTCAAATTGAAATTGGTATTATATTAGTTGGTAAAACATCATCAGCTACTGCTATTGTAAGAGATAAGAGAATTATCACCGATAGAACTGGAACCTTTAAGGGATCATTCTTTATTCCAAATGCATCCGTAACGACTAATCCTCGTTGGGCAACTGGAAGAAGATTATTTAGATTAACTGTAAGTTCAACTGATTCAAGAGCTTTACCTGGATCAACTGATAGTTCTAGTGCTCAGACAAATTATGATGCATCTGGTGTTCTAGAAACACTACAAGAAACAATCCTATCGATCAGAAATGCTGAAATTGTAACAGATCAATTAAATGAGCAGAGAACCACAACTAGAACTCGTCAAGAACAAGTTCAGATTGGTTACTGGGATCCTCTTGCACAGTCATTCATGATTGAGGAAAGAGGTGGTGTTTATCTAGATTCTGTTGATCTATTCTTTGCTAAGAAGGATCAAAATATTCCAATCAGCGTTCAGATCCGTGAGATGGAATATGGAGTACCTTGCAATAGAATTCTACCACTATCTACTGCTGTTCTTGCACCAGATCAAGTCGAAGTATCTGAGAATGCATCCATTCCTACCACATTCAAGTTCCCAGCTCCAGTATACATTAGTGAGACTCAGGAATATGCAATAGTTCTATTCACAGACTCAAATGAATATGAAGTTTGGATCTCAGAAATGGGACAGGTTGATATTACTGGTGATAGAACTATTTCAGAACAACCTTATGCTGGTGTCCTATTTAAGTCACAAAACGCTTCTACCTGGTCTCCAAACCAACTACAAGATCTCAAGTTCACTCTATACAGAGCAAAGTTTGGTCCTTTATCAGGAAAACTAGTGCTCAATAATGCAGAGTTGAATATTGGCAATAGGGGTATTCTAAAACTAAGAGAAAATCCAATCGTTACATACAAACCAAATCAGGTCATTACTCTAAACGATGCTTCTGCACAATTCACTCTTGGTGCTAGAATTTATCAAGATACAAGTAATGCTTCAGCAACTATTGTTTCTGTAGATACAGTATCAAGTCCAAACAAAATTACAATTACTGATATTGAAGGATCATTCTTACAGGGAACTGATGTTGGAGGTAATGTAGTTTACCCAATTATCAGTAGTCAGGCAACTGCTACCCTAAATGTAAGTACAACTGCTGGTGTTCTAACTGGAAACTTTACAGTTGGTAAGTTGATTACTGGACAGACAAGTGGAGCAAAAGCTTATGTAACATCATGGAATGTTTCAACTGGTGTTCTAGAAGTCAATTATGTATCCAAGGAATTTGATGATGGTGAAACAATTAGCCAAACAAATCCATCTGTTTCAACTATTGTAAATACATCAACATATTCTGGAGATTCTTTACAAAAATTCCCATCAACAACTACAACATATCCAGAGTCCAGTAAGAAAATTACTATTCTCCATAGCAACCATGGTATGCATGATACCACTAATAATGTTGCAATTACTGGCATAATTTCGGAAATCCCATCAACAACTCTAAGACAAGCAATATCTGCTACAGATACTTCAATTACTGTTGCTGATGCTGGAGCATTCCATAAGAAGATTGGTGGATTTACTTATGGAGAAGATAATCCAGGATACATTAAGATTGATGATGAAATTATTGCATATACTAATATTTCTACAGATGGATTTACAATCACTGTAAAAACAACTGCAGGAAGAGGTGCAGGCGGAACAACAGCAGCAGCGCATGAAATTGGTTCTGCAGTTGAGTGTTATAACTTAGATGGAATTCCACTAACACAAATTAACAAAGTTCATACATCAATTATCAATCCAACATTAGATTCATACGATGTAACTGTAGCATCTGTTGCTACAGTAGGTATTTCGTCTGGAGGAATATTTGCGACTGCTTCTCAGAATGTTCCATTTGAGGTACTTACGCCAAATATCAATAATGTTGTTTTACCAGGAACTCAAATTTATGCTAGAATTAATAGAGTATCTGGAACATCAATCGGTGCTATTGAGCAAGAACCATCATTTGTAAATACAAACTCTTATGAGAATGTGACTCTAAATGATGCAAATATCTTAGCAAATCAATCTCTAATTTTATCAAAAATTAATGAAGATGCTAAGTTGTCTGGAGAAAAGTCATTTACTATGGAACTAATTTTGGAATCAGAAACTGATACATTATCTCCAGTTATTGATCTTGATAGATGCAGTATTATTACTACATCCAATCGCATCAACAATCCAGATAATTGGGATCTAGCTAGATTACCAGAAGGTGATCCTCATGATGCAGTCTACATTACTAGAATGATTTCACTTGATAATCAAGTTTCTAGATCACTGAGAGTAATGTTCGATGCATATAGACCAAATGATACTAATATCAGAGTTCTATATCGTGTAGTTCCTGTAGGATTTACTGGTGATGAGAATTCACTTCTATGGGAATTCTTCAATACTGATGGTGGACCAGATAGACCAGTTACTCCAGTAAATGATCTTGTATTTAAGGCATATGAGTATAACAAGTCTGGTTTAGAATTTACTAAATTCCAAATCAAAGTTGTTCTATCTTCTCCAAATCAGGCATTAGTTCCTCAGATTAAATACTTTAGATCTATTGCAACTGCAGTATAAACATGAGTGAGAAATTGAGAAAAATTAAAGATAGCGCATCTCTTTTTAGAGATGACTCTACTAGTGCAGTAATAAATAAAGATGGAAGTGGGTACGAATCTTATATTCGTACCTACGAAAAGTTAAAAAATCACCAAAAAGAATTTGAGGAATTAAAAGATGATGTGAAATCTCTGAGTTCTGATATTTCTGAAATTAAAAGTTTATTGAGTACATTAATTAGGAGAGAACATAATGGCAATTGAGTCAACCAGTCAAGAAGAACTTCTTATCAGTTTCAAGGAAAGATATCAAAATTTAATCAATGAGAATCAAACTCTTACTCAAAAGATTAAAGAAAATGAAGTTCAAGCACTTAAACTACTTGGTGCTATCGAAACTCTAGAATATCTAACTAAGGATGAAGATGTGGAAGTAGATTCCAGTGAAGAATAATTAAAGGGGGGATTCCCCCCTTATTTTTTTATAAATACAAAAGAGAGAATTATTTGAGAGCTTGGGATAATTACCAATGGCAAATAGAATACAACTAAGAAGAGGTTCTGCTCAGGAATGGGCGAATGTTAATCCGACGCTTGCTATCGGAGAACTTGGTATCGAGATTGATACTGGTCGAATTAAGATAGGTGATGGTATCACCGCTTGGAACTCTCTTAGATACGAAAGACCATTAGAGTCAGTAACGAATGCCCCCAATACTCTCATTCAGAGAGATGCTGATGGTAATTTCCAAGCTGGTGCAATTACTGGTGCGCTAATTGGTAACGCATCAACAGCAACTCGCCTTGCAAACACTCGTCAGATTGCTATAAGTGGTGATGTGACAGCATCCGCCACATTTGATGGTTCAGCAAACTTGAACCTTACATCATCTCTACAAATTATTCAGTCCCTTCCTCATTATGATGGCACACTAAATTCAACTGGATCATATACAAAAGTAACAGTTGATGCTAAGGGAAGAATTACAAATGCATCTAATCCAACAACTCTACAAGAATATGGATTAGCAGGAACTGTAGAGGGACAATCTGCACAACCATTTGATAGAGACTTACAAGGTGTCGCAGATCTAACTACAACTGGTATCATCACTCGTGTTTCTGATGGTAATATTGTAACTAGAACTATTCAGGGTACTAGTGGAAGAATTGCAGTAACTAATGGTAGTGGTGTTGCAGGAAACCCATCACTAGATTTAATTCCAACAACTATTACTCAGGGAACATACAACACACCAACAGTTGCTGGGGCAACTCAAACTATCAGAGCAACAAGATTTACTGTTGATGCTTTTGGTAGATTTACTTATGCTGAAGATTTTCCAATTGCAACTGCCGTTGAAGGTACAACAGATTCAGCATGGTCCACTGGTGTTTCATATGCACGATATGCAAAAGTAACTAATGGTGGTAGATTATATCAGGCAGTAAATGCTGGTACATCAGGTGCTACAGCACCCACACACACCTCAGGAGACGCTTCAGACGGAACTGTGCTATGGAGACACTTAGCACTCGTTACAACCCGCCAGAAGGGTCTTGCATCGTTTGATCAAGAGGACTTTGATGTTGATGGCGATGGTCATGTAACCATTGCGTCTAGGGGTGTAGATAATACTCAACTACAAAATACAGAAATTCGTTTTGCAGATGGATCTGGATTTACTGCATACGAACTAGATAATGAACTAACTGCTTCTACTGGTTATCGTGGAATTACTACAATTAACGATTTATCGGTAAATGATACTGCTGGAAATCCACTCATTCGTAGTATTAACAGTACCAACCCAGCAACTAGCAATGTTGATATCAACACTGCAACTGCAAATATTTTCTCAGATATTACATTAGATAAGACTAGCACTGCAGTACAGACAATCAACCGTGCTGGATCATTAACTATCCTAATGGATGCAAACACTGCATCCAACCGATTCCTAAGATTCACCGCAAATAATGCTGGTGCTGGTGAAGCAAAGATTGAAGTAAGTGCAGATGATTCCATTCTAGTTCAGTCATCAAACTCAACTATTAGTATTGCTGCTCCTCAGCAGATCTCTCTAATCTCTAGTGGTGCTGATGTAAGAGTAGAGGATATCTACTTTGCAAATAACGCAATTAGTTCAACCAATTCAACTATCGTACTAGATCCTGCTGGTGTTGGTGATAACACAGGAACTGTACAGATCAAGGGTGATCTTCTAGTTGATGGAACCACAATCACTGTCAACTCAGAGACGATGACAGTTGATGATCCAATCATCACCTTGGGTGGTGACACTGCTCCAACATCTACTGATGGTAAAGATCGTGGTGTTGAGTTCAGATATTACGACACTCAAGCAAGACTAGGTTTCTATGGTTGGGATGCAAGTTATTCGACTCTTGCTGGAACTACTGGCGGTTATCGTTTCCTCTACAATGCAACAAATACTTCTGAAGTCTTTTCTGGTACTGATGCTGGTATTATTGCTGGCAACCTTGCCCTCAGTAGTAATGTTGGATCAACTGGCACTACATCAGGTACTCTGGTAGTCACAGGAGGCGCTGGAATCAGTGAGAACCTATGGGTGGGTGGAACTGCGAACATTGCTGGTAATAGCACCTTACAGGGCACTCTAGGGGTCACTAACCTAGCTACATTCAACAATGGGGTTACTATTGCTGGTAATACTGTAGCAGCAACAGAATATTTTAGAATTACTGATGGAGCAGGTTCACCAGTAACTAAGTTCTTGGTTGATACTGCGAATGGAAATACTACCATTCAAGGAACTTTGGGTGTTACTAGTGCAGCTACATTATCTTCATCTCTGGGTGTTACTGGGATAACTACTCTTACTGGTAATTTAATCACTCAGTCTGCTTCCACAGTTAATATCCAAAATACAACTAATACTAATGTTACTGGAGCGATTGCTGGAACTGCATATGCATCTCTAGGAACTTATGGTGCTCTGAAAGTTGATGGTGGTGCTTCAATTGCTAATGGTTTAGTTGTTGGTGGATCACTGAAAATTTACGGTCAGTTTGATGTAGATGGTGCAGTTAGCTATAGCGGTAATACGGTATTCAAGGGTAGTATCTCAGTTGACAACGATGGTACTTCACCATTCAAGTTTAATGTTGCTTCCAATACAGGTAGAATCGATACAGTTGGTATTATCTCAACTACAAACGCTACTGATTCTTCAGCAACAAACAACGGTGCTCTGATTGTTACTGGCGGTGCTGGTATTGGAGCACAACTCAGAGTTGCTGGAGTAACTACTCTTTCCAACGCAACAGATTCAACTGCACTTGGAACTGGTGCTCTAGTTGTTTCTGCTGGTGGTGCTTCGATTAATAATCAACTCAGAGTTGGTGGTGCTGCAACGATTACAGGTGCAACACAAATCAATAATACCTTAGGTACTACTGGCATTACATCGTTCACAAACGCTACAGATTCTTCTGCAACTAATAATGGTGCTTTAGTTGTAACTGGTGGTGTTGGTATTGGAGCACAACTAAGAGTTGGTGGAAATACCACTCTTACTGGCGATCTTGCTGTTAATGGTGGAGATATTACAACCACTTCCACAACTGCCACTGTATTTAATACAACTGCTACTACATTAAATATTGGTCAAGCAGCAACTACAGTTTCTATTGGTGCTTCCACTGGAACACTAACTCTTAATAATGCAAATACAGTTGTAACTGGCAATCTTACCGTAAATGGAACAACTACAACTGTAAATGCAACGACTATAACTGTCGATGATCCTGTTCTAACTCTTGGTGGTGATACTGCTCCTGCGTCGGATGATAATAAGGATCGTGGTATTGAATTCCGTTATTTTGATGTTTCAGCAAAACTAGGTTTCTTTGGATGGGATGATTCTTCATCTGGATACAGATTCTTAGAGAATGCCACAAATTCTTCTGAAGTATTCTCTGGCACTGATGCAAGAATCTTTGCTGGTAGATTAAATTTAACTACAGGAACAACTTCAACAAATACTACTAGTGGTGCTCTAATTGTTACTGGTGGTGTTGGAATTTCAGAAAATCTAAATGTTGGTGGCACAACTACTTTAACTGGAGTACTTGATGCTAATGGTGGTGCTACTATTGATAATGTTAGAATTGGTATTACTGCTGATAATGAAATTGATACATCAACAGGAAACTTAATTATCGACTCTGCTGGTGGCACTACGACTATTGATGATATTCTCAGTGTTTCTGGTGTTACAACAATTAATAGTAATGCGGGGAGAACTATTCCTGCTGGTTCAGAAATTCCCACACTTGGAGGTGCATTCAGAGTAACTGGTGGTGCTCATGTTGGTGAGAATTTAGTTGTTAATGGTGATGTTAAGGTATATGGTCAAGCAGTCTATCAGGGTGGAATTGAGTACCAAGGAACTCAGACTTATTCTGGTATCATTAGACAGTCTAATGCAACAGATGCATCATCATCCACAGATACAAATACATCAATTTCTACTGCTGGTGGTTTAGCAGTTGCTAAGAAATTATTTGTTGGAAATAACGCTTCTATTACAGGAACTCTAGGTGTAACTGGTACTACATCTTTAAGTTCTACACTTACTGTTACTGGATTAATTACTGCTAATGCTGGACTAACCATTAGTGGTTCTGCTAGTGCTGGAGAAGATTTTATTATTAATGATGGCACTACAACTAAATTTAGTGTTGCATCTGCTAACGGAAATACTTCAATTAGTGGAACTCTAGGAGTAACTGGAACATCTATATTTACTGGATCGATTACTGCAAATGGTGGAGTTATTGGTGCTCTAACTGGTAATGCTTCTACCGCAACAACACTACAGACAGCTAGAACAATCGGTATTTCTGGTGATGGCACTGGAACTGCTACTTCTTTCAATGGTTCTGCAAATATCACTATTCCATTCACACTAGCAAACAGTGGTGTTACTGCTGGAACTTATAGATCTGTAACAGTAGATGTTAAAGGTAGAGTAACTGCTGGAACAAACCCAACAACTATTTCTGGATATGGTATTACTGATGCTCAACCATTAGATTCTGATCTAACAGCAATTGCTGGATTAACAACTAATGGCATTATTGCAAGAACTTCTACTGGTGCTGCAGCAACTCGTTCGATTGCAGTTTCTGGTATTGGTATCTCAGTATCTAACGCTGATGGTGTATCTGGGGATCCAACAATCACTTCTAATGCAACTCCAAACAACTCAGCAAATGCGATTGTTGCAAGAGATGCAAATAGAAACTTCACTGCAAATATTATCACAGCATCACTAAATGGTAATGCTTCTACTGCAACAACATTACAAACAGCAAGAACAATAGGTGGTGTTTCATTTGATGGTTCAGTAAACATTAATCTTCCTGGAGTAAATGCTACTGGAAATCAAGATACAACTGGAAATGCTGCAACTGCAACTACATTAGAAACTGCAAGAACAATTGCTGGAGTATCATTCGATGGTTCAGCAAATATTAATATTCCATACGCAAATCTAACTGGTACTCCATCCGCATTCACTGCAGATAGATTAGTAAACACAACCCCTCCAGCAACTGCAACTGCAACTGGAACAGCTGGAGAAGTTCGTTATGATTCTGATTTCATTTACATCTGTGTTGCCACAAACACTTGGAAGAGAGTTGCAATCGACACATGGTAAGGAGGAATTAACAAATGTCAGCATCACAACCAGAAACTAGAGCAGAATTTAAGGCATGGTGTCTAAGGAGACTTGGATACCCTGCTATTGATGTGAATGTTTGCGATGAACAATTAGAAGATCTTATTGATGAGGCAGTTAGTCATTTTCAGGAATTTCACTATGAAGGATCCTATCATACATTAATTAAAATTCAGGTCACGGAAAATATCAAAAATTCAGCATTGAGTTCAACTCAAATTGGTACTAGTGCATGGAGAGAAAATAATAACTATATTGATCTTCCACCAAATATTAAAGGAATTAATGATGTGTGGCTTGGCGAGTCCACACCATATGGAAACCTGAACAATATGTTCAATATCAAATATCAGTTATTCTTGAATGATATCTATGCATTTACTCATAATGAAATTCTACATTACTTTATGGTGAAGAATTATCTCGAAACTCTTGATTGGGTTATTAATTCTAAAACTCATAGAAGACTTAGATATACATCAAGTACTAAAAAATTATACGCAGATATTGATTGGGGCGAATTGAACATTGGTCAATATATTCTTGTGGATTGTATTATGTCAGCTGATCCTACAATTTATACTGATATTTGGAATGAACATTGGTTAAAAGATTATGCTACTGCACTATTCAAGGAACAATGGGGTCAGAATCTAAGTAAGTATGATGGAATCCAAATGCTTGGTGGAGTTACTCTAAATGGTAGAAAAATTCTAGAAGAAGCAAAAGGTGAGATAGATAAATTAAAAGAAGAACTTAGAAAT
>Ga0208050_1000176_pt1 | contig 12168 bp, 10 predicted proteins | sample LakMenEpi13Jun10_FD_150691 | JGI IMG/M metagenome (GOLD analysis project Ga0208050, IMG submission 150691) | Freshwater microbial communities from Lake Mendota, WI - 13JUN2010 deep hole epilimnion (SPAdes) | ecosystem: Environmental > Aquatic > Freshwater > Lake > Epilimnion/Euphotic zone ... | reverse complement strand
GGTGCTGATAATTTAAAGCGGATTGCCAGATTTTCTACCATCAACCATCCAGAGCGTATTTTGAGTTTTATGGAGCAAAAAACTATCTGGCACCCGATTGGGATTTAACTACTCAGCTGCGATAGCTAAATAAGTTGGCTTAACAATCTTTTCAATAATCTCAAGTCGTTCTTCAAATGGAATAAATGAACTCTTAAGTGCATTAACTGTTACGCGTTGTAAATCAACAAATTTCCAGTCAAAGGATTTAACGCATTGAGTCATTTCATGACTCATAGATGTATTACTCATTAATCGATTATCAGTATTCAATGTGACTCTAAACCTCAATTTGGAAAGCACGCCAATTGGATGCTCAGCATAAGTTTTAGCCGCACCAGTCTGAAGATTTGAGGTAGGGCAAAGTTCAAGTGGAATTCTGCGATCGCGCACATAGGATGCAAGCAATCCTAATTTTGGCTTACCTGCTGAAAAGTCGATGTCATCAACAATTCTTACGCCATGGCCTAGTCGTTCTGCGCCGCAAATTTGAATAGCCTCCCAAATTGAAGGCAGTCCATACGCCTCACCGGCATGGATTGTGAAGTGGGCATTCTCTTTTCGCAGATATCCAAAAGTATCTATTTGATTAGTTGGTGGAAAGCCATCCTCAGGACCTGCAATATCAAATCCAACAACACCTTTGTCACGGTACTTAACCACCGCAGCAGCAGCCTCTTGAGAGCGATTGTTTTGTCTCATTCCGCAAAGCAATGATTCAACTCTTATCTTATTTCCTTCTTTTGCAGCTTCAGCAACTCCTTGTTTATAACCTTCAATTGTTGCTTCAACCACCTGATCAATACTTAAACCTTGTTCAGTAAATAACTCAGGAGCGCCTCTTACCTCTGCATAGACCACACCGTCTCGCGCTAAATCAATGGCACACTCTCGGGCTACTTGAATTATCGCCTCTTGGGTTTGCATAACTGCAATAGTGTGAGAAAAAGTTTCTAGGTATCGAACTAAAGAATGAGAGTTACAGGACTCTTCAAACCATTCGGCTAATTTTTTAGGATCTTGCGTAGGAAGTTTTTTGTAACCTATTTTTTGTGCAATTTCAATTATTGTCTCCGGGCGCAGTCCACCATCTAAGTGATCATGTAGGAGTGCTTTTGGCAATCTCTTAATCTGATCAACTGATGGTGTATTACTTAATGACACTTAGCCCTCAATCCGTTCAATAACCAATGGTAATCGCTTAACTTCATCATCTTTACCACCTATTTGATATCCACCAGTTAATGCCTCAATAGCTCTATTAAATCTGTCAGGTTCATCAGTATGCAATGTCAAAACTGTTTGGTCTTTTACAACTAAATCTCCAGGCTTTGCATGAATTTCAATTCCAGAACCTAATTGCAGCGTCTCTCCTTGTTTTTGTCTGCCTGCACCTAATCGCCAAGCAGCAACGCCCACCTTCATCGCATCTAGAGTTAGCAATTTTCCAGAGGCGTTTGCTTTGATCTCCATCTTTTCCTTGGCAACTGGCAATGGCGCCTGGTTATCGCCACCCTGAGCTGAAATCATTTTGCGCCAAACATCCATAGCCATGCCGTTTTTTAGCGCCTCTTCAGGAGTTACTTTGGGTTTAATCCCAGCTGCATCTAGCATTTCATTTGCAAGCAGCAGCGTAAGTTCAACCACATCACTTGGGCCACCACCAGCTAAAACCTCCAAAGTCTCTCTTATTTCTAGAGCGTTTCCAGCTGTTAAACCAAGTGGCACATCCATCGCTGTAACTAATGCTCGAGTTTTTACTCCCGCATTTTTACCTAAATCAACCATAGTTCTTGCTAATAAACCTGCATCCTTTGGATCACTCATAAATGCTCCAGAGCCAGTTTTTACATCAAGGACAAGTGCACCAGTTCCTTCAGCAATTTTTTTACTCATAATTGAGGATGCAATTAAAGGAATAGATTGAACTGTGCCAGTTACATCACGTAATGCATAAAGCTTCTTATCGGCTGGTGCTAATCCAGCTCCTGCGGCACAAATCACCGCCCCACAATCTTGAATCACTTTTAACATTTGCTCATTTGAAAGGTTTGCTTTCCAACCTTTAATTGATTCTAATTTATCCAAAGTTCCACCAGTATGTCCTAATCCCCTGCCAGACAACTGTGGAACAGCAGCACCACATGCTGCAACTAACGGTGCAAGAGGCAGAGTAATTTTGTCTCCAACACCACCTGTTGAATGTTTATCAACTGTTGGCCGATCTAGCATCGACCAATTCATTCTCTCACCACTATTAATCATGGCCTGTGTCCAGCGAGTAATTTCTCGATTATTCATTCCATTAAGCAAAATTGCCATTAACAAAGCTGACATTTGCTCATCAGCAATAACGCCTCGCGTATAGGCCGCTACTGTCCAATCAATTTGATCATCAGTTAATTCAAATTTGTCTCGCTTTGCTGAAATTATTTCAACTGCGGCAAACTTTTCACTCATTTAAGATCCTCAGGGCCAAATCCCCATGGCAATAAATAGGATAAAGGCTTTGGGCCATCCGGTGTCATAAACAACATCTCATTACCGCCATGTTCAAACAACAATTGGCGACAACGCCCACATGGTGATAAATACTCACCATTACCATCAACGCAAACTACTGCGACCAATCTTCCGCCACCTGTGGCGGTAAGTGAGGAAATTAATCCACACTCAGCACAAAGGCCAACACCATAACTTGCATTCTCACTATTGCAGCCAACAACAATTCGACCATCTGAAACTAAACCAGCTACTCCGACTTTAAAGTTTGAATAAGGCGCATAAGCTTTTGTCATTACCTCTTTTGCGGCTAAATGGAGCACTTCCCAATTGATTTCCATGGGGTAATTCTCCTACGAAATTAAACTATTTATTACCGCGAGAGTATGGAATTCCATCTGCTGCTGGAGCCCGAACCCGTCCTACCAAGCCAGAAACAGCAATGATTGTGGCGATGTAAGGAATCATCAACATTAACTCTGACGGTAGGGCAACACCAGAGATTGAAAGATTACTCTGCAAGCTATTAGCAAAACCAAAGAACAATGCAGCAACTAATGCTCCTCGTGGTGACCACTTACCAAAAACTAAACAGGCAAGAGCAATAAATCCTGCACCTGCTGTCATTGATTGCGAGAAGATGCCGACGGCGCCAATTGTAAACACCGCACCACCAAGACCTGAAACTAAACCTGCCAACATAACATTTCTAAATCTCAATTTATTAACATCAATTCCAACAGAATCTGCTGCAATTGGAAGCTCACCGATAGCCCTGGTTCGAAGGCCCCAGCGAGATTTAAACAAAGCCACTTGGATCAAAGTTACAATCGCATACATGATATAAACAATTATTGTTTGGTTAAACAACACTGGACCAATAATTGGAATTTTAGACAAAATAGGAATTGGAATATTTGAAAAACTTCCTGCGGCATTCCAAGTACTATCGTATGGCACAAGCAAGGTTGAATAGAAGAAATTAGTTAAACCTAAAACCAACACATTAATTACAAATCCAATAATTACCTGATCTACTTTAAAATTAATTGCAAAGTAAGCCAAGATTAATGAAACTAATGCGCCAGCAATTGGCGCTGAGAGTAATCCCCACATTAAATTTTGAGTAAGGCTTGCAACAATTGCTGAAATGAAGGCTGAAAACAACAACTGCCCCTCTATAGCAATGTTAATAACACCAGATTTTTCGCAAAGTAATCCAGACATAGATCCAAAAATTAATGGCACTGCTAACAAAAGTGCGGCTTGAAGCAGGCCAGTAAATGGAATGAATTTTCCAGCTGCTGCCCAGCATAAAAATGACATTATGCTGCCCAGACCAAAAACAACACTGCCAAGGGTGGTGGATTTGTCTGATTTGTATCCTAGATAAGACAAACCAATACCAAAGAGTGCCAATAGCATAAATATTCCAGAGCCTGATCGAGAGCTCACACTCCACTCATTTATTAACTTAAATTCATCACCTAAGATAAAACCAAAGGTAATTGGTTCAGTCTTACTAGATGTTATATAAAAAACAAGGGTAAAAATGGCAAATAGAGCCAGCATTGTAAAAATGCTTTTTTGTTTGCGCTTTTGAACTAAATTTAACTCTGCCATTAGCCGTTCCAACCTTTAGCAGTCATTGACTTAGATTCAATTGAATTTTTCAATCTGAAAACTCGCTTTAATAGCATTGGGGTGGCGATAAACAAGACAATTAACGCCTGAATTACTTGCACGATCTCTGATGGTGTGCCGGTGTTGGAGAGCAGGGTTCTGCTACCAGTTTGTAGCGCACCAAATAGCAAGGCTCCCAATAAAGTTCCAAGTGGTGTTGCCTGTCCAAGTAGTGCCACAGTTATAGCGTCAAAGCCGATACTGCCAGCAATTCCAGCAGTTAAGGCGTACTCAGTACCAATTAGATGAACTGCACCACCTAAACCAGCCAAGCCGCCACTTATAAACATGGTTGCAGTTGTTACAAATGGAACTGAAATTCCTGCAGTTCGAGCCGCATTTGAGTTTGCACCAACTGCTCTAAATTTAAATCCTAAAGTGCTTCGGGTTAAGAGCCACCAAACAAACCACGTTACGCCCAAAGCAATGAAGATTCCTAAATGCAACCTCAGATCTCCGCCAAGTAGTTTAGGTAGCTGAGCGCTGCTGTTTACCTCAGGGGCGATTGGATCTTGTCGCTCCTCCCGTAAGAAAGCCTGAGTTTTTAATAACCAGAGAATAAATAATGAAGCTATGTAATTGAGCATAATTGTCACAATTACTTCATGAGCTCCCGTTTTTGCTTTGAGCAACCCAACAAAACCGCCAAACAAACCACCTAAAACTATTCCAGCAATCAAGACAAGTGGTACATGAATTAAAGGTGGTAGTTCATATGCAAAGCCAACGTAAGATGCACCGATTGCACCAAAAATAAATTGTCCTTGGGCTCCGATATTAAATAAACCAGATCTAAATGCTAACGCCACCGCTAAGCCAGCAAACAAAAGTGGGATCGCGGTAACAATTGTTTCAGACATTGGGTAGAAGCCTCTAAAAAATCCAGACTCCCTTGCCAGGTTCACATCGTAAATTGAACCTTGAAATATTGCTAAGTAGGAGTTACCAATTCTAGATGCTGCTGAAGTTAAGAATTTACCAGGTGAACTTAACTGGCCCATAATTACTGGATCTGAAACTACAATGATTATTCCGCCAATAAAAAAAGCGAAAATAAAAGAAAGGAAAGGTAGTAAGGCATTTTTCTTTAGTCCTATAAAGAATTTTGTAATCACTTTATACCTGCCATCATCAAGCCTAATTTTTCTCTGGAAACATCAGAATCAACCACTCCCACAATCTCACCTTTATAAATTACCGCAATTCGATCAGCTAACTCCATAACTTCATCAAGTTCACTACTAATCAACAAAATGGCCTTTTTATTTGCACGCTCAGCGAGCAACTTCTCATACACAAACTCAATCGATCCAACATCTAATCCCCTGGTTGGTTGAGCAGCAACTACTAACTTAACCTCGCGTGATAACTCTCGAGCAAGCACAACCTTCTGCTTATTTCCTCCAGAAAGAGAGGAGGAGTTTGCTTCAATACTTTGGGTTCTAACATCAAACTCTTTTACTAACGTTGTTGCATTTTCTGAAATATAAGAACGATTGAGTTGACCTCTACTCGCAGCCGGCTCCAAGTCATGAACATCTAGAATCAAGTTTTCGGTGATGGAAAAGGTAGAGATTAAGCCATCTAATTCTCGTGATTCTGGAATATATGCAATTCCAGCCCGTAGTGAATCTCGAACAGTAGAACCTAAAATCTCTTTTCCATCTAGTTTGATTGAGCCTGATTTATGTTTTTCTAAATTCACAATTGCTCTAGCTAGCTCAGATTGTCCGTTGCCCTGAACGCCTGCAATTGCCAGGATCTCACCTGCCCGAATATTCAAAGATAAATTGCTTACCACCTTACGACCAGAATCATTAAAGATACTTAAATCATTTATCTCTAAAACATTTCCACCGGGATTGAATGCAGCTTTACTTGGCGCTAAATCCACTTCGCGTCCAACCATCAAATTGGCCAACTCTTCTTGCGAAGCTGATGGCAATTGAGTTCCTACAACTTTACCAAGTCTAATAATTGTTATCTTGTCGGCAACAGCTCTTACTTCTCTAAGTTTATGAGTAATAAAAATAATAGATGTTCCTCTAGATTTCAAAATCTTCATTACATTGAGCAACTCATCAGTTTCTTGTGGTGTTAACACCGCAGTTGGCTCATCCAAAATCAAAACCTTTGCGTCATACATCAGCGCCTTAATAATCTCTATCCGTTGCTGAACTCCAACTGGTAAATCTTCAATAATTGCGTCAGGATCGATATCAAATTTAAACTCATCAGATAACTTCTTAATTTTTGTTTTTATCTCAGCAAAACTCATAATGCCAAATTTAGATTTTTCTCGTCCTAGTGCGATATTTTCTGCAACTGTAAATACTGGAATGAGCATGAAGTGCTGATGCACCATACCAATCCCATATTTAATGGCATCTGCTGGCTCAAGGATTTTTACTAACTTCTCGTCAACTAGTATCTCGCCTGAGTCTGGTTGCAATAACCCATAGACGATATTCATTAAAGTTGATTTGCCGGCTCCATTTTCACCAAGGATGGCGTGAATCTCGCCTTTACCGACCTTTAAATTTATTTGATTATTTGCTTGTAAATTTCCAAAACTTTTGGATATTCCCTTTAACTCTAAGGGCATTAACTACTCCTTAATGTAACTGGGTGAGTTAGAAATCTAACTCACCCAGAAATAGTGCTCGACTAATTTATAGTCGATTACGCATTGTTTACATCAATTGATCCGGCAGCAATTGCAGCGGCTAGATCTCTTACCTCAGCTTGCAGTGATGCAGGAATCTTCTTTGACCAAGCTGGGGTAATTGCATAAGCAACTCCCTTGTTGGAAAGTGTTCCTACATACTCCTTGCTGGTGAACTTACCTTCGTATGCCTCTTTAGTTACAGCCAATACACCCTCAGCTAAGCCCTTTAGAGCAGAAACTGGAGTAACACTTGCATATTGTCTGCCTGTATCCATAACCTTTGCATCTACCCAAATCACATTAGATTTCTTTGACTTTAGGCTGTTTGCAGCGGTTGTGGCTTGCATTCCACCGGCAACTGGGAAGATTACATCTGCACCCTGTTGCTCTAATGAGATTGAGGTTTGTAGAGCTTTGGTGGTGTCATCAAAGCTACCAAGGAATGTTCCAGTCTTAGTCTTTGTGTTCCAACCAATAACTTCAACTTTCGTATTCTTAACGTCGTTGTAGTACTGAACTCCCTTTGCATAACCTTCCATGAAGATAGTTACAGTTGGAAGTGCGATTCCGCCATAAGTTGCAACTTTGCCAGTCTTTGACATACCTGCAGCTAAGTAGCCAACTAGGAATGAGTTTTCATCAGTCTTGTAGGTAATTCCTTTTTGGTTCTTTCCTACTGACCAACCATCAACTAAAGCGAAGTTAACTGAAGGGTTAGCAATTGCTGCTGCGGTGATTGCATCACCTAGCAAGAAGCCAACACCGATAATCAGTGTGCACTTCTTATCTAAAAACTTTTTAATATTTGGCGCATAGTCAGCATTTGACTTTGCTGGTAAGTACTCAATTGATGATGCGAAGCCAGCTTTCAAAGCACGCTTTGCGCCATCATATGAAGTTTGGTTGAAAGACTTGTCATTAATTCCAGCGGTATCTAGTGCTACGCAAACCTTCTGCTTGGTTTTAGCATTAGCAGCAGGCGCAATAGCTACAGATGAAATTAGTGAAGCAGCTGCAATAGCTACTACGACTCTATTTACTCTTTTCAAAATCCCTCCCTAGGACTTAGACCCAAAAAAGATGGGGGTTAGTTGTGTGCTGACCCTATCGGTGCAGGCTGAGCCTGCAAGACAGGCTCTTGAGTTAGGTTGATTACGATTTCTTTAGATTACTTTAAACTCTAACTAGAGAGTTTAAACTTTCCACCACTTTTTAAGAGCCGAGAAGGTTTTTAATCCGCCCAGCCTTTAAGTTTGCTGAGATAGCTTGGATTCGAGAGGAAAAAGCTGGGCCGCTGACTACTTTGACAGTAACACCGCCATCTTTGAGGTTATATCTGTGCCCGTAGATGCCTTTTTTGCCATCTAGGATTTCTAAAATATTTTTATCAGCTAATTCGGCTGTGATTATCTGTTCAACCGCTAGATCAAAACGTTTTTGCACCACTAAGTACTGATTTTTCTTTCCTGCTGAAAAATTCAAAAAGTACTGCTCAGGTAGCAGACCTGAAATTAGGATTGGAGTAGTTGGTCTATTAAGGCTGGCGATATTTGAGATCACCTCATCAGATTTTGACCAGGTAGAAAAGATTTGATCAATCCCAGCACTTACTTGAGCCTTTATCTCATTTTCAAAATTTGTATCAAGTAATTTGCTACTCACCTTAACTTTAGAGTTACCTGCTGCTGCACCCTTGATAAATACCGAGGCGTATCTGGCAGCACTTGGATCTAATTTATCTGCGATAAAGCCAATTTTTCCACTTTTACTTCTTACGGCAAGGGCAGCACCGGCTAGATAAATCCCTTCATGGGTGGCAAATGAAAGGTTAGAAACATTTGTCATCGCCACAGACTCATCATCGATAATTGCAAATTGAGTATTTGGAAACTCATTTGAGATTCGACGCACTGTGTCGGCATAAGCGGCGCCAACACAGATGATGAGTTGGTATTTATTTCGAGCTAAAAATCTAACTCGGGTTATTCGATCACCCAAACTGCCATCAGTTATCTGCTCCCGCACATCCAACCGGGAAATATTATGTTTTTTAATTGCCCGCTCTAATCCTTTGGCAGCTAAATCATTTATACCGTTATCTCCCCTGCCGCCAACTTCATAGGCAATTGCAATCCGCTTGGGCTCTGCCGCAGATGAACTCTGGATTACTGCAGTAGGAAGTAGGGTGAGGATCAGTGCGAAGAGAAGATATCGCTTAGCCATTTGCAATTAGACCCAAAGCGGAATAAACATCAGCTAATGTCTTGGCTGCTACCTGATTGGCTTTTTCAGAGCCAGCTTTGAGCAGCTTTAGTAACTCAGCTTTGTCATCCATTAACTCTAAGGTGCGAGTACGAATTGGGTTTAACGCCTCCACTACAACTTCGGCAACCTGTAATTTAAAATCACCATAACCTTTACCAGCAAATTCATTTTCAATATCTTTAATTGATTTGCCAGAAAATGCCGAATGAATGGTTAGTAGATTTGAGATACCTGGCTTTTCTTTCTCATCAAATTTAATCTCTTTGCCAGCATCGGTAACACTTGACTTAAATTTCTTTATAGTTGCATCCGGTGAATCCAAAAGCTCAATTACACCCGCCATTGAGGCTGCAGATTTACTCATCTTAGAGTTTGGATCTTGCAGGTCATTAATTTTTGCCAGTGACTTAATAATTTGGGCAGCTGGAATATTAAATACCTCTTTGTATTTACTGTTAAATCTTTGGCCCAAATCCCGGGTTAACTCAATATGCTGGCGTTGATCTTCACCGACTGGCACAAAATCTGCTTGATAAAGCAAAATGTCTGCTGCTTGCAAGATTGGATAGGTGAACAGACCAACATTGGTTCGATCAGTACCACCTTTTTGTGACTTATCTTTAAATTGTGTCATGCGTCCGGCTTCACCAAATCCGGTAATGCACTCAAGCACCCAAGCTAGTTGGTTGTGAGCAGGCACATGAGATTGAATAAACAATGTGCAAAGCTTTGGATCCACACCAATGGCAATTAATTGGGCTGCAGACAAAAGGGTGCGTTTTTCTAATAATTTAGGATCGGTTTCAACAGTTAGGGCATGTAGATCAACAACGCAGTAAAAAGCATCATGTTCTCGTTGCAGCTCCACCCATTGTTTGATTGCACCTAAGTAATTGCCTAAATGAAAAGAATCATGGGTTGGTTGAATTCCAGATAAAACTCGTTTTTTACTCACTTTTTCACATCATCTCGGGCAAGTAGAAGTTGTCCTACTCGTTTGCCACTCATGCTGACAATTGTAAAGCGCGCATCATCAACTCGAACCACATCATTAACCTGTGCAATCCGACCTAACTTATGCATCACAAAACCACTCACCGTTTCATATGGACCTTCTGGTAGTTGTATACCGGTTTGATCCTGTAAATCTTCAAGTGAGATTAGACCATCAATCTCCATATCGCCTGTGCGTTGCTGCAAATTTGGCTGGGTTTCATGACCGTCATATTCATCCTGAATTTCACCAATTAAGCACTCCACCAGATTCTCTAAAGTCACTATGCCATCAGTACCACCGTATTCATCTAACACAATTGCAATATGTTGGCGCTTGCTACGCATTTCAGTTAACGCTGGTAGCACACCTTTAGTTCCTGGTAAGAAAATAACATTTCGGACCATCTCCATGATAGTTATCTGGGCATCATCTAGCTTGGGATTTAGTAGATCTCTAACATGTAGGAATCCAATAACCTCATCACTACTTCCTCGAACAACTGGATAACGTGAGTGAGCAAGTTCTACTGCAAGCTTTCGGGCATCAGAGATACTCAATGAGGCATCAAGGAAGTCAACCTCAGTTCTTGGCACCATTACCTCATGAAGTAATCGATCGCTGGTGTTAAACACCTCTTCAACGATCTCCCGCTCCTCTTTAGTTAAATCAGCATGACCACTAACGAGTTCCATTAACTCAATATCAGATATCTGATTTCGCTCACTCTTTGAGGTAACGCCAAATACCTTGACAATCAGATCAGATGAGTGTGAAAGCAGCCAAATGATTGGTCTAAAAATTATGGCTACCCGATCAACAATTGATGCAGTTGCGAGCGCAATACTCTCAGTTTTATACAAAGCTAATTTCTTAGGAACCAACTCGCCAAAGACTAAAGAGATATAAACAATTACTAAAGTAATGCCGATAATTGAAATAATCTCACTGCTGCCGGCAGAAAGCCCAAGTGATTCCAATCTTGGAATTACATAAACACCTAATTGCTCAGCTCCCAAGGCGGCAGATAAGAACCCACACAAAGTGATACCAACCTGGACTGCAGCTAAGAAACGATTTGGGTTACTCGCTAACTTGGCAACGCGGGCGCCGCGTTTGCCCTTGCCTGACATCTGCTTAACCTGAGACTCACGCAGGGAGATAAGGGCGATCTCGGCGGCAACAAAGATTCCGCCCAGCGCTATTAGGCCTAAAACGATTGCAATGCTAATTAACGCACCTTCGGCCATATCTCCAATGGTATCTAACTGCGCACTTCACCGGCCCCGTGAGCGCAAAAACTGCGCCCCTTCCCCTTTTTGGCCATTCTGTCGTAACCTTTGCCAACTCTCACAACCGTGAGACCTTCATCCAACGGATCGTCGGGCACGTACCTGCCCGGAGAAGGAGTAAAGAACCATGGCATCAGTTGTATTCTCACAAGCATCCCGAATCTATCCGGGAACTACAAAACCTGCAGTAGATAAATTAGATCTGACCGTTAATGATGGTGAGTTTCTAGTTTTAGTTGGACCATCTGGTTGTGGTAAATCAACCTCATTAAGAATGTTAGCTGGATTAGAGGAGATCGATACTGGATCTATTCGAATCGGTGACAAAGATGTAACAAATGTTGCACCTAAAGATCGCGATATCGCAATGGTCTTTCAGTCCTACGCGCTATACCCACACATGTCAGTTGCTGAAAATATGGGCTTTGCATTAAAGATTGCTGGCGTAGCAAAAGAGGAGCGCGAAAGACGCGTATTAGAGGCTGCAAAATTATTAGATTTAGAGGATTACTTAGATCGCAAACCTAAAGCACTCTCTGGTGGTCAACGCCAGCGTGTAGCAATGGGTCGAGCAATTGTCCGCGAACCACAGGTTTTCTTAATGGATGAGCCATTATCAAACTTGGATGCAAAGCTTCGTGTTGCTACCCGTACTCAAATCGCAGCCCTTCAACGCCGACTTGGTATTACAACTGTTTATGTAACCCATGACCAGGTTGAAGCTA
>Ga0208050_1000175_pt1 | contig 12187 bp, 15 predicted proteins | sample LakMenEpi13Jun10_FD_150691 | JGI IMG/M metagenome (GOLD analysis project Ga0208050, IMG submission 150691) | Freshwater microbial communities from Lake Mendota, WI - 13JUN2010 deep hole epilimnion (SPAdes) | ecosystem: Environmental > Aquatic > Freshwater > Lake > Epilimnion/Euphotic zone ... | reverse complement strand
GATGACAAGCGTGAGATGAACCGTGAAATGGAGGGTTTTCACGGACGTGCAAAAGAAGATTGGTTAAACGTTAGGTTGTTAATCCTTGATGACTTAGGTAAAGAATACGGCTCTAACTATGACAACACTTCTTTTGATGAGATTTTACGCAGTCGGTATGACAGAGCATTGCCTACAATAGTAACTACCAACGAGATGCTGGAAAATTGGGGAGCCAAATACAGCAACGCGATGGCAAGTTTTGCTAACGAGGCATTCCAAAGAGTTCGCTTAGTTAACAAAGACTTAAGAAGGGCACGAGCATGAAGAAAGGCTCAAATTTGGAGACGTGGAGAACGGTTCAGTTATTCCTCTCAACCACAGGGGTGTACGAGGTACAACTACGCCCTGGCGATACTACGGCGAGATGTAACTGCCCTTCCTACCAAGTTCGAAGCAAGTGTAAACACACCGCTTTTATTCAACAGCGAATGCTCGAAAATTCTGGGCAATACGCTATTTTAGTTCCCGAAGACGTTCCAGAAGAAGAGACTGCTAAAGCATCTGAGTCTGCAGAAGCATTTAGAACTTTCATCCTGAAATATGCGAGAGTAGAAGTGTTGTGAGAAATGGCGACATTTCTAATGAAACACCTTCGCGTTTAATTGTTCTTGCAGAAGTTGTTGCACAAACTGAAGAAGTAAAAGAAAAGAAACTTTTTAAATCTTCTACATATCTTCGCATTAGTAACATAAATAAAGAAGCAGTTGCACAGTTATGGATTTTAACTAACAAATACGGTTTGTCCGTAGAACTTGCAGGTATTGAGGAAAGTGGTTTAGATAAATCTGACTTAGACCACATTATGGAAATTCTTGACAGGAGAGGAGGTAACCCGTTTAATTTTGCACAGATTTACATGACGACACAGGAGTTAGTAGATGACTTGCCCTATCGCGTAAATCTAAAAGGTGTGATAGACATTCCCCCTAGATTGGGAAGATATGGTTCTTGGGGTATTGAATTAAATCGTTTATGAGAGGAGAATAAATTCGTGGCAGCAGATAATGAACACAGACTAGTAAGTAAAGTAATTCGTGACCGCGACATTCTCCCAGTATTACAACGCGGAGTTACATTTGATTGGTTTTTAGATGACGACAATTCTCGCGTATGGAAATTTGTTGTAAAGCACTATGCAGAGTATTCAGAAGTTCCAACTGCTGTAACTGTTAAAGACCATTATCCAACATACAAAATTTTAGATGTTCAAGATTCACTTGAGTTTTTAGTTGACCAAGCCGTAACGTTTAGAAGAAAACTTCTTGTAAGACAGGGTTTAGAAAACTCTGTTCAAAAATTAACAGAGAATGACCACGAAGGTGCTTTGGTTGCTATGGAAGCAGCCATTACTCGTGTTAACTCACAGGGTGTTCAGGGAACTAACGAACTTGATTTAACAAAAGATGCGGAAGCAAGATTTGCTGAGTATCAAGCATTAGCAAACCAAACAATGCTGGGAATTCCAACAGGCTTCGACAAAATTGACGAGGCAACTGCTGGATTACAGGGTGGGCAGTTAGTGACAGTTATTGCTCCTCCTAAAACAGGTAAGTCACAAATAGCACTAGCAATAGCGATACACGTGCATCGTGACGGCAAAGTGCCAATGTTCCAGTCTTTTGAAATGACTAACAGAGAACAACAACAACGACACGACTCAATTCGTGCTCAAGTTTCTCATGGTCGTCTTCGTCGCGGAAAACTCTTTCAAGATGAAGAGACTCGTTATATTGATATGTTAAAAGGCATGGACGGAATGAAAGAATCGTTCCATCTTGTTGACGCTGTAAATGGGTTAACAGTTGCCTCTTTATCTGCCAAGATTTCAAAGTTACAGCCAGACATTGTGTTTGTTGATGGTGTTTATCTCATGATGGATGAAATGACTGGTGAGATGAATACGCCACAATCTATTACAAACGTAACGCGAGCATTGAAACGTCTTGCTCAACGTCACGACATTCCAGTAGTTGTAACTACTCAGACTTTGTTATGGAAGATGAAGGGCGGGAAGGTAACTGCAGACTCTATTGGTTACTCCTCATCATTCTTCCAAGACTCAGATGTCATCCTTGGTTTAGAACCCGTTCCAGATTACGACGATTTAAGAACTTTAAAGATTGTTGCAAGCCGTAACTGTGGTCCTAGTGAAACAAGTTTGACATGGAAGTGGGAGACAGGGTGTTTCCACGAAGAATCAAAAAACTCAACTTGTGCTGTTTGTAAGAGAGGCTTAGTAATATGACGGTTGTAGATGTTGTTAAAGTTTTGGATAAATTAGGTGTATTTATCATAAGAGAACGTGGCGATGAAATGCTTGCTCATTGTCCTGGTCATGAAACTCGGACTGGACAAAAAGATGTTAACCCTTCTTGGTACATCAACCAACGAACAGGTGCTCACATGTGTTTTTCTTGTGGATTCAAAGGAAACTTATTCTCTTTAGTTGGGGAAGTCCAAGGCTTCTACATTTCAGAGGACATTGATTACAGCGCAGTTAGTAAATGGATTGCACAGATTGAAAACATTACTCCACAAGAATTGGCTGCTCGTCTAAAAGAAGCACCGCAGTATGTAGCACCAAAACAAGAATTACCTATGGACGATTCACGATTGGCTTTATTTACAGAGCCTCCAGCATGGGCTTTAGAATCTAGAGGCTTAACAGCCGAAGCATGTCGTAAGTATGAGGTGCTGTGGGCAAAAGAAGATACGTGGATACTTCCAATTAGAAACCCACATGACCACACTTTATGGGGTTGGCAAGAAAAGCATTCGAAGCAACGTTTGTTTAGAAATAGACCTCTAGGTGTTACAAAATCTCGCACATTATTTGGTGCACACGAAGTAACTCCAGAGCAATCAATTTTAGTTGAGTCACCTCTTGATGCTGTACGAATTGCTTCTGCAGGAGTAGTAGGGGGAGTGGCTGCCTTTGGAGCACAGGTAAGTGAGTCTCAACTTAAACTCCTACGGTATTCCGATGTGGTCATTGTTGCGTTAGACAATCCAAAAGTCGACCCTGCTGGAAAAAAAGGTTGCGAAGCATTTTTACAAGGGGCTAAGAAGTTAGGCATTACTGCTAAGTTCTTTAACTACGCTTCAACAGGTTTAAAGGATGTTGGCGATATGGCTAACGAACAAATTCTTTGGGGCATAGAGAATGCTATTGACATGATTTATGGGGAGAAGGCGTATCTCTAATGTTTACAGGCACTTTAAAACCGTATCAAGTTGAAGCCGTTGAACGTATGGCAAAGCAAAAGAAAATGCTGGTTGCCTATGAGATGGGTTTAGGAAAAACTTGCATGACGATTGCAGCACTTGAAGAGTTGCGGGAAAGAAAAGAAATTACCCAACCCACATTGGTTATTGTGTTAGCAAGTTTAAAGTATCAATGGGAAGCAGAGATAACAAAGTTTTCAAACGCCACAGTTACCGTCGTAGACGGGTCAAAAGCAGTACGAACTAGGCAATACGTAGATGGCACATACACGGACTACATAGTGACTAACTACGAGTCTATTGTTAATGACTGGGAGTTACTAAAAGGTTTGTTATTTGACGCTATTGTGTGTGATGAGGCTACTGCTATAAAAGGTTTCCGTTCTAAAAGAAGTAAGAAGGTTAAAGAACTCGCAACAAAAATTCCCGTTAAGTATGCATTAACTGGCACACCTATTGAAAATGGAAAGCCAGAAGAGTTGTATAGCATTATGCAGTTTGTTGAACCATCGATGTTAGGTCGTTTTGATTTATTTGATAAAACCTTCATTGTAAGAAATCATTTTGGCGGGGTACAGAGATACCGCAATCTTCCGTTACTACACGAGAAGATTAAAGAAGCGTCGGTTAGGAAGGCTCAGTCAGACCCTGATGTTGCCCCCTACCTACCCGCCACTATTCATTTAAGCCCTATCAAGGTTCGCCTAAACAAACCTGCTCGAACTCTGTATGACAAAATTAAGTTAGATTTAACAACTGACTTAGAAGAAGCCCAATCTCTTTTTGGAGGGGGTTTTTCTTTAGACGCAATCTACGGGCAAGGACAAGCCTTTGGCGGACCTGTAGACGCAATGCGTGGGGCTATCATGTCTAAAATTACTGCGTTACGTATGGTGTGCGACAGTCCTTCGTTACTTGTTGACAGTTCTACAAAGTACAAACTAAACCAAGGCTTAGGAGGTAGTTCGTATGCTTCTTATCTTGACGATGAGGGTTATCTAGAGAACTTAGACTTAGGTGCTTCTAAGTTAGATGCTGTAGTGAGTTACGTAGTTGACCACTTAGAAACAGACGAACTTTCTAAGGTCGTAATTTTTACAAGTTACATTGGAATGTTGACTTTGCTCCAAAACGCTTTGGCAGAAAAAAAGATAAAAAGCCGTATTTACTCAGGACAACTTAATGCTAAAGAAAAAGAAGATTCAAAACTAGATTTCCAAAACTCAAAAGAAGTTAGGGTTTTAATCTCTAGTGATGCTGGAGGTTACGGCGTTGACTTGCCTCAAGCAAATTTACTGGTAAATTATGATTTACCTTGGTCAGCAGGCAAAGCGGTTCAACGTAACTCTCGAATACGACGTGCGTCAAGTAAATGGCCTTCCGTTATTATTCAAGACTTCTTAGTGTTAAACTCGATTGAAGAACGCCAGTTTGAAATGCTAAACCAAAAAAATTTAGTAGCAGATGCTGTTGTTGATGGGACAGGGATTAACATTAAAGGAGGCGTTGACTTAACAGTCGGCAGTCTTTTGAACTTTTTATTAAACGCAACTATTTAAGGAGAACATAATGGCAAAAGCGATAGATGAACCAAGAGACTTTCTTGGAGACGATAGCCTTGAAGGACAGGTAAAAGAGTATGCCTATCTAAAAGGCGTTGTTGATGATGCTGAAAAACGCCAAAAAACTCTGAAGGAAAAACTATTTGCGTATATTGAAGAAAATGGTTTTGAAGACGGTAAGGGGCATTGGTGGTATGAATTTACTGAGCCTATTGAAGGAGTCAACTCTGTTCAGAAAGAAAAAAGAGTTTCTCGTACAAAAATTGACGACTTAGTTGCTGACAGAATCATTGAAGAAAAAGGACTTGCAGACAGACTGTATAAAACAGTCCAAGTAGTTGACGAAGATGCACTATGGGCAGCCTTGTACGAGGGCGTATTGACTGCAGAAGAGGTAGATGCAATCTTCCCTCCTAAAGTTGTTTGGGCACTAAAGTTAAGTAAGAAGTAATCATGGCTGGATTGCGTAGCGATGATGAGATTGAAAAAGCATTTGCGGATTTGAAATACAAGCCTGGTTCTAAACAACAAAGACGGGCTATAAATCCAGAGGTTTCTAAAAAACGAAAGGCTAAAGAAGAATCTCCTTGGGATTCTTTAGCCATAAAGAAACAACTGAATGGAAAAGAAACAGAGGTTTTCACGATTGGTGCTATGGCTCAAGCATTAGAAAAGAGCATCATTAGTATCAGGTCGTGGGAAAAACGAGGGTATCTACCGAGAGCACCTTATCGTTTGCGGTCCAAAACTCTTAACGGAGTAAAAGTTGCAGGCAATAGGGTCTACACAAGAAGACTCATAGAAATAACTATTGAAGAGTTCTCCAAAAGAGGGCTTTTAGGAGTTTCTCGTGTAGAATGGTCTAAGCACCATGATTTAACTATTGCGATAACTTCGCGGTGGAAAGAACATGTTGCTAACGAGAGTCAGTAGACCTCAAATCCAACCGAGAGCGTAAGCCTCATAACCGAAAGAAGAACATGTCAATAACCAATCCAACAGTAAATGCTGCATCGTATTTAGATGTAGATAACGAAGATGCAACACCAAAAGTCGGAACAACCGTTCAATCTGGTTGGGATTCAGCCGATGCCCTATTACGTCAAGACACAACAGAGTTCCCAACTGATTTTAAATTCAGTGAAGAACCTCAACTTATTAAATTCCTAGAAGACGGTCCATTCCGTGTGTATGAACAGCACTGGATTGAACGAACTGGGAAAAAGTCATTTGTTGCTTTAGAAACCGATGACCCCTTTACAGATTTACTTGGAAGCAAACCAAGAGCACGTTTTGCGTTTAACGTTATTGCATTGAGTGGTGACACACACACCGTTCAAATCCTTACCGCTCCTCCTTCATTTGCACGTCAAATTCGTCGTGCACACGAAGATGAGAGAAAGGGACCTCTAAGTAAAGAGTTTTGGGAAGTTTCTCGAATGGGAAATGGTCCAACTACTCAATACACTTTAAATTATGTACGTGGTCGTGACTTGGAAGAGGAATGGAATCTCAGCCTCGAATCAGTTAACGCCATTTTAAAAGATGCTGTTTGTTTTACACCTGACGTTATCAAGGAGACACCTCGAGAAGAGATGTTAAAAATTGCCCGTGAAGTAGCAGGCGCATAACTTACTGAATAAGGGGAGTCTGTGCCGTCACACAGACTCCCCACTTCTATAACAAGGGGCATTATGAATATCATTACAACGGCTATTGCTTTACAGGAAATGGTCGATTACTACTTAGACCAACCTGCTTTTGCTTTTGACGTAGAAACAGTTGGACCTGATGACTTTTCTCGCCTTCATCCCATGCTAAATGAAATCACTTGGATTTCTTTTGCTACAGAAGGACGTGTTGATGTTATTCCAATGGGACACCCAAATGGAGAGTTTTTGCACTGGAATAAACCTTTATTAAGTTCTGCACAGGCTAGAGCAGATGAGGGCTTAGAAATCCGTGAACAAGATTTTTCAAGACGTGAAACAAGTTGGACCCCAGTATTTGATGTTCCACCAGAACAACTATTACCAGGAGAAGTTTTTGCAGCCTTAAAACCTTTAATGTTTAGCGATAAATTAAAAATTGGCCATAACTTAAAATTTGATTTAAAGGCTATAGCCAAATATTACCGTGGAGTTGTTTGTTCCAAACCTTACTTTGACACTTTGATGGCTGCTTTTATTATCGATAACAGAACAAAAAACGGCTTATCTTTAGATGCTTGTGCTGCTCGTGAACTTGGCATAGAGGTCACTAAAGGAATTGGAAAAGCAGTTGAGCGTCATTCTTTTAGCGATGTTGCTAACTACGCTGGAATTGATGCAGAAACAACTTGGAAATTATACAAAGCGTATGAACCTAGACTAAAAGATTACAACTTACTTACAGTATGGCGTTTAGAGATGGACTTGCTTCTAGTTCTTGCAGACATGGAACTAACTGGAGCACACATGGACGAAAATGAGTTAAGTCTTTTAGCAAAAAGGTTAGAAAAAGACTTAATTGAAGTTACTGGTAACGCTTACCGATTAGCGGGAAAAGAGTTTGCACTGAACTCAATTCCTGAAAAACAAGCCTTGTTATTTACACCTAAATCCGAAGGCGGACGAGGAATTAGACCAAATACTAAGATTAAGATTGCTCTAACTCCTAAAGGACTAGAGGCTTCAAAGAAGGGTGAAGAGTTAACAACTCGTCATTACTCAACTAGTGCAGAAGCACTCGAGTATTACAGAGAAAAAGACCCTTTAGTTGCAGAGATTTTAAAATATCAAGATTTAAATAAGATAATGACAACTTACGTAACTCCCTATACAGGGGGTGAAATTACGAGAACCACGGCTGGTAAGTCTAAAACTTCTGAAAAGCACAGTTTGCTAGTCAATGGAAAAGTTCATACAAACTTTAAATCTCATGGAGCCGAGACTGGTCGTTTTTCCAGTAGTGAACCAAATTTACAAAACATTCCAACCGATGGAGCCTACGGTAAGTTAATTAGAAATCTATTTATTGCTCCTCCAGGACATAAGTTAGTAGTTGCTGACTACTCACAAATTGAACCAAGAATTATCGCTTCTTTTTCTAAAGACCCTGAGTTCGTAAAAAACTACTTAGACGGAGGAGACATTTACACAACCATTGGAGAACGAATGGGTGTAAATAGAAAAGCAGGGAAGGTTTTAGTTTTAGCAATTGCTTACGGAATTGGTCCAGAAAAAATTGCAGACCAACTTAGTTGTACTGTAAAAGAAGCACACCAACTCATGGACTTGTTTAATGATAGGTTTAGAGATATTAACCGTTATAGGCATCAATTAATTCGCCTTGCATCACAACAACGACCTATACCTTATGTGTCTACTGTGTTAGGAAGACGACGCTATATTCCAGAGATTCTAAGTAAAGACCTTGGGCAAAAATCACGTGCCGAACGTCAAGCGTTTAACACGGTTATTCAAGGTTCGGCTGCAGACTTAATTAAACTAGCCATGGTTAGAGCACACTCATGTTTTATAAATGAGCCTACGGTTAACGTTATATTGACAGTTCATGATGAACTAGTAACAGTTACTCCCGACGCATTAGCCGAACAAGTTGGCGAAGCCATAAAAGAGTCCATGGAGGGAGTAAGATTGCCTGATATGGTGGTTCCGCTTATTGCGGATATGAAAATTGTGGAAAAGTGGGGTCAAGCAAAATGAAGTTCTTTAAGAAGAAGAAGAAGCAGGCTTCTTTTGATATTGACGCTTTACACGCAGAGATAATGTTTAGAATCCGTGCTTTATTTTTAGACTCTGGCATGGAAGACCCTTGGGGTATGAGTGTTATGGCTGGAACGTCTTTCACCAGTAAAGAAGTTGCAGATATGGAAGAACTAGAAAGCAAACTTCGAGTTTCAAAAATCATTCACTTATTCCCTTTGCTTATTGCTCATGCAACTACCCTTTCAAAGGGAACAACAGAACTGCAAAGAACTAAAAATATTGAAATGCAAATGCCTGAAGAATTTTGGCATAAGTTAGAGGAAATTCATAAAGAAGTTGCTTTTTCTGCTATCTGTGGTTCACTGGCTCAATTAGTAGATTTACAATTAATTTCAGTTGGACCAAGGAGACCAAAATGAGTTCAGACTGGTGGGCAAAAAAACTACAAGGACAAGCACCTGCTGTTGGAAGACCTGACCCAACACCACCGATGCCTCCTTCGCAACAACCCATGACACGCTATGTTGCCCCTGTAATTCAACCCCCTGCTCCTTCTAAAGCACAAAGCGTGAATCAAACACAGCAATGTCCTGAATGCGGGTCAAACAATTACTTAGCGGTCAACGCAAATGTCGCACCCCGTTGCTACGATTGTGGTTATCCGATTTCTCAATCAGGAAGTCGTTACGGCTCTTTAACTGGAGCACAAGTAGAGGGAACAACAAAAATGGCAGCAGGTAATGAACTCGGTAACAATTGGAATCCCCAAGGGATTATAGGAAGAGTGGATTAATGAACGATGAAGCAAAGAAAATCGTTGCACAACTCAACAAGAAATTTGGCAACAACGTCGTGGTTTGTGCTTCTGACATTAGGGCTGACCTTATTCCTCGCATTACCAGTGGTTCTACTACATTGGATTACGTCCTTGGAGGAGGATTTCCAGGAAACCAGTGGAACGAATTAATTGGTGAATCTTCTCACGGTAAAACTGCTGTTGCTTTAAAATGTATTGCTGCTAATCAAAGACTAAATCCCGACTACACAACTGTGTGGGTTGCTGCAGAGCAATGGGTTCCCGAATACGCAGAAATGTGCGGGGTTGATGCAAGTCGCGTTATTGTTATTGAGACAAACATTATGGAAGAGGCGTATCAAGCAGTAATTGATTTTGCTGAATCCAAATCAGTAGATGCAATAGTTATTGATTCCCTCCCAGCACTATCTCCATTACCTGAAATGGAAAAAAACATGGACGAAATGACTGTCGGTAGAGGTGCTTTGCTAACAAACAAGTTTTTTAGAGTTGTTGGTTCTGCCATGAAAAGAAGTTTAGTTGAAGACGAAAGAGCCGTATTAGGTTTAATTATCAATCAATACCGTATGAAAATTGGCGTAATGCATGGTGACCCACGCACTACCCCTGGTGGAGAAGGCAAGAATTATGCTTTCTTTACTCGCTGTGAAGTTAGAAGAGATGAATGGATTGAGATTGGCCCTAGTGGAAATAAAATCCGTATTGGGCAAACTATCAAGGTTCGTAGTTTAAAGAATAAAACGGCACCTCCTCAACGAGTTGCTTACTTTGATTTTTACTTTGCTCCTGGCGGTGACTGCACTCCTGGCGAATATGACTTCGCTAAAGAAATTGCAGCCATGTCAGTAGTCCACGACATTGTAGAAAGAAAAGGTGGCTGGTACTACTACGGTGAGAGAAAATGGCAAGGAAACGAGTCCTTAATCGCCAGTATTAGAGAAGAAGTCGACCTAAAAGAAGAACTGTCTAAAAAGGTATTATCATTATGAGGTCTGAGGGACAAAAACAATCTCAAAAGCACGAAAAGCGTTTAGCCAAAAAAGTTGGTGGAACACGAACTGCTGCTTCTGGGGCATTCTGGTCAAGAAAGGGAGACGTTCGTTCTAAAGAACTTTTAATTGAGCATAAGTGGACTGGTAAAAAACAGGTCACTATCAAGTCCGAAGTTCTAAAGAAGATTACGAGAGAGGCAATACTAGATAGCCGAATACCCGTGCTCGGCTTACATTTAGATGGGGAGAACTACGTGGTTCTTCTTGAAGACGATTACTTGGAAATGAGAGAGACCGTTGAAAAGGAATCGTAAAGCATGGATGAACCGTCTTACACATGGCGGTATAAAGCAAAGTGTCGCGGAGAAGATACTGACACCTTTTACCCACCTCGTGATAAAGAAAAGTACACAATCATTGCAGATAGAGCAAAGACGTTTTGTTTTGGAGCCACAGGGAACAAGCCCTGTCCAGTTCGTTTAAATTGTCTGTGGGATGCTGTAGAAAGGGATGAGCCACATGGAATTTGGGGAGGCCTGTCTCATCGAGAAAGAAATGCTCTAATTCGCAAATGGAAAAAGAAGTACAAAAAAACTATGTCGTTAGAACAATACATCAAAGAACTAGAGGATTAAATGAACGCAGAGTTAAAGAGGTTTCTAGAGGCTAAGAAGACTAACCCTAGACTTGTAGGGGATGTTGAACGGCACTTGCTTTCTAGAGCACCCGAACCACGGTCTACTACCGTCTTACACCCTTCGGAGATGGTAAAAAAAGATTGGTGTTTACGAGCCTCTTACTTTGCATTAACTGGAGCGACTGTTAAAAAAGAAGCCCCAAACCTACGTTTGCAATCCATCTTTGATGAAGGCCATTTTATTCATCACAAATGGCAGACATGGTTTCGAGAAATGGGTGTATTGCACGGACAGTGGCACTGCATGGTTTGTAGCAAAGAGATGTTTGCTACCTCCCCAATTGTTTGTTTAAACTGTGGTGCTAAAAGTCTGTTCTTAACTTACAGTGAAGTCACTTTGGCTGACCCTGAAACAAGAATTCAAGGTCACACAGATGGCTGGATAAAAGGTATTGGCAACGATTGTTTAATTGAAATAAAATCAATTGGTGCAGGAACTCTACGCTTTGAAGCCCCTGACTTGTTAGCCAAGAACGAGGGAGATGTACAAAAAACGTGGCGGTCAATTAAGCGTCCGTTTAATACACATTTACTTCAAGGTCAAATTTACCTAGAACTTATGCGACGAATGCTACAGCCAGTAGACGAGATTGTTTTTCTTTACGAGTTAAAGGCTGACCAAGATTATATGGAATTTACTATAAAAGCCGACTTTGGCATGGTTGAGGAACTATTTGAAAAAGCAAAAATAGTCTGTGCTGCGGTTGAGGCTAAAGAACCTTTGGAGTGTAATATTGGTGGAAAGTTTGGTTGTAAGTCATGCCAACAATTTGGAGGAGAAAATGTCGCTTAAATTAGGACAAGCAGCAAAACAAGCAGTTGAAGAGTTATTAAACCAAGGATTTGTTATTACTCCTACACAGTCTACTTACCCTGTACCACACGCTGATTTAACTATCTTAGATAGTGAAGAGTTAAGCAGACTTTTTAGCAAGTTAACTGCTTGGACTAACTATGTTGCAACTCAATTAGCAGCAGCACAAATTGATGAACGTGCTGCTGAAAAATTATTAGAAACACAAACTGCAAAACGTATGATTTTAAGGTCAAGTGCCACTTCTAAAACTCCTGTCGCTGCTATGAAGGCTGACGTTGCAGGAAGTCCTGAGATTATAAAATTATCTGAGGAGTTAGAAACACTG
>Ga0208050_1000174_pt1 | contig 12291 bp, 8 predicted proteins | sample LakMenEpi13Jun10_FD_150691 | JGI IMG/M metagenome (GOLD analysis project Ga0208050, IMG submission 150691) | Freshwater microbial communities from Lake Mendota, WI - 13JUN2010 deep hole epilimnion (SPAdes) | ecosystem: Environmental > Aquatic > Freshwater > Lake > Epilimnion/Euphotic zone ... | reverse complement strand
GGGTTTCTTAGTGTGAATCAGCGATTGCAGTTAAACCAGCTAGAAGTTGGTGAGGTGCGTGAGTCGCTGAATGGCAGGATGGAAGGATATTGGAAGCCACGCAGAGGCATTGTCGCTAGGACAGGATCGTTGACGAGTGGTGGCAGTCCATTACAGTTGCCGTTCTTTCTGATTGATTCAGCTAAGAACATTACTGCCGCTAGTGTAACTGCTGGTGTGGTTACGATTACTACGTCAGTGGCGCATGGATTGACTGGCACGGCACTAGGAAGGATTACTGGACTCGTCGGCAATGTCGAGATGAGCGGTGACTTTACGTTGACCGTAGCTAGTGTTGATACGCTGACGTATTCCGTAGCTGGATTAACATCCATCAGCGATCAGACTGGCACATTGTCCACAACTCCAATTAACGATGCCGCTAACGTCAACGTCCGAGCATCTTGCTTGTTTAGTGATCCAAACACAGGCAATTCAGAAAGCATCGTGCTGGCATTGGATACTAAGGCTATCTTAGTTACTCTTAGTAATCAAAGTGAATACACCACGCAGGATATTAAATATCCTACAAGTCAATCCGTTACTAGCGACACTGACATGATACAAGCGTTTGATCGCGTGTTCTTGTTCCGTGGTGGGTCTCAAGCGTTTGAGTGGTTTCCTAATGGTCGGCAGATTGAAAGCGCAAGTCAAGCTGGAACGACTACTGTGACAATGCGTGTGAAAGACCACGGATTAACTGTCGGTGATAGTATCGTAGTCAGTGGGCTTACTGGTGGCACTCCTGCCGATGGCACGTTTACTGTGTTGGCGGTAACAGACAAAGATGTCTTTACCTATACCTTTACAACCTCGCAGACGGTGACATTTGATGTTACTGCTGGCGTGTTGAAGGCTGGGTTTACGCTTGTGCCTGGAGGCACTTACACGCAACCACAAATCTTTACCACAGTTGGTAATAACGGCTCCGTATCTGGAGGCGTTGTCAGCTTAACCGTCACAGGAAATACAACGATTGCTGCTGGAGATACTATTGTTATCTACGAGACTACTGTGCCTGAGTTCAGTGCCATCTCTGGCAAGTCGTTTGAGGTGCTGAGTGCAACTACCACAAACATTTCCTTTATTGCCCCAGTTGCTAACTTAGCTACCCTTGGTGGTGGATTACAAGTTGAGTTTGGCGGTAGGTTCAGCGTAGGTGGTGGATTCATCCATCAGCCAGCCCCGCCTTGGGGTATTTACTTTCAACGCAGATTATGGGTTCCGTTTTACTACGATCCTGCTGGCACGTATAACGTTGCTACCTATACAAATCGAAACATCACAGATGAGATTGCTGTATCGGATATTTTAGATAGCCATACGTTTGATCAGATTGCCAATCAGTTCCGAATTACTGGTGGCACAGCAGATTATGTTGTGGCGATGCAAGGATTTTACGACGACAAGCTAGTTGTCCTTAATCGCAATAGCTTGCACCTTATTAGCGGCACTACTGGGAGCTTAAATGACACCCGTGTGACTGCGCTGACTAACGAAGTCGGGTGCTTAGCTAAGAAAAGCGTTGTCATGAAAGGCAATGCTATGTTTTTTCTTTCGGATGAAGGTGTGTATGCTGTTGAGTTCTTAAATGACTACAACCTTCGCGGTGCAGATGAGCCTATTTCTAAAAACATCCAGCCGTATATTGACAGAATCAACAAGAATCTAGCTGCCGAGGCGGTTGGAACTCTGTTTAATAACCGATATTACCTTGCTGTTGCCTTGGATTCTATTGCTGGAGCTAACGATGCCATTGGAAACAATAGTATCTTGATATTCAACTTCCTAAACAAAGGATGGGAGTCTATAGATACGTTCGGTGCTGGTGATTTTATCATCAAGAACATAATTATTGGCAGCGCAGCAGAGCGAAATAGCATTTATGCTGTAACTTCACTAGGTGGAGTCCATGAATTAGAGGCAATAGAGACATCTAACGATAGCTTAGTGTCTGCTGGCTTGACAACCAGCTTCCCAATCCAGTCATCTTTGACAACTAGGGGCTATGCGCTAGGCAATCTTGACCGCAAACGCTTCACAGATGGGCAAATTACCATGCAATGTGTCGATGGTGGTCTAGGAGAGTATGACATTTCCTTCGCAGCAGAAGATCCAGACAATAATCAGAGCATAGGGACAACAACTATGTTTCTTGATGGCGTAGTGCTTGGCACTGGATCTACCAACGAGGACGAGACTGGCAACATTCGCTTCCGTCTTGGAGGCATCAGGGGCTATTTAGGAACGCTAACCTTGACACGGACGATTGGTTCCCCTAAAATAACGTCCATAAAAGTTACAGGCTCTGTGACAAACAGGCAAATCATCTCACAAAAATAATATGGGAGTAGTAAATACAACAAAGACTTTCGCAACAAACGAGGTTATCACCAGCACGTTGATGAACAATATCATCGACCAAACTACCTTTACGAATGATGCTATTTCTGGAGGAACTCTTGCAGTAACTGGTGCTGGTCAATTAAAAGTAGGAACCATTACTTCAAACGAGCTTGCTGCTGATTCCGTTACTGCTAACGCTATTGCAAGCGGAGTAATTACCAATGTAAAGATTAGCGCAACTGCTGCAATCTCATTGTCGAAGCTGGCATCGGAAGCATTGCCAGTAGGAATTACTGTAGCAACTGCCAATATCCTTGATGCTAATGTAACTACTGCCAAGATTCTTGATGCCAATGTAACAGCACCTAAGCTCAGTGGAGCGCAGACTGGCACAGCTCCAGTTTATGGGGTGAGAGCATGGGCTAAATTAAATCCATTTGTTAGTTCAGTAAGGACTGGCGCATACAAATCAGGAAATTACGTCAGAACAGGAACAGAAACCACTGTTACAATTACGGGTCATGGGTTAAAAACAAATGACAAAATCAGATTAGACTTTACCAGTGGCACTGGGACTGATGGGTTATACACGGTTACATCTTCTGCGAATGTAAATGAATTTGTTGTAAATCACACGGGAACCTCCACATCAGGCACTGTAACTGCTCAGTTTGTAGCAATACAAGCATCTGGAAATATTTCTACAGCATCATGGTTTGATACTGGTGATGATACGATTGTTTTGAATTTCGCAACTGAAATGCCTAATGATGATTATGCTACGATTGCAACAGGTCAATTCTTTCCTGGCGCATGGGCTACTACGGCAAATGAATACACAGTAGGCAATACACAAGCAAACACTGTTTATCAAGCGCACATTTACATGAATGAAGAAAATAGATTTATTAATGTAGCAATTATTGGATGAATCCACACCTAGCCATAGCACTTAACCTTTATGAATCAAGAAACATCGACATTCAAAGCCTTATTGGTTGGCACTTGTGTCATGGTATTGTTGTTTCTACTCCAGATGTTTTTGCGCTTTGCTTCCATTCAAAAAGCGATGACAGTGAAGATGCTGTTCTCTTTGAAGAGGCAGATACGCTTTACGTCACAATATGTTGCGGAGACATGGCTAGTGGACTCCGAACACTCAAAGATAATTACAAATACATTGCTTTTCGGCGAGACTTCAAAGGATCAAGTCGGAATCGCTTACTCAACATGAAAACCTTTTACTCTAAACTACGATAAATTATGGGATTAGCATCAGGAATTACGGGATCAGCACCAAAAGTCAAAGCTCCGAAGATGGATATTGCTAAAGATATTAGCAGTTACGTTTCAGGAATGTCGCAATCTCTGCCGCAGATTTTTTCTCAAGAGCAACAATTCCGCCCACAATTTCAAGGTCTTAACCTTGGTGACATCCAATCGTTTTTGACTGGCGCAGGTGGGCAGCAAGGAATCTTTGGTCTTAGTAATCAAGCGGCACAACAAGCTGGCACGGGGCTAGGCGAGGCTCGCCAAGCAGAGCTAGGTCAGATGACTGGACAAGCAGGATTAACCCGTGGGTTAATGCAAGCGTTATCTCCAGAGCAAGCTGGTGTAGTGCAAAATTTCAGCAATGAAGCACAAAGGGCATTAGCAGCGTCTCAGATGATTAGTCCGCAAGAACAGCGCGGATACCAACAAACAGCCCGTGAAGGAGCAGCAGCGGCTGGCAGACTAGGGGGCAATGCAGCTATCGCTTCTGAGGTTATGGGGCGAGAGGATGTATTTGCTCGCAAGCGTGCCGAGGCAGCACAAGCAGGGCAGAATGCCTATAATGTTGCTCAAGGATTCTACACGCAGCCTGGACTAGGATTGCTTAGCAATGCTCCATTGTCATATCAACAAGGTCAGCAATTTATCAACACAGGTCTTGGCGCAATCGGCGCAGGAACACCACAGTTGTTTGATACATCTGTTGGACTTAACCTTGGTGCAGCACAACGCTCTAATCAACTTGCTGCGGCATCTGCAAATGCACAGGCTAAAGCGGCGCAACAAGCTGCAATTATGGGATTGATTGGAGATTCTGCAAAAGCAGCCGCAACAGCATCTGATCGAAGACTGAAAACTGACATTAAAAAAGTCGGTATGACAGACGCTGGTTTACCAGTGTATACCTACAAATATAAAGGAGACAATGTTACTCACATGGGCGTTATGGCTCAAGAAGTTGAGGAAGTGTTTCCTGAAGCTGTTGAGGAAATTAACGGATTCAAAGCAGTTTATTACAATCTAATTAAATAATATGGCAGCTTACGGAAAAGGACAAATGCTAGGTTCAGGAATCAACCCTGAGTCATTCAAACTAGATTTCGGAGGATTCGCTGATGCTGCTAGAATGCAAGCACAGGGAATTGCTGGGCTAGGACAGAGTATCGGGGGAGCTATTCAGAACTATGGTGAAGCAAAGAAAGAGCAGAGGAAAGTTGATGCTTACAACAAAGCATCTGCTAAGTCTATTGAAGCTGCGATTACTTTAGGCAAATCGTATGGAATTACAGCAGCTGAAGAGACGCTAGCTCCATTCCTGAAATCATACAACGATCCTAATCTTAGCCCTATCGAGAAAGCAGCATTGCTGGATGAAGGCAAGGCGATGATTCCTAACGTGTTTGGTCGATTTGATAAAGATCAAGCAATGGCTATTCAAAACGCTCAAAATGCACCGCCACCTGCTCCATCATTTGGTTTTACTGGGACTGAATTAAAGAAAACAGATAGAGGCGACATCTATGTTCTTAAAGGTAATGATGGCAGAGATTATGACCCTGAAACAAAACTTCCAATTTCTAACTTAGGCAATTTTGGGAAAGGGCTTCCACCAGAAGATTGGTCTGATGGAGCAACTTCCGCTGCTGATTTTATTAATGGAGCGTTAAATATTCCGTTTCCAATTGTAGATGGTAGTCCAGGTTCATTGCCTCCAGTTGGCGATGTAAATCCACTTCTTCCACCGCTGACTCCTGAAGATGCAGCTGCTATAAATGCTATAATGGCTGGTGGGCAATTAGCTCCACCAGTCGGAGCGCCTCCAGCGAGCATTGCGCGACCTCAGCCTGCGCCACAATATACTCCTAGATATATTGCGACAGATGAAATCAAAGCTCCTACTGGGACTGTAATTACAATGGACGAATATAATGCAGCAGTAAAAAGCGGACAAAATATTGAAGGAATACCATTACCAGATGGTAAATTTTATGCTACTAGACAACGACCTTTTGCACCTCAGCAAGGACAAGAAATAATTACCAATGACGGAACAACAATTCGTTCTATTACTCTTGATGGGCAAGGAGGTTTAAACAAAGCTCCTACAACACAAATAAAAGAAGGAGAGGCAATAGTTCCAGATGCTACGAGTCCAACTGGAACAAGAATAGTTCAGATTCCGTCTGACGCTAAAGAAAAAGCCAAAACTGACTTCAGCGGTTACATGCAACAAATCACAGGGTCTTATGCAACACTTGACGCAAAAGGCAAAGCTGTAACTGGCGAAAAAAGTAGCATTATGAATGCTTTAACAGCAACTAGTGCAGGACAAGCAGTGTCTAGGGCATTAGGTTCAGAGGATCAGGTATTACGCGATCAAATTAACACAATGCGTCCAAGCATTGTTAACGTGATTCGACAAGCTACTGAAATGGGAGCTAAAGGCATGGACTCCGAAAAGGAATTGACGTTTTACCTAAGCGCAATTGGAGATCCATCGCTTCCAGTTGAAGCAAACATTAAGGCACTAGAGACCCTAGACAAAGTATATGGCACAGGAAAAGCTGTTAATGAAATGCTTAAAAACTTCCCGAATTTGAAGAAGAAGGTTGACAAGTATTCATTCAAGTCAATCCCAACTTCAGAAACTCCATATACAGGATTAGATGATGAAACTAAACAAGCACTAAAAGACCTAGGTATCGATGAGTGATTTACAAAAACAAAAAGAATCAATTAGTTCTGACATAAGCAAAATCTCTCTGGGGATTCGTGAAGCTAAAAACAAATATCAAGCAGCTGTTGCTGCTGGACAAAATGTTGAGGCTCAGTCTTATGTTGATTTGGGCAGAAAGCTCTATGACAAAGTAAAAGTTCTTCAAAATCAATTTTCAAAGTTAGAAACAGAAGAAGAAGCTCCAAATTTAGAAAGAATAAGCGGACTCAGAAAAGAAATTGAGAAGCCCATTGTTGCTCCTACGCCTAACTACATGAACATGGGTGGGAGAGGTGGCATGGGTATGCCAAGATCATATGAAGCAATGTATAACATGCCTTCTGTTGAGCAACAAATGGCAACAAAACGCGAAGCTATTGGTCAGCTTTTCAATGCACCTGTTGGCGAAGGCGGCATGGCGGCAGAACAACTGCCTACTGGAGTAAGATTTGGAGTTGGTGCATTGCCTACTAGGGAATCAGAGCTTGAGTATCTGCAACAAACATATCCAGATGCCAATATTACACCTATGAGCGTAGGTGGTAAAACTCAGTTTTTGATTAAAACTAAAGATGGCAAAACATTTACTACGCTTGATATGGGTCTTGCTGGTTTTGCTGGAGCAGCAGCAGTAGAAGCTCCTATTGCTATTGGCTCAACAGCCGCTGGAATTAGTGCAGCATTAGCTACAAAAAGCCCAATGGCTGGAACTGCTACTGCTGCAGCAACGGAAGCTGGCTTGGGAACAGCTGCCGATATGATTACCCGTGCAGCACTTGGCATGGAACAAAATATCGGAGAAAATGTTGCACGTCGAGGCACTCAAGCAGCCATCGGAGGCGCACTTGGTGCAGTTGGTGATGTTGCAATTCCTGCTGTTCGCGCATTTAGGGTTCCAAGTGGAACACCAAACACATTCAGACAACAATTTGTTGAATCTGCTGAGCGACAAGGGCTTCCAGAAGCAGTTCCTGCTGGTTCACAATTTGGACCTAAAGGAATAGAGGGAGCGCAAGAACTTGCTGGTGATTATCCTAAAACTCGATTAGGAGCAAAATTGAGAACTGCGCAACAAGACATAGTAAGAAAATTTGATCCATTTAGGAAAATGGCAACAACTGCACCTGGTGATTATGCTAGCGTTGCACGAAATCTAGCACAAAAAAGAAGTGAGCTTGTAACCAGAATTGCTCGAAACACTGATCAAAATGAATTTATTGTTGATGGAGCTGTTCAAAGATTGCTTAAACCATATGGAGAAGCTAATGTTGATGAACTTGGCGGAGTTCTCAGGGGAACTATTCAGCAACTTGACGAAGAAACTGCAAAATTTACTAGAAATCAATATGATTTAATGGCTGATCTAGCTGATAATGCTGGTTTTTCAATAACAGCACAGGAAATGCTGGATAAAATTCCGCAAATTAAGCGTGAATTAAACTTTTCAGGGTTCGTTGATGATCGAGGAGTAACAGGACTTGAAAATAGTCTTAGGGCTAGAAGGGATGCGCCTATTGAAATCAAGAGGATTGAAAATAGCTTAAAAAGTTTGCAAAAACTAAAAAGTAGCGCAAAAGATGCAAATTTAAGATTGAGATTAGAGGGCAAAATTCAAGATGCAACTAATCAGTTAAAAGATCTTGAATCTATAAATAGACCTTTGAATTTCAAAGACTTTAATGAATTAGTTAAATCGTATGGCAACCTGCGATCAGAAAATCTAGTTGGAGGATCAACCAAAGATATTTTTGGAACTGAAATATCAAATGAATTATCAGCACTTAGAACACAAATTTTCAAGGGTTATAATGCTATTGATGCAAATGGAGTTACAAGAAATCTTGCAAACGAATTTCAAACAACAGCGGCAGCAGTTGGCAAAAGAAATGATATGCAAAAAAATACTTTAGGTAGCATATTAAAAGAAGCTGGAGGAGAAAATGTTGCAACACAAAGAGATGTTGTAAGGATTGCTATGAAAGACCCAGAAACAATGGGTCGAGTTCTTCGTGCTGCTCAAGATTTGGATGCAACGCAACCTGGTATTGCCAAAACCATTAGAGATAGAATGCAGATTCAGTATCTGAATGATATTGGCATGGGCAAGCAAGGAAACATTACTCAACTTAATTATGATAAAGGATTCTTAGATACATTATTTGATGCTGATTCTGGTAAAGTAGCTAGGGGGCTAGATACCTTAAATGAAAAGTTAGCGGCAATTAAAGGCGTGAAGATTTCTAGTATTACCCGCGATGATTTAACTGCATTGTCTTCTGCATTATCTAAAAATGAAAGGAATCAAGTTGCAGATCAAATTGTCAAAAGAGAAGCACTCAAAAAAGAAGAAGAAAAATTAGTATCATCTGAAATATTTCAAGCTGCTAAAAATGGTAATTTTGAAAACATTGATCCTGATTTAATATCTAGAGCTGTGTTAGCTGGCGCAACCACTAGAAACGTTGAAACAGCAATGGGTCAGCTTAGCAAATCATCACCAGATGCAAGAAATCTCTACAAGGGAGATTTCATGAGAATATTTCTTGATCATTACAAAGGTGGAACTCCTACTGCTGCTCCACCATATGAAACTTTATTTGACGTTGATAAATTCTTAGCTGATTATGGGACTAAAGAAGCACCAAGTGAATTAGGGAAAAACATTAACACTATTCTTGGTGCTGATTCTGGAACTGCGCTTTATGATCTTGCAAAACTATATCAAGCTAATACACTTAAAGAGCTTAATAAAACAGGCACAATGCCTAGAGTTGTTGTAAGCAATAGGAATGTTAGTGCTTTTGCTCCTATCGCTAAATTGACTACAAATGCAAGAAATAGATTCTTAGCATATGCACTTGCAAATGGAAGTGAAAGCAATGGAATAAGGTCTGCTCTTGCTAGAAATGCAATGTCTGGCAATGTAAATGACGCTTACGTTAAAATGTTTGAGTCAGCATTTAAAACAAGGCAAGGACTTACGTTTCTTGCAAGACAAGCATCTGAAGATCCAGAGTTTTCTTTTGAGCTAGAGCAAGCAGCAAAAGATTTCGAGGAAAAGGAACGTGCAAATTCTAACTCTACATTTTCTGAACTAAATCGTAAATTTGATCTTCAGCGAAAACAAAACTTGAATTCCGGATCAAAATAGCATTTGATTCATCCAACATGAGCGAGGAACAACTCCAGAAACTGAAAGACAATTACTACGATGATCGTCCCGACAAGAGCGAGTGGTTTCTTGAGGTAAGAGAACGTGCTAAGTTGCTGCCACGGAACAACATAGAACATTACGCGCCGCACAAGGCTGCATTAGCATTGTTTCTCTTATCTCAAGGAGCCAAGATTACTGAGATATCCAAGAAAACTGGAGTTGGCAGGGAGACTATTCGCCAATTAGAATGGCGGCATAACGATACGCTAGAGACAAAGCGCAAAGAGTTCTCAATGCGTTACGCTATTGCAGCGCAAGAATACACTGACTTGTTGTTTGAACGAGCTACGCAACTCTTTGACGACCCTGATAGCCTTGCTAAAATCTCCCCTGAGAAGCTGGCAATCACCGTTGGCATTCTCACAGACAAAGCGGCACAGCTTACTGGCATGGCGACAACCGTTGTTGAGCATCGCAAAGGCGCAAGTCTCGACGATGCCGCCAATCTCATCAACGAAGCAAGGAGCCGTATTGCTAAAGGTAAAGTAGTTGAAGCGGAAATAGTATGATTTGGAGACAACATCAAATTCTAAAGCCTCCCACGGATGAGGAGCTGATTCAGATGACACCAGAAGAGGTGTTATCCATTCATCGTATTTACCACGAAGCTATTGAGAATGCCGAAAAAGACCCGTATCAGTATGGATTCCGCTTGCCTCACTGGGTAAAAGCCGAGGAACAACTTAAAGAAGTAAATGAAATCCTAGCATTAGGAGGAAATCGCAGCGGGAAAACTCAATGGGGTGCGTTCTCTGTTGTCCGTGCAGCCGTAGAAAATCCTAACTCTGAGATATTCTGCTTTGCGCAAACTTCCGAGGTGTCCATTCGTCAGCAACAAAGCGCAGTATGGGCATGGCTTCCTGAGTATCTCAAGACGAAATACACAAGCGCAAATGCTTATATTTCATACAAGAAGAAAACTGGATTTACAGATTCTTCGTTGATTCTTCCTAACGGCTCACAGATCATCTTCAAGACTTATTCACAATACCAGAATAACCCTACGATTTTGGAAGGTGCTGAACTTGGTTCTCGCAATCCAGTCTGGCACAACATTGGCGTATGGCTCGACGAATATCTTCTTGGTCCCGAGTTGATAAATACCATGCGATTCCGTCTTGCTACTCGGAACTCCAAGATGCTTGTGACATTCACGCCGATTGACGGGTGGACTGAGGTTATTAAAGAGTATCTTGATGGCGCAACAACTATCGAAAGCCGAGAAGCAGAACTGCTTAATAACGAGCTTGTTCCTTACGTTCAAAGATCGAAGAAGCTAAATGCTTCCGTGCATTACTTCCACTCGCAAGACAATGCCTTCGGTGGATATGACCGCATTAAGGAAACGCTGAAAGGGAGAACACGGGAGGAAATCCTTATTCGTGCCTATGGTGTGCCGATGAAGTCACACGCTACCAAGTTCCCAAAATTCAACAAGATTGTGAACGTGGTGGAGCCTGATAAGATTCCAAGAAACAACATCACAAAGTATCACGTTATCGACCCTGCTGGATCTAAAAACTGGTTTATGTGCTGGATTGCAGTGGATGAGACTGGAACAATGTGGGTTTATCGTGAATGGCCTAGCGTGGATGTTGGTGACTGGGCTGAATGGCGCGGTGGTAAGTGGATGCCTGGAGAGGGAGCTAAAGGGCAAGGATTTGGCATTCGCGACTACGTTGAGCTTATCGAAGAAATGGAAGGTGAAGAGGAAATCTTTGAGCGGTTAATTGACCCCCGTCTTGGGGCTGCAAAGTATCAAGTACAAGATGGATCATCCTCGATTATCGAAGATTTGAACGATGCTGGCATGGTTTGCATCCCTGCGCCTGGACTTGATATTGACGATGGATTGCAAGCTTTGATCGGGAAAATGGCATGGGATACAACTAAGCCGTTGGATGCTATCAATCGACCGCATTTTTACATTAGTTCCGACTGCGAGAACATTATCCAAGGATTGTCAGAATACACTGGAGAAGGTGGATTAAAAGAAGCTTGGAAAGATGTCATAGATGTTTTACGCTATGCTGCAATCTCAGGAATAGATCATGTTGACAATTCCGTAAGTTTAGCCACAATTCAAGGAGGTGGAGGTTACTAATATGAATACTAAAAAAGAAGCAAAGAAACGAGGACGACCAGCTAAGGTTGTTGAAGAAATAGTGCAAGACGTGCCAGAGTCGCCATTGAAAGCGTTAATTGTAGGTGTTTGCAATAACCCGACATGGCTGAAAGCGCGGATCGACGGATTCAGCGTTAATGTAAAATGTCCCGCTCAAATATCAAAAGGCTTGCTAGGAAAGCAAGTTAATGTTATTCTCGTCAATTCCGAACCCGAGGATTACTACCAATATACAGCATGAATGACATTCAACAAATTGAAGATGAATCTCTTGTTTATTTAGACAAGAAGCCTGATATTGGCGCATTATCCAATGCTTACGATACATGCCTAGTTGATCTGGATTACTATTTTGAATCGTGCCTACGCTCTTACAACGACCGTAGAAACATCTGGGATGGCAAGTCGGATGACCTACGCAAGAACGGAGCTAATGCTTTTCCGTGGCAAGGCGCATCCGACCAAGAGGTGAACGTAGTTGGCGAGCGCATCGACATGTATGTTGCGTTGTTTGACCAAGCGTTGTCTCGCTCTCACATCAAGGCATTCCCAACGTCTATGGCAGCAATGCCAAAAGCA
>Ga0208050_1000173_pt1 | contig 12313 bp, 11 predicted proteins | sample LakMenEpi13Jun10_FD_150691 | JGI IMG/M metagenome (GOLD analysis project Ga0208050, IMG submission 150691) | Freshwater microbial communities from Lake Mendota, WI - 13JUN2010 deep hole epilimnion (SPAdes) | ecosystem: Environmental > Aquatic > Freshwater > Lake > Epilimnion/Euphotic zone ... | reverse complement strand
ATGTGACGTATGGCTTTGTTCCTGGGATCGTGGAGATCGACTGGGATGAGCGCATGCCGCGCATCAAGTGGCTGGATTCGATGGGCTGCTACACGGTGCGCGATAAGCGTGACCGAGTGAAGGCGCTGTTCCAGACGATCAACTATCACATTGATGATCTGGTCGCGAAGTTCCCGCAGTTGGAGAACGTGATCTTGTCGCAGGCACCGGGTGCCACGACGAAGATCGAGGTGGTGCGTTACCACGACAAGGATGTGGACATCCTGTTCTTGCCCGGTGAGGGCGGCATTGAGCTGCTGCGTACCGCTAACCCGGTGGGCAAGTGCCTCGCGGTGGAGGTGCGTCGCCCTGGCCTGGATGAGGATCCGCGTGGTCAGTTCGATGATGTGATCGCGGTTCAGGTGGCGAAGGCACGCTTCGCGCTCCTCGCGATGGAAGCAGCACAGAAGTCAGTGCAGGCACCTATCGCACTCCCCCAGGATGTGCAGGAACTGTCACTCGGTTCTGATGCGGTGCTGCGGTCCACGACACCGGAGAAGATCCGGCGCATCCCGCTTGAGGTTCCTGCCGCTGCGTTCCAAGAGCAAGGCATTCTCGACAACGAACTGCGTCAGGGTTCCCGCTACCCTGAGGTTCGCGGTGGCAACCTAGACGCATCCATCGTCACAGGCCGTGGCGTGCAGGCGCTGATGACCGGGTTCGACACCCAGGTCCGCACCGCGCACGCCATGTTCGCTGAGGCATACACGGATTTGATCGCCCTCTGCTTCGAGGTGGAGGAGGTCTGCTGGTCGTCGTTCCGCAAGACTGTTCGCGGAAACGACAATGGCACCCCATATGAGGTTTCATACTCGCCCGAGAAAGACATCAAGAACGATTACTCGGTCGATGTGCAGTATGGCCTCATGGCGGGTCTGGACCCTAACCGCGCACTGGTGTTTGGGTTGCAGGCCCGTGGGGATCGCCTCATCTCCCAGGACTGGCTACGCCGATCCCTGCCGTTCTCACTGAACGCGACAGAGGAAGAGCAGAAGCTGGACATCGAGGACATGCGTCAGGCACTGCGACAAGCGGTTGCTGGTTACGCGCAAGCCATTCCTGTCCTTGCCCAGAATGGTCAGGATCCTGGGGAGATCCTTACCCGCCTCGCGGTGATCATTGAGGGCAGGCAGAAGGGTAAGCCGATTGAGGAAGTGATCGCGGAAGCGTTCGCTCCCCCTGAGCCGCCACCCGGCATGGTTGATCCGATGGTTGATGCTGCCTCCCCGGTCCCTGGCGATCCCATGCAGGATCCCATGTCGGGTGGTGAATCGCTTGAGGGCATTGATGCCACGGGTCGTTTGCGTGGTGTGGCTCCTGGGCAGGCTGGTTTGCCGCCCGGTGGGCGTCCTGATTTGAACTTCCTTCTCGCTGGTTTGTCCTCGCGTGGCGAGCCGAACCTGTCAGCGAATGTGTCACGCAGAGTACCTATCGGTTAAGGAGAAACATCATGGCAGTTCCGGCAGCAGCGCCTAAGAAGCCTGCTAATCAGGGTGGTAAGGCTGCGGCTTACGTTCAGCCGCCGAATGTGAATGTGTCGAATGTGTCGAACACGAATGCGCTTCCGCATCAGGTTTCTGGCTCGGCTAATTCGTGGACGAATCATGCGAATGCGAAGCAGCCGGGTGGTACTCGTGGCACGGGTAAGGGGACTCGCTGATGTGCAATTTCTGTGGGTGTCAGTCGAAGGTCGGTAACGGCTACGGTGGTAGCAAGAACGGGAGCAAGTGATGAAGGCTCAGGCAGGTCGTACAGGCAAGGGTGGCTCCAAGGGATCGCGCACGCTGCGCCCCGAAGCCCCGGCTAAGAAGTCGCTGTACAACTCTAAGGGTCAGCTCAAGGAGCGCCCCAAGAAGCGTGGCAAGTAAAGCGGCGTTCTGGGATCGGCCTAACCCGCGCAAGAAGTCCACTCCCCTGACTCCAGCTCAGAAGGCTGCTGCGAAGGCGCGTGCGAAGAAGGCGGGTAGGCCGTACCCCAACCTTGTTGATAACGCTGCGGTGAGGAAGAAGCGTGGCAAGTAAGAAGGATTCGCGCCTGGAGCGCGCTGGCGTATCTGGCTACAACAAGCCTAAGCGCACCCCTAACCACCCGACGAAGTCGCATGTCGTTGTGGCTAAGGAGGGTTCGCAGGTCAAGACGATTCGTTTTGGTCAGCAGGGTGTGACGGGTGACAGGCAGCCAACGAAACGTCAGGCGTCCTTTAAAGCTCGTCATGCGAAGAACATCGCGAAGGGCAAAATGAGCGCGGCCTACTGGGCTGACAAGGTGAAGTGGTGAAATGGCAGACCAGAAGAAGGACCCACGCTCCGGTGAGTTGATTTTTCGTACTGACATCAATCGCCGTGAAAGCGCCCGGTACAGGTACTGGCGGCATGTTCAGGATCAGCAGAAGGCTGCGAAGCAGGCAGAGAAGAATGCTTCTAAGCGTCGTGCTGCTGCCAATGTTGCAGGGTCTGAGGGTCCGAAACCGCCGGGTTCTACGAAAAAGAAGCGTGCATAGAAAGGACCGGGTGTGGACGAGGACAACGAGTTCGAGATTATTGACGAGCAGCCTGTAGTCGTTGAAGCCACACCCTGGTTCAACTCTGACACGGTCGCAACCTCCATGATGTTCGCCTCGCAGATGGCGCAGGCCGCTGCGGAGCATTTCCAGAACCTTGCCCTACTGGCCCTTGGTCAGTCAGCGCATGAGTGGGTTCAGGTGGATCGGGAAGAGTTTGCTGAAGAAACAGCGGCTGACATTTCAAAGATCGTTGTGAAGGAGCAGGATGGCTGAGGGCCACGGCGGTATGCGCCGACCAAGCAACCCAGCTCCTGTGTCCGGTCCTGGGGCCATGTCGCGCCGCACAGACGGTCAGGGCGCGAGGTACATCGCTGGTGGCGAGTACGGGGAAGGTCAGGAGATGATGGATCTTCAGACTTCTGCACCGATGGCACAGGCTCCCGCTACTCCGCGCCCCCGCACGGGACGCCAGGTGGTGTCGGAGGAGATGGCTCCCCCCACTCCCCTGTTTGCCCCTACGGAGCGACCGGATGAGCCGATCACGGCTGGTGCCCCTTTCGGGCCTGGACCGGGACCTGATGTTCTCGCCAACTCACCGCAGTCACGCCCCCCTGCTGTCGTGAAGTACCTGCCGTACTTGGAGCAGGCCACCCGCTGGGCTGACACGCCTGACACCTTTAAGGCGTTTGTCCGCTATCTGCAAGGTGTGCGATGAAGCGTCGTGGGGCGCAGTGGCGGGAGCTGTCCTTTCTGGACAATCTTGCTGCCGCCGCCGACGCAGTCGGCTTTGACAATGCTGACATTGCGCTAGGTCTTGCTCGCGTGGACTGGCAATCAGTTCAGGATCGCGAGGAGTTCCTTCAGGCGCTGACGGGTCGAAGTAGCCGTGAAGTCATCGAGGAAGGTATGAATGCCAAGCTTCCTTGAGAACTTCCTAGCGGAGGCGGCTGACCGGGTTGCGCCTGACCCGAATACTGGCTTCGCGCAGTTTCTTGACAATGTGGTGCCTGACAGTAACAACATCCCAGGCCAGATCCTTGCCGCTCCAATCACGGGTCCTGTCAGGCTACTTCAGGGCGCGGTCAACATTGCCGGGTTTGTGGATGACGCGCTATCGCGTCCCGCATCGACGGCAATTCAAAGCTTTACTGTAAGCAACCCGCTGTACCGGGATGGTGTGCAGTTCTCTGACTTTGTTCAGATGTGGAACGCCTCTTCCTACATTACACCGGGTCGGGCAGCCATGACTTCCGCGTTCTCGCCCACCAGTCCGTTTGGCGGGGCCCTCTATGCGCTTAACCGTTTTGAGAACCCTGAGTGGAATCAGTTCGCTTACGCTCCTGACTCTGACTACAACCCATATGCGATGGGGCAGCAGGCCACCGAGGAGGCTTGGGACAGTTCCGTCCTTGGCACGATTGGCAGCGGAGCTGCCGACATCGGCTGGCAGTTGCTTGCAGGCAAGGGCGTCGGTGCCGTTTCCGGTGTAGCAAAGCGTGCGGCTGGTCTTTCCACATCTATCCGTGGTGTGCGGGATCTTCAGGCACTGAATGGCACGCTGGATGATCACCTGAAGTGGGTAGAGACTGGTGGTGCTGAGGGCAAGTTTTCCACCCTAGGAACGGGTGTTGAAGACATTGCCAACACTCGCGACTTTGCGGAGATTTATGCAAGCCCCTGGCTGGGACGGTGGACCACACCTGGCTCGCGCAATCGCACGCAGCTCGCATATGTTCTCCAGGGCGTTGACGACCCCCGCTTGGTGAAGGACATCCTCCTGGCTGACCGTGGCGACTACGCCGCTATCGGTCGCTTGTTCCAAGAGGCACCGGATCATGTGTGGACACTCACGGACATGAACGCTTCTCTGCGCTCGAAGTTCATTGAGGGTGGGCAGTACCACTTCACCCCTGATGAGGCCAAGGCCGTGACGCAGGTGTTTGACTCCGCACTTGAGCGTGACGAGTTCTTCACTGCCGTACGGGACATGTTCATGCAGACTGACGAGTCTGGACTGCTGTCAAACGTCGGTCGCAACGCGAACTTCGTTCCTATGCAAGGCATGGCTGGCAGGGCGCAGAAGTGGCTGTACCAGAATGAGATGATTCTGCGTACTGGTCAGACTGAGCGATGGATGGCTCGCCCCTTGGGTGTTGTTGGGCAGTCAAAGCCGCTAGTAACCCTGATGCAGTGGGTTGGTGGTCGTCGGCCTCTCGGTTATGTTTCCCTGTCGGGCCTTCGGCCCGATGAGGCAGTGGACGAGATGCTGTCCTACTCGGCGTCATCTAAGGCACTGCGTGGAAATCAGACTGTGCGGATCACGCGCAAGATTGATGATGAGGTTTCGACCACAACTGAGATGACTATGGGTGATTGGCGTAACGCTGCCATCGGTCGCCTTGGTCAGGCGAAGGTGCAAGGCGGGGATACCGCTGTTGCTGCCGAGGTTCGCAACCTTGAGGCTGAACTTCTGTCCGCAGTCGCGAATCGGTACGGCATCCCTGAGGACATTCAGGCCGACATCATCAAGGGCTTTCAGGATGCCCGAGATGTGTCGCAGGCTGAGGTTGCACGCGACGGCTTCTGGTTTGATGACGAACTGGGTAAGGCGACAGTCAACCCGGTCACTCGCCGTCAACTTGCCGACAACCTCTCCCTGCTTCCACTTGGAGAGATTGATCGACTCTTCCGCATCGAGCGAGCGAATCTGACCAAGTCTCTTGCGATGAGAAGTCAGGACAAGGTCGCTTACGTCGCGGATTTTGTTCTGCGCGTGTGGCGCACCAACATGCTCTTCAAGCCGGGGTACACACCGAAGAATGCGATCTTCGAGCCTGCCCTTTCATCTTTGCTTTCGCACGGCTCCATTCTGTCCCCCAGCGGCGCGATGAATGCCTTCAACAACTTCTGGATCAATCGGTCCAGGCAGCTCCGATCCATTGGCTACGCCACCGTCGATAAGACCGGGGTGTCTGGTCTCGCCCGAGACACTCGCAAGATCAGGAACCTCCACAATGAGCGCGTCTTGATCTCTAAGCAGCTTGACGATCAGGAAGCGTTCATCCAAGCACTTGAGGCTGGCGAGTACCCGCCGTCTGTGGCAACCCAATGGGGCAAGGCTGCACGGGATGAGCGTCGGGATCTGGACCGCATCCTTGCTGATATTGAGGCGACACTGGATGACGTTGATCCCGTGTGGTCGCAGGTCCGCGAGGTGCCTAGTTTCCATTCGCTGTCAAAGCGCCTTGCCGCAGTGGAGGAACGATCCGCAGGAAGCATTGACACCGCCCCTCTGCGATCACAACTTGACGAGATCCGTGGCAAGATCGAGACGATTGATTCGGCAGAAAACACGGCGCAACGCCTCGCTGATGAACTAGCCGTCATCGAACTTGACCTCGGAATCCTGGGCGCAAAGACAGCCCCGAAAAAGGCGAAGCGTGAGGCGCTGCGAGAGCGTTCCCTTGGTGGCGATGAGAACTTCACTTTCACCATCAACGGTGAAGAGATCACGATCCCTGGCCTGTACAACGAGGGTGAGTTTGGGACGGCTGTTCGCGCTGAGGCGTCATCGGGTACGACCAACGCTCTTACCTATGATCCCAATAACTGGGGGGGTGTGGGTGCGGGTCGGTGGATGCGCCGTGGGGGCTTCGAGGAGGTCGCTCCGACAAGCCCTGACTACTTCCCTGAACTTGCATACATCGCCAACCGACAGGTTCGAGGCGACGCCTTCGCGGAGATGATTCTTCGCGGCGAGTCAGTAAGCACCATCGCGGCTTGGCTACGCACCCCTGCTGGGAAACGGTACTCCAGGGGTATGCAGTGGGACGAGACGCAGATTGATGACGTTATTGCGGATCGGATTCGTCTGATCAATCAATACTTTCCCACGGAGCAGGCGCGTGCCCGTCTACTCCTAGAGGATGACGTAACCCCGGCTCAGATGCAGCAGCTCCTGGGGGAATCGGAGGACTTGTTCCCGATTCACGCTGGCGAACTGATGTACAACCCGCAGGGTGGGATCAAGAAGGCGATCAACAACGCCCTCAATGCCATCTACCGGAACCTCGCGACTAAGCCTGAGGACCGCTTCGGTCGGTTCCCTTGGCTTGATCGCCAGTGGCGCATGAACGTGCAGCAGGACGCTCGCCTTCTCGCGGAGCAGGGACAGGAGTTGACGATGGATGTCGTCAACAACCTGCGTTCCGCTGCAACGGCTCGCGCCCTGAAGGAACTGGACAACACGTTCTACAACATTCGTCGGTACTCGAATCCGGTCTTTGCCCTGCGGTACATCACTGGCTTCCCAGGTGCATACTTCAATTCGCTGTACCGCTACGCAAAGTTGGGCTACCAGAACCCCGGTCGTGCGCTCGTGATGAGCAACGCCTATTTGTCCACATACAAGACATTTGGCGTGGACAGCGAAGGCAACCCTGTTGAGAACTGGGAGGACGCTGACTACTTTGCGTTCCCGGTGCCCGAGGACGTAAGCGACAGACTGGGCATTGACAACAAGGTGCGAGTTTCTACGCGAACCGTGGACTTCATTACACAGGGGCCGACTTTCCTGCCACACATTATGGTCCCTACTTCGAGCATCCTGCGTTACAAGCCTACGCTTAACGCGGAGATGAAGGAGAGTCTGTCCCCCGAGTTGTACCGCATGTTTTTCCCATTTGATCAGCCTACGGTTGACAATCAGGTCACACTCGGCCCCGTAGTGTTCGATCCGATGCTAGCTGGCTGGCAGATGGATCTTGCCACGGCATTGAACCCGTCTGACCAAGATTATCTCCAAGCCTCAGGGCAACTGTTGGCCTATGAGATGACGATGTGGGAAGAGGGAGGCAGGGTTGGCCCGATGCCGACTCCCGAGGGTGCTGCGAGAGATGCTCGCAACTTCTTCTTCGGAAAGTCCTTTGCAAAGTTCATGGGATTGTCTGGCTTCAACTCACAACCCGCTGGCGCGGCACTCCGCGACGAATGGCTGAACATCAGGGCCATGTTCCCTGGTGACACGGAGCGCGCACGCGAGGAGTACCTCCGACTGCACGGTGAGAGCCATCGACACATCACCTACAGCACATCGGACTACCGCACCTACATGCCTGCCACCCCCGAGGCATACAACAGGCTCAATGACTACGCCGATTTGGCGAACAAATTGCGGCGAATCAGCCCCGACGACCCCGACTTCGTCTCACTCCTGTTCTGGGGTTCCGAAGGCAATTTCGACACCACCATCTACAACTGGATGGGCGAGAACACCATCCCAGGCGATAGCGAGAACATTCGCGGCAAGCTGTCTCCTGAGGAGATCGCTGACCGCATGGCGGTTGGTGAGTCTTGGGACCAATACAACAGGGCCAAGGCGAAGCTAGACGGGCTGAAGGCTCAGTACGGCTACACGCAGTTGCAGTCTGACGGTGAATCTGCATGGCTGTACAACGAGTGGCAGAACTGGCTCAACGCATTCGAGATGGATGACAAGAACGCTCAGTGGGTTGAGGACTTCTACAACAGGCAGACGAACAAGTCGCAGCTTGCGATTAAGGGTCTGGCTGAGGTACTCAGCGACCGGTCGTTTATGAAGCAGGCCGCTGCTGTCCCTGGCTACCAGATTGGCGCTCGCTATCTGGAGCAGCGCCAACGCGCAGAGGCCGCGTACACCGATGCCAGCACCGAGGAGCGTGAGCGGCTCGCTGCGGAGTGGGACATGTGGGTGACGCAGAACCTGCTGCCAAGTGATTCAAACTTTGCCGGGTTCTATACCCGCTTCTTGCAGGGGAAGGACTTGGGTCTGTGAGTAGAACCTACGTTCCAGGCTACGGCTATGTTGATGACGCTGCTGGTGGTACGCGCGGCAGTGTGCGCCCTGGCGCAAAGCGACGCGATTCGGGGCAGACGCCTACGCGGCGTCCTCAATATCAGGCTCCCATCGGACCTGGCCTGGGTGTAAATAGGCCGCCGCAGTATCAAGCCCCTATCGGTCCCGGCATGGGGCCGCAGTATGTGGTGACTCCCGACGGGCAGATCGTTGTCGCTGGGCAGCAGCAAGGTGGAATCATCGCTGACCTTGGTCGTGCATGGGTCGCATCAGTTACTGGTGGCACAACCTCTACTTCTACGGACTTTAACCCGTCTACGGGTGGCGCGGCCCTTTCTGCCTATCAGAACAACCCACCGACCGACATGTACAAGTCTTTCGAGATGCTTCGCCCCGACGAGAAGAACTTTTGGGCCTTGATGGCTGCGAACTATCACTCTAGTTCGACACCTGAGGCACAGTACGCGAAGTTCGCAGAGATCGCGATGCAGCAGGGGCAGGCGTCGGGTGTGTGGGCAAACCCAACGGGTATCGCCATGCGTCATGCGCGTGACATGAACTACGACATGCGTAACGTGTATGTGCCCGACGCTCGCCTCAATATGGCGATGCGTAGAGGTACGGAGCAGTTTGAGCTAGGTGCCTACGACGCTGGCTTTGAAGGCTTCACGAACACTGTGGGTGATTCTCCTTCTGGCGGCTACCCCTCAGGCGGCGGTGGTGGCGGTTACGGCGGTGGTGGTGGCGGGTCTGTCGCTTTGACGAACCCCTCCTCTGCCCGTGGCCTTCTCATGCAAACCATGCAGGGAGCCTTGGGTCGCATCCCTACGGATGCCGAATACAGGCTGTTCATCAAGACGCTCAATGAGGCTGAGATGGACGCTCCTCGGACTGTTGACGTTGAGGGTGATCTTGCCGTTCAGTCCGGTGGCGTGGATCCCGGTGTGGTTGCTATGGACTTTGTTGAGGGCTTGCCTGAGTTCAATTCAGCCGCAGGTCAGAGATCATTTGATTCATTCATGCAGGTATTGGGGGCTTGATGGCTGAGGAGCGCAAGAGCCCGAAGAAGCAGGCTTGGGTAATCGAGCAGGCGAAGCGAGAAGTTGACCAGGCTGAGCAGGCCCTGAAGGTTGCTGAGACAGCACAGGAAAAGCAGGACGCGCGCGAGGATTTGCGTGAGGCCAAGGAGCGTCTCGCTGGTCTTCAGCGCACTACTCGCCGCGACCGGCGTGCAGATGCTTCCGTGGATCAGGCGCAGGCTGCTGTTGACGCTGCCGAGAAGACACCTGGCTCCGCTGATGATCGAAAGGCTCAGGCTCGTCTTGATGAGGCGAAGGCCCAGGCGGGTAAGACAGAGGAGCGCAAGGATGCTGCTCGTGGTGATGCCCGTGAGTCCTTCTACGCCGCTATGGGTCCGCAGATTGCTGAGGCGATTAAGCAATTTCCTGAGCTGCGCGAGTTTTTCCGTAAGGCCATTGAGGGTCGCTGGGATGCTGCAAAGCAGCAGCGGGAGCTAAATGACCCTGACAATCCTTGGCATGCTTTCTGGGAGGCCAAGGGCGAATACTGGCGTGCGGGTTTCCAGGCTCAATTCGGCCCTAACGTTACTGCGGGTGTCTGGAACGACCGTGTCAATAAGGCACTTGAGGCGATTGATGCGGCTGCCCTTGAGAAGGGTGTGGTGCTGACAGCACAGGAACGCCAGAACCTTGCCCGACGTTACTGGTATTCAGAGTGGTCTAGCGACAATGACGCACTCTTGTCGTGGATGCAGGAACGCAGGGCCACAAAGGAGGAGCAGGGCACCAACGTCTCAGATGATCCTGAGGCGCTGACCGATCCCCTGCTTCCCGCGAGCCGTAACACCAAGATGCGTGAACTTGCGGATCTTGCCGAGGCTTATGGTCTTTCGTATGACGAGGCCACTCTTGGCATGTGGGCTGACGCCATCCTTGACAATAAGAAGAACGTCAACGGGATTCAGGACACGCGGTTCAAGGAGTTCTTGGTTCAGCAGTCACGCTCGAAGTATGCCGGGTTCGGGGATCAGTTGGATGGGGACACTAATCTGCGTCAGCTCGCTGGCGGTTACATCAGTGAGCTGTCACGCCTCATGGAGTTGTCTCCCGCAGATATTCGACTCACGCCAGACAAAATGGATCCACTGCTGCTGCGTGCCCTGACTGACATTGACCCAGGGACGGGCAAGCCACGTCGTGTCCCCTTGTGGGAGTTTTCTAAGCAAATTCGCCAGGATGATCGTTGGCAGTTTACGAATAACGCGAGGGAAACCTATATGTCTGCTGGCACAAAGTTTGCCAAGGCTCTCGGGCTGGCGGGGTAGGTATGGCTAAGAAGACTCCTGAGCAGCAGTATCAGCAGAGGATCGACACGGCCCTGGCTAATGGTCAGTTGACCCCGCAGCAGGCGGCTGACCTGTCCTCCATGCTGTCTGAGAATGCGAACGCTAGGGGGCAGCTTGGCCCCGGCCTTCGTAATGATCTGAACTCAAACTTTAGGCTGTACACCTCGCAGAATCCTTCAAGTGGCGGCAATCAGGGCGGCAATAACGGCGGCGGTACGGGAGGCACTGGGGAGATCCCGCCGAAGCCCATTGTCCCCGGTATGGACTTCTACTGGGATGGCACCCGCTGGGTTGGCTACCAGGTGGGCGAGTCCGACGCTGACCGTGCTGCCCGTGAGGCTGAGGAGCAGCGTAAGCGTGACGAGGCAGCAGCGAAGCAACAGCAACGCGGTCGGGCCAGGGATCAGTTCAAGTCAGTCCTAGGCGGCCTCGGGTTCACTACTGCCTTCGGTTTCACTCAGGCTGAGATCGACACCCTCTACTCCAGCATCGACGGATGGCTTGCTGACGGTTGGGCTGACGGCTACGAAGGCGGCGACAACCTGCTTATGTTGTTCCGCACCAGCGATCAAACCAAGCAGATTTACAACAAGCGATTCCCTGGGATGCAGGCTTTGGCTTCACGGGGGCAAGCCATCAGTGAGGGCGAGTACGCTCGCTTGGAAACCTCGTACCGCGAGGTAATGCGCGGCTCAGGCATCGACACAAGGTTTTACGATTCGTTTGATGATTACGGTCGTTTCATCGCTGGAAACGTGTCTGCCGCTGAAGTTCAGGACCGGATTACTGCCGCAAAGACTACGGCGAACCCGGCTGTTTTGGGTGAGCTGAGGGAGTATTACGGCATTGATGAGGGCACGGCTTACGCCTTTCTGCTGGGTTTGACGGACGAGAAGGGCATCGCCCTGGATGCTGCGGCTCAGGCCCGTGATCAGCAGACGATCCGTGACATTAGCCGGAACATTCAGATCGGTGGCATGGCTGAGGCTGCTGGCTTCGGCATGACCAGGGATCAGGCGGCGACGCTGGCTGGGACGAGTGTGGGCCAGACGATTGATCCGTTTGATATTCGCACGAGAGCGCAACTCGAAGGAACCTTTGGTCAGGCCCGTCGCGTAGCGGACAGGGAGACAACCCTTGCTGGAATCGACAATGAGGCGTTTGACCAGAGAGACGCTTTGGCTTCTGCTTTCGGTGATCGACAAGCGCAGCTCGCGTCGGAGAGGCGTGGTAAGAGGGAGCGTGCTCGGTTCTCTGGATCGAGTGGGGCTTCTTCGGGTTCTCTCGCCCTTGAAAGGAACCTCTAGGCGTGGATGACTACAGCTGGTACAGGGTTCACACGGGCAAGTAATTGCCTCGGGGGTGAATGGATAGCGGGACTGTAAAGCCTCACGAAGGACACAGACTCAGACACGGGTTCGATTCCCGTCACCTCCACCCACAACCGGATCTATCGGCCCCGGTGTGCGTCATAAGACCGATAGCCACAGCCATGCGTCTACTTCCCCAGTGATGCGTGTGGGTGGCGACTTCCACGGATGAGAAGAGGGTGAGGGCATATGGCCCAGCATG
>Ga0208050_1000172_pt1 | contig 12436 bp, 13 predicted proteins | sample LakMenEpi13Jun10_FD_150691 | JGI IMG/M metagenome (GOLD analysis project Ga0208050, IMG submission 150691) | Freshwater microbial communities from Lake Mendota, WI - 13JUN2010 deep hole epilimnion (SPAdes) | ecosystem: Environmental > Aquatic > Freshwater > Lake > Epilimnion/Euphotic zone ... | reverse complement strand
CCGACCTGCCGGAGCCACCCAACCCCCGCCAGCCACACCCGGAGGGCGGCGGGCCATCGCTAGCCCAAGCCAAGCGGGCGAAGGCGGTCTATGAGGCGGAGCTGACCCGGCTAGAGCTGCAGAAAACCAAGAAGGAGCTCATCGGCGCCGATGAAGTGCGCCAGGAAGCCAGCCGCCTCGGCCGCCAGGTCCGCGACCTGCTGCTGACTATCCCCGGCCGCAACGCCGCGAAGGTGGCCAGCATGCAGGACGCTCAGGCGGTGCGTGATCTGCTGGAGGCCGAGATCACCAACGCGCTCAGGGGGCTGCAGCATGAGGCCGCTTGACGCCGCGACGATCTACCGCCAAGCCTTTATCGAGGCCCTACAGCCGCCGCTCGACCTGACCGTCAGCGAGTGGGCGGATCAGAACCGGATCCTGACCCGCCGCAGCAGCTCCGAGCCCGGCCAGTGGCGCACCGACCGGGTGCCCTACCTGCGCGAGCCGATGGACCTGCTCAGCCCGCGCGAGAAGCGCATCAAGCGGGTGGTGCTGCTGTTCGGATCACAGACCGGCAAGACCGAGGTGGGCCTCAACTGGCTGGGCCGCACCATCGCCCTAGACCCGTCGCCGTTCCTGGCGATGTTCCCCACCGAGAGTTTCGCCAAGCGCCAGATCCGCCAGCGCCTCACGCCGCTGTTCACTGACTCCCCGGCGGTGGCGGCCAAGTCGATCAGCACGAAGTCCAGGGACGCGGCGAACGCGATGTTCCTGAAGGAGTTTCAGGGCGACATGCTGGTGAGCATCATCGGCGGCAACAGCGGCAGCGCCGCGCAGGGCATGCCGGCGCAGAACGTGTGGGCTGATGAGGTGTCATCCCTGCCGCTGGAGATGGACGACAAGGGCGACCCGCTGGAGAACGCCGAGGCCCGCCAGACCAACTTCCCCGACCGCAAGGCGCTGGTCACCTCCACCCCCGGCAGCCGCGGCGCCTGCCGCATCACCTCCGAGTTCGAGGTGCGCAGCGACCGCCGCCGCTATGGCGCCCTGATGCCCTGCTGCGGCGGCCATGCCGTGATTGAGTGGCCGCACATGGTATGGGATAAGCGCGACGGCGAGGTGTGGTGCCAGTGCCCGCTATGCAATGAACGGGTGGCGCAGCACCACAAGACCGCCATGCTGGCCGGCGGGATCTGGACGCCAACGGCCAAGGGCGACGGCGAGACGGCGGGCTTTCACTTGCCGGGCTGGTATGCGCCGTATGGCTGGCTGAGCTGGGAGAAGATCCGCGATGAGTTCCTGCGCGCTAAGGCGGACCCGCTGCTGCTCAAGGGCTGGGTGAACAAGCGGGCCGCTGAGGCCTGGGAGGACGAGAGCCTGGCGAAGGTGAGCGCCGATGGCTTGATGGCCCGCGTCGGCGGCTACGGCCACGGCACTTGCCCGGATGGCGTACTTGCGGTGCTGATGGCCGTGGACGTGCAGGATACCTGGCTGGAGGTGTCGGTGTGGGGCTATGGCCGCGGCAAGCCTGAGCAGGCCTGGCGGATCTGGCACCAGAAGATCGAGGGCGACCCGGGGCAGGATCACGTCTGGGATCAGGTGACGACGATCCGCGAGATCGAATGGCCGCACGCAAACGGCGGCAAGCTGAAAGCGATCCACTGCGCGGTTGACACCGGCGGCCACTACACCAGCGAGGGGTATGACTACTGCCGCCGGTACGCCAAAGAGGGTGTGGTGGCCATCAAGGGCAGCAGCCAGAAGAATGCGCCGCCGCTCGGCAAAGGCTCAAAGCAGGACGTGACCTTCAGGGGCAAGACCGTGAAGGGTGGCGTCACGCTCTACATGATCGGCACACACGCAATCAAGCGGACCATCTACAGCCGCCTCAAGATTGAAGATCCCGGCGACGGCTACATCAACTTCGACGACGCCACCACGGAAGACTACCTGCAGGGCCTGACCTGCGAACGTCTGCAGCCGCGGTACGTGAAGGGGTTCCAGGTTCTGGAGTGGGTGAAGCCATCCGGCGCCCGCAACGAGCCGCTCGACCTGAAGGTGTACTGCCTAGCGATGCTGGAGCTGCTGAAGCGCCGCTACAACCGCCAGACCATGTGGGACCAGCTGGCGGCGCAGCTGGCGGCCTCCGTAGCCTTAGACCAGCAGGCCGCGCCACGAAAGGCCCGGAGTTTCACGGTGCTCAAATGACCCAGCCGGCCGAGCTCTACCAAGGTGATCTGACCAGCTGGATTGAGCTGCGCGTCCACCCCGACGCCACTGCCGTTCGCGTGTGGTTTCGCGCTGCAGCAGCTGGCGCCGGTATCGAGGCAGTGGCCACCGACACTGACGACGGCTGGAAGGTGGAGCTGAGCGCCGCCACGACGGCCACCATGGCAGCCGGCAGCTGGGAGCTGCAGATTGTCAGCACCGTCAACGGCGCACCGCTCACTACTGGCCGCGGCAGCCTGACCGTCCGCAAGAGCCTGGCCTTCAGTGGCACCCCGGGCGCGTTCGATGATCGCAGCCAGGCGCAGAAAGACCTAGAGGCGGTTGAAGAGGCGATCCGCGCCTTGGCCACGGGTGCGGTTGAGTATCAGATCGGCTCTTTAGGCTCCGGCGGCAGGAAAGTTCGCCGGGTGGACCTGCCCGATCTAATCATGTGGCGCGACCGCCTCAAGGCCGAGGTCGCCCGCGAAAAACGCGCCGAGATGATCGCGCAGGGCCTCGGCGATCCGCGCCGGCTCTATGTGCGGTTTCAGGGGGTGAGCTGATGGGTGTTCGATCCTGGCTGCAGCGGCAGATCCTGACCACTCGCCACGGCCGGCAGCAGGGCCAGCGGATGTTCGAGGGGGCCCGGCGCAACCGGCTGCTCCACGACCTGGTGGCGCCTACCACCTCCGCTGATGCCGAGCTGCGCGTCAGCCTGGCGGTGCTGCGCGACCGCTGCCATCAGCTGGTCAGGGACAACCCCTACGCCCGCCAAGCCAAGCGGACCACGCAGATCAACGTGGTGGGGCCTCGTGGGATCCAGATGCAGGGGCAGGTGATGAAGGCGAACGGCACGGAAAAGGACGTGCGCCGGAATCGGCTGCTGGAGGAAGCATGGCGCCGCTGGTGCCGGCCAGACACTTGCGACGTGGCGGGCCGGCTGTCGTTTCACGGCTTCGAGATGATGGTGGCCGGCAGCCTGCCGGAGTCGGGCGAATGCCTGATCAGGATCGTGCGGCAGCCGATGGGGCAGGGCCGCACCCCGCTGGCGCTGGAGCTGATCGAGGCGCACCAGCTCGATGAGGACAAGTCTGGTGTTTCAGATCGCGCCGGCCACGAATGGCGGCTGGGTGTCGAGATCAACCAATGGGGCCGCCCGACCCGGTACGCCATCCTGACCCGCCACCCTGGCGATGTGGAGCTGGGCCTGAACCGCCGTGGCGTAGAGCGGAAGCACGTCCTAGTGCCGGCGGCGGACATGATCCATGTGTTCCTGCCGGAGCGGATCGGGCAGAACCGTGGCGTGCCGTGGTTGGCCAGTGTGATCACGACGGTCCACAATCTCGGAAAATACGAGGAAGCTCATTGGACCCGAAAAAGAGTTCAGGCAGCCAGCCTCGGATGGATCCGCACCCCAGACGGTGAGCTGCAGGGTGATGAGGTCCAGAACGGACAGCAGCTGTTCAACACTGAGCCCGGTAGCTGGAACATCCTTGACCCTGGCCAGGAGCCGGTGGCGCCAGACTTCGGGCCGGATGATGGTCAATATGACAATGTGGTGAGGAATCTCACCCGGCGGTTTGCTGCTGGGTTCGGGTGTTCGTATGAGACCCTGAGCCGCGACTTCAGCCAGACCAACTACAGCAGCAGCCGGCTATCAATCCTTGAAGATCGCGATCACTGGCGAGTTGTTCAATCGGTGCTGATTCAGCACCTGCACCAACGTGTCTTTGAGGAATGGCTACGGGCTGCGATGCTGGCGGGTGAATTACCTTCGCCTGCGTTCAACGATTACTGGACGAAACCGGAGAGATACAACGCCCCAAGATGGCAGGCTAGAAGTTATTCGTGGGTTGATCCACAAAAAGAGATGAAGGCGTTAGAACTTGCTCGCCAATTAATGTTGCAATCTCACAGTGAGCAAATAGCTGAGTACACGGGCGAGCAGCTGGAAATGGTGCTCGCGCAGATCGCCCGCGAAAACCAGCTGAAGGAGTCGCTGGGCCTGATGCCCACCGTGGAGGAAGTCGAGGCACCGGCAGAACCCGAGCCGGACGAGCCGGACGACGAAGACGAGGAGCTCCAACCCCGGCGGCCATAGCGGCTGCAGAACCGGAAGCTCAGCGCTAGGATAGGTGTGCCCCGGCGCTGTGTCACCAGCCCGAGGCGTGACCAACCTGAACGGACAGGCTGATGGCATCAGTATCGCAAAACGGCCGGCGCAAGCCAAGGCCGTGGACAGCACAGGATCAGATCCTCGCGGAAGTGGCGGCGGCATGTGGGGTGAGCTACAGGGAGATTGGGCGGGTGCTGGGGTTTTCAGACACGTCTGTCGCAAGAAGGCTCATTCCGGCTGTCGCGGAAAAACAGCGCGAGAGTCAAAGACGTTTCTACGAGCGGAACCCTGACAAGCTTCTTGAGTTTCGCGAATACTCTCGTCGCTGGCATACTGCCAATCGTGACAAAATCCGGCCCCGCGCACGCCGATGGCAAATAGAGAATGCAGATAAAGTGATTGAGCACGCCCGCACATACAGACAGGCGAATCCTGATAAGGCGACTAAAAGCCGCCGCCGCTGGGATGCCGCAAACCCCGGAAAAAACCGCGAAAGGGCCCGCCGCCGCCGCGACTGGAAACGCTCCGCCCGTCGCCGCGCCTTGCGTCCGGTCACCCTTCATCAGATCGACGCCCGGTTCGCTCTATGGCAGGACCGCTGTGCATTTTGTGGTGTGCCCGCCACGGATCCGCGCAACCACGGGATTGAACGCCTTACTGTCGAGCATGTGCTAGCACTCACCAAGGGCGGCCTAGATGAGGCCGAAAACATCATCCCGGCGTGCTCCACCTGCAACTCCAGCAAGCACAACTCACCCATCGAAGACTGGTATCGGCAGCAGGAATGGTTCACGGATGCTCGCTGGGCCAAGATCCGCAAGCACTGCCCCGCCGCCGTGGTGGGGCAGCTCCCGCTGGGGCTGGCGGCGTAGGCCGTTCGTAGCCTGAGGCCAGCGACTATCCGGCTTTGGATCTCACGAAACTCAAAGGCCCTCAGCGGCGAGAGCTGCCGATGGGTCTCCGCGTCGAAGAAAAGACCGACGAAACTCTCACCTTCAGCTTCAGCTCTGAGGCTCCCGTCGACCGCTGGTTTGGCCGCGAGATCCTGGTGCACGAGGAAGGATCCGTAGACCTGGGCCGGATGAACGACGGCGGCGTCTATCTGTGGAACCACAACCGGGACGTGGTGCTGGGCGTCGCGGAAAAGGCCTGGCTCGGCGACGATCGCCGGCTCTACTCCACCGTTCGCTGGTCGCCCAACACCCTGGAGAAGGGCAGCGAGGAATACAAGCGCCGGCAGGATGTGGAAGCTGGCATCGTGCGCAACGTCTCGTTCGCGTACGAAATCAACAAGATCGACGAACGCGCCGACGGTTTTTACGTGACCGAATGGAACGTGCTGGAGGTCTCCAGTGTCAGCGTTCCCGCCGATCAGACCGTAGGCCTGGGCCGCGCCATGGATGAGCCGGCGGCTGAGCCTGAGCCTACTGCTGAGCCCACCCCGGAGCCCTCCGCACCGGCAGAGCCGACCGTGACGATTGACCCCGAGTTGGTCAAGTCTGCCGTTAGCAAGGCCCTCCATAGCCTGACAGCACAGGCCGCCGAGCGGACTGACACCCCTGTTCAGACTCTCATGACCACTGAAACGATCAACGTGGAGGAGGTGGCGCAATCCGCTCGCATTGCTGAGCGTGAGCGCGTCGCGTCCATCAAATCAATGTGCGACCAGTTCCAGCTTTCCGAGCTGGCCGAGAAACTCATCAACGACGACGCCTCTATCGATGCCGCCCGTGCGGTGGTGATGGAACAGATCGGCATGCGCAAGGTTTCCTTTGAGGGCCGCGTGCACGATGCCGGCGGCGCTGAGCTGGGCCTGAGCAAGCGTGAGGTGAAGCGCTACAGCTTCCTGCGCGTCGCTCAGTACCTGGCCGACCCCAACCCTCGCACTGCTGAGGCCGCCGGCTTTGAGCTGGAGGTGGCCCGTGCCGCCCAGGCCAAGCACAGCCGCAGCGCCAACGGCGTGCTGATCCCCTGGGAAGTGCTGGGCTCCAGCCGCGCTGCTGAGACCCCCGGCCAGGTGGTCGGCACCTTCGGCGATGGCGGCGCACTGGTCGGCACCGATCGGCTCGATGCGCAGTTCATAGATCTCATTAGAAATCGTTCCGCCTTCCTGAACAGCGGCCTCACCATGCTCTCCGGCCTGGAGGGCAACGTTGAGATCCCCAAAAAGCTCAGCTCCAGCCAGTATTACTTTGTCGGCGAGAACGCTGAGGTTGCCAACAGCAAGCTCACCTTCGGCCTGGTGAACATGATCCCCCGGACCATCGGCGTTCGCGTGCCGATCAGCCGCCGGATGATGATCCAGAGCTCCCCCGACGTGGAGAACCTGGTGCGGATCGACATGGCCGAGTCCGTGGCCTTGGGCATGGACTACACCATCGGCTACGGCACCGGCTCCAACGGCCAGCCGCTGGGCATCATCAACACCACCGGCATTGGCTCGGTGACCTTCGCTGGTGGCACTGCTAAGGACTTCCCCGCCAGCCTCGGCGGTGGCTCTGCCCTGAACTGCGGTGACTGGGGCGACTACGTGGACCTGGAAACCGAACTGGCGATCGACAACCTCGACGCCGGCTCAATGCGCTACATCGGCAACAGCGTGGTGCGCGGCGCCCTGAAGCAGACCCTGAGGGCATCCTCGGCTGGCTCTGACTACATAATGACCGATGCCGGCACTGTGAACGGTTACCAGTTCACCGTGTCCAACCAGATGCAGCAGAACGATGTTCTGTTCGGCAACTTCGCCGATTGCGTGGTGGGCATGTGGAGCGGCCTGGATGTGGTGGTTGACCCCTACACCCAGAGCGCCAGCGGCCAGGTGATTCTGACCGTGCATCAGGACTTTGACGTAGCAGTGCGTCGCGCTCAGTCGTTCGCTCTGGGCACCTGATTATGAGGCTGCAGATTCTCTCGAACTGCAGAGCAGACGGTCGCCACCTCGCTATGGGTGAGGTGGCTGACCTTCCTCAAGGCCCAGCTAACGAACTGCTGGCGATGGGCATGGCGTCGATTGCGCCAGAGCCCGAACTTGAGCCCGCCCCGGCCTGTCCACCCAAGCCGCGGCGCTCTGCAAAGACTTCCACCCCTGACCCCACCCCCACCCCGGAGGATTGATCAATGGCCATTGAACTCAGAAACCTGGAGCAAATCCAGGCCTTTACGATCCTGGCGCCAGCCACCCGCGACGCCGTGGGCAACACTACTGCGGTTGACGTGAGCGCTGTGGATGGTGATCTGCTGCTGCTGCTGTATGCCGCCGCCAGTGCATCCAGCACCGCGATCAAGGTGAAGGTGCAATCCGGCAATGCCTCTGACGGCAGCGATGCTGCAGACGTGGCCGGCGGCGTCTTTACCGATCTGGGCAGCACTGCTGCACTGCAGAAGCTGTCGATCCCCCGCGACCAGGTGGGCAAGTTTGTGCGGCTGGCCTTCACCGATGAAACCGGCAGCTACTCCGCTACCGTCACCTGCGTAGCAGTCGGCGGCGCCCGTTACGCGGTCTGACCATGATCCAGGAAATCCCCGATGATTTCCTGCTGGCTGACTTCGGCTCCAGCGTCACTGCTGGGGCCGTTGTTGGTTTGGGGTTTATGGACCGCGCCAGCCAGATCATTATGAATGACAACGTGGTGACGGTGGACTATGCGCTGACCGTCAGGACCGATCAGTTCGGCGGTTTGCAGTATGGCGACCAAGTGCAGCACGAAGGCCTGACGTACAAGCTGCAGCATGAGCCGTTGCGGCAGGCTGATGGCCGGTTCTGCGTGATGGTGCTGGAGCTAGTGCAGGAGGTCGTCACCTCCCTGGCGACGCTGAGCGGCCTGCGGATCACGACTCTGGATAACAAGCAACTCCGTATTCTGTAGGCATGGCTGAAACCACGATTACAGGACTGCCGAACGCCACGACCCCGCTCGATGGAACCGAGCGGGTGCCGATGGATCAGGCCGGCACCACGGTGGACGCCAGCACCCAGGCGATTGCGAATCTGGCGCTAGCTAATGCCTCTGCGGCCCGTACGGCACTAGGCCTGGCCACCACCGATTCTCCCACCTTTGCCGGCCTCACGATCACCGGCACGGCGCCGGTCGTCATCCCGCACATCCACGGCAGCATTGCCGGGAACTTTTACGTTCACGTCAAAAACACCAGCGGCGGTGAGCTAACAGCAGGCACAGCGGTCTATGCGACCGGCAGCGTGGGCAACACCGATCGGATCACGGTGGCGGCCTGCGACCCGACCGATCCGCTCAAAATGCCAGCGATCGGCGTGATGGAGACCACCTTGGCCCAGAACGGCGATGGCGATGCCGTGATCCTGGGCGAGCTAAGGCCGTTCAATTCCAACAGTTATCAGCTGGGCGATCAGCTCTATGTCGGCGCTGGTGGCGCCATGGTGGCGACGATCCCGGCATCTGGCGAGGTGCAGCAGGTCGGCAGCGTAGTGAGGGTGAACGTCAACACCGGGACCATCCTGGTGAACACCGGCGCGGCGATGGCCCGGGTGGGCTTCACGGGGGCCTATGGCGATCTGTCGGGGTTGCCGTTGATTCCCGCCCCGACCAATGCCGCCCCGCAGCCGCTGGCGGCTACTGCAGCGATCGGTAGCGGCACGGACTACGCCTTGGGGAACCACCAGCATCAGCGCGATTCCGATGTAATCGTGATCCCGGTGGGCGATGAGTCCACGGCACTCACCACCGGCACCAACCGGGTGAGATTCAGGATGCCGTTTGCCGCCACGCTGCTGGCGGTGCGGGCCAATGTGAACACAGCGCCGACCGGCAGCACGCTGATCGTGGACGTGAACGAGGCAGGCGCCAGCGTGCTGGGCACGAAACTCAGCATCGACGCCACCGAGTTCAGCAGCACCACCGCGGCCAGCGCCGCAACGATCACGGATTCCAGCCTGGCGGACGACGCCGAGATCAGCATCGATATTGACCAGATCGGCTCAACGGTGGCCGGTGCGGGCCTCAAGGTTTCGCTGTTCGTGCGGAGGGTCTGATGAGAAACCTTGTCCTGTTCGACACCCAGACCGCTCAGGTTCGGAATTACCCCAGAGCGGATGATCAACCGGTCGAGCAGCTCGACCCCCGCTACGCAGTGCTCCGTGTGGTGCGCGAGGCTCCCCCTGAGATCCTCCCTGACCAGCAGGCCAGCCAGACCCGCACGGTGGACCTGGAGGCTGGCGAATGGCGCTGGGGCTGGAGCGTGGTGGACATCCCGGAGCCGGCGCCAATTGCTGACTGGAGGACGTTTAAGCGCACTCTGCTGAGCCACCCCGCTATCAATGCGTTGCTGGGCGGCGGGGTGAGCACAGCCCCGGCTGCAGCGCTCAGCCTGCCTGCCACCCTGCTGGCCGCTGCCGGTGGCGGTGACGTGGACGATTTTCGGGCAGCCTGGCTGGGCCTACGCCGGCTGGGGCTGGTGTCTGCCGAGCTGCTGCAGGAGGTGCGCGCACTGGCGATAGCCCTACACCTGCCCGATGGATTCGTGGCGGCACTGGGCGGCTCACTGCGGCCTGCTGCCGCGAGCGTGGGTCAGGAGTGGGTGGACGCTGCCGGAGATCTGTGGGTGGTGACACAATCCCGTGGCGAGGGCGGGCAGTTCCTGCCGGATGATCCCGCGACCCCTGAACGGGAATCGCTGATCTGGGAGAGGGTGGACTGATGGCGATTATCTGGGTTGGGACGGGGAGGTTCAACGCCTACATCGGCCCTGTTCAGGATTACATCGACCGGGTGGTGGCTGCTGATGTAGCAGCAGGCAACACGCTGGGCCTAGAGGTTGGCGTGCGTGACGCCTACGACGTGTTCATCCGCGACTCGATCAACGTTGGCGACCTAGGCACCAGCGGCGGCGTGCTGAGCCAAGCCAACAGCATCATCAAGGCCGCGCCGATCATGGCCGGCGCCCGCACACTGGCCGGTGCGTTGGTGCCGTTGGTGGGGGCTGCGCCGACGAATTTCAATTTTGTGTCTGAAGACTACAACCGCAAGACGGGGTTGGTGGGGAATGGAAGTACGAAGTATTTGAATAGCAACAGGGCCGACAACGCTGACCCGCAAGACAACTACCACTTGTCGTTTTATGCCACCAGTTTTGCGGCATCCACGGCATACTTGATGGGTGCCGGGCAGTTTAGTTCAGGCGCGAACAATTTAGGATATGAGACTCCTGGTAGCTCTACGTTTTTTAGAAGCCGAAACAACAACACCAGCAATGTTATCGGGACTCCTGCATCCGGCCTTACGGGGGCCAGTCGCAGCAGTTCTTCGACATTTATCGGCCGCACCGGCGGCACAAGCACCACTTACTCGCGGGTCTCGCAGACTCCTACGGGCCTAAATGTTGGCGTGTTTGGTTCGGATACTGCTGCGAGCGCTAGGTCAGCATCCCGCCTCGCCTTCTACAGCATAGGCGAATCCCTAGACCTCGCCCTACTTGACGCCCGCGTGACCGGCCTAATCAACACATTCGGAGCTGTTATCCCATGACCCGTAATGTCGCAATGATCGCCGCGATGATGCCCCCGGCCAGCGTTGCCGTTGCGGTGCTGCTGGAGCCCACCCCATGCCCTACCTGATCCGCTTCACCGCCGCCGTTGCACTGGTGGCCGGCCTGCTGGTCTGGCTGTTGAGTGCCGCGCCCCTACCAGTGGCGCTGGGCGTCGGGGTCGTCTGCGCTTGGCTGGTGTTCGATCTGGTGCAGCCTTTTTAGCCTGAGGCCATGGCAAGTATCCGCGAACAGATCCTCGAACGGATTAAGACCGTCACCCTTCCTGGCACGGTGCAGGTGGGGCAGCGGATCTACCGCAGCCGTGCGCAGGCGTACTCCAAGTCCGAGGCGCCAGCGATCACGATCAGCCCTGGTGAAGATAATCCGGTCAACGCACCACGCACCATCGGCGCCAGCCTGGGGCGCCTGGATCAGGCGCTGCCGGTGCTGGTCGAGATCTACGTGCGCGGCGACGTGCCCGACCAGCTGGCGGATCCTATCGGCGTGGACGTGCACAGCAGAATGATGGCCGACCGCACGATGGGCGGCCTAGCCCATGACGTGCAGCCCGATGGGTTCCGGCCTGAGTATGAGCAGGCGGACGGCTCCGCCGGGTGGATGCAGCACCGGTTCCTGATTCGTTACCGGACCCGAGACGATGCGATCGATCAGTTGCCCTGACTCCGTAGCCTGAGGTTAGGACGCTCAGCCCCCATCCATGGCGGAACAATTCGAGCACCACGGCGAGTCTGGTGAGTACGTGATGCTCCCCAGCGGCCAGATGGTGTCTGCTGCTGACTACCAGCCGCCCAAGCCGCCTGAGCCCACCAAGCCCGCCCAACCCAGCAAGGCCAAGGACTGATGACTGCTCTCCTGATCCGTAATTCGTTCTTGCTGGCCAAGACGGAAACCGCTTACGGCACCCTGGCCAGCGCGATCGGCGCCACTGATGCAGTGAAGATCACCTCGCTGGAGGTGAACCCGCTGACCGGCACACGGGTCGAGCGCAACCTGATCAAGGGCTTCCTCGGCGCCGACCGCCAGCCGCTCACCAATGAGCACGTCGCCGTCACGGTGACATTCGAGTGGGGCGGCTCCGGCGTCGCTGCCACCGCACCCCGGTTCTCTCCGCTGCTGCTGGCGGCCGGCATGAATCTGGCCGCATCGGCCGAGATCACCGGCACGGCCACTGCAGGCGGCGCCAACACACTGACTCTGGCAACCAGTGGCGGCGCCAACTCGGTGACTGACGCCTACGTGGGTTTCCCGATTGAGATTGTCTCAGGCGTTGGCGCTGGCAACAAGGGCGTGATTGTTGCGCACGATGGCGCCACCCGCGTGGTGACGGTAGTTCCCTCTACCGCCGCTTTCACTGCTGGCGCCACCAGCGCCTACAAGATTCCCGCGCTGTCGCTCTACCAACCGATCAGCACCTTCGGCAATGGCAGCAGCTGCACGCTGGTGGCGGTGAAAGATCAGAACGTGCACCGCATCGAAGGCTTCCGCGGCTCCCCAGCGCTCAACTCACCGCTGAACAGCTACGGCACCTTCACGATCACCGGCATCGGCAAGTACGTCACCCCAACCGCCAAAAGCTCTGAGAGCTTCACCTACGGCAACCAGGCCGAGCCG
>Ga0208050_1000171_pt1 | contig 12570 bp, 19 predicted proteins | sample LakMenEpi13Jun10_FD_150691 | JGI IMG/M metagenome (GOLD analysis project Ga0208050, IMG submission 150691) | Freshwater microbial communities from Lake Mendota, WI - 13JUN2010 deep hole epilimnion (SPAdes) | ecosystem: Environmental > Aquatic > Freshwater > Lake > Epilimnion/Euphotic zone ... | reverse complement strand
CTCCGATTTCTACTTAAATAAAAATTGAATATAAAGCGACAATAAAACAAGTACAACCGCAGATCCTGCGGCAATTTGTAATATTGCAAACATCACTTTGCTCCAACAAGTTGTGCTAGTTGTGCTTTGTGACGACGATCTTCTTTTTGTTTCTGTTCTTTAATAAGTTGTAGGAAGTTTAGCTTTTGCATCACTTATGACCCTCCTTTACAAACTTAACACCGCGATAGGTTTCGTTGTATTGTTGGGATTGTTGTTGCATTTGCTGTTGGTATTCAATACGCTTTTGAGTATCGTATTCAACACCTCTATACACTACACGACTCATTGGTTTTCTCCTTAGTTTTTTAGGTTAAAGAGCGTTCCTTCAGTCGGCTTTTGCGTCTATTTTACACTCTTTTGGAGTAATCTGTTTAATTTCCCAAATCAAGTCATTTTTTGCTTGTTTTGGAATATCAACTTTATGAATTCTCCCAACCATTAACTGTGCTTGAAGGCAAGTTAAAAGAAGTGTTTCCATAGATGAACGACCTATAAGTAGGTTTTAATCCGTTCCGAGTCGGCTTACTTCCGTCTGGTTTCCCAGATGAACGATGAGAGTATTATACTCCCTTTCGTGGGTATTTATCAAGTATGATTTGTATCATACGATACAAATTTATAAAATCTTCGCGTGAGAAAATTTTGCCGGAATTTTTTGCCCCTTCTGGGGAATCACTTACGCTTTTTCTTTTCGGGTGCCTGATATCCCCAGAGTTTTGGATTAATCTTTCCATAACCCCAGTCAATATTACGAACTACTGGACCGAGATTATCGTAATACATATCAAACAGATTAGATCTCTTTCCACAGCGTGTTAAATCATAACAAGTTTTACCATCAATTTGATAAGTGACTATGTAAGCATCAGTTGGAACTTGACTGTCTTTTGCTTCTTCTAGAGTACAGTTTTGTTTGATAACTTCACACCCATATTTTGATTTAAACAATTCCTTTTCTTCGGGAGTCCAGGTATGGTTTAAATCTTTATTGGGCGCCTCTCCTTTATCTGATGGCATCTTTGGTTTTTCTATAAGATTTTTTTCCATGATAATAACTTCAAAAATTTAGATTAACTTCTACCGCCCCACTGAATGTCTGAATACGCTTCAGCAACAATTTCTTTTGTAAGATTATATTTTGTATTCAACTTTTTATCTTTCACCAGGCAAAGAATTTCTGCTTCAAGAGGATGAAGACCTTCAAGGATATTAATAAACATTGTCTCACGACGAATATTATTCAACGAATCATTACCACCTTTGATGAAATGATAAAAGTTTTTGTATTCTCTACTAATTGTGGTATGCCCTTGCTTATCACTCGATCCGATTGAAAAAGATCCAGTTTCGTGCATCTTACGAACTTCTTCAGAAATCTTCGTTGTAAGAGACCCGCTGTAAGAAGTTTGGTCTGAGTATCCAGAATATGGCACCGCACCTTCTGGAAGCATTGAAATTACTGATTCATCAAAATTCCAAATAAAGATTGATTTCAATGCGACATGCTCATACTTTCTAAGAATTTCTACCTTCTTGGAATTTGTTTTTTGTCTTGATACAATATCTAATACTTCAAAGACAAACGGGTTGTTTGGCAAACTTGGAGTTGCAGTAACTCTAGCAGTAGTTGCCTTTGAAGTGGTCTTTTTAACGGGTGTTTTTGCTTTAGTTGTCGTAGTCATATGATGAACAAAATGTTGAATAATGTTAAAGTTATTTATTGACTATTCTTCGTCTTCCTCTACTTCAAACTCATCTTCAAAGTATCCTTGCTCAAATCGTACTGATACGATTTCTTGATCGATTAACTCACCATCCTTATCATAAAACTCTGGATGGTATGCAATTTGTTTTGGACCTTCTTGGTGATTCATCATGTATTCTCTGGCAACCCAACCAAGCATTACTCCCACAATCAGAAACAATACTGTTAGAAAAGAACCGAATACTAAACTGATTGCTAACATGTGTTTGCTCCGGGAAACTACTTTTTCTTCCTTGATCTAAAGGAAAACTCAAAATAGATGGTTACCTCCCGATTTAGAAAGCAAACCATCTTCTCAAAGATGATGTGAAACGGTTGAGTCTGCTTTCTTTTGCCTCCATTAAGTATAAGTTCAACACCACGATTAAAGTGGTCTTCCTTTTTATTTAGGTCAGGATTTGATGATTTGTTGTTCCTTGAGGAATTTGATTGTGTCAACTGATCCTCCTAATTTTTGTTCATCACAAATAACTTGTGGGAAAGTAGAGCCTTCGCCAAACTCGGCATAAAACTCATCTCTGGTAAAATGCTCATTGAGATTATATACTACAAAGTTACTTCCTGTCAACTCAAGAACTTGTTTGACTTTATAGCAGTATGGACAATCCTCTTTAGAATATACAGTAAAGTTCATAATTTGTTATGATTTTTATATTAATTTATAATAGAAAAAAAGAGGGTATAAAAACCCTCCTTATTATACCACCAACTCACCTCTCCCACCACAGAGAAGTGGTCTTCATTCCCAAAGTTACAAGGATATTGAAGACTTGAATATTATAAGGGAAAATAAATGAAACGTCAAGGGCTTGACGAATGTTGGTTTTATGAGTAGACTAGGTTTGTGGCAATTGAAGATAAGTTATAAGTCTTTATTATCCTAATAAGTAACCACCCCAATATAACCAGTGTGTTGCTCCAAGAGTTGTGGAAACAGCACTAAAATAGAATAATTCTACATAATCATTTGCAGCAAGATTTAAAACAATTTGATACGGTGCAAGAGGACTATCAGTAATACAATAATTTCCTCCACTAATGAAATCTGGACCACCCACATTATTAATTTTTACACCAAATGCATATCTTTCTCCATTTGAATTTGCTGCTGACCATCCACCAGCATAAAACATATATTTTCCCGCAACAGGTGCAACAAATCTTCCATTGGTTGAAGTTGAATAAACAGGACCAACATCATAAGATTCAGTAAGTATACCTTGACTAATATTTTGCCAACCAGTAGTAACAGAAAGAGTGGTTGCTCTATAAGCAAGAAATGCTGGTTGATAAGGTTTTGTAAGAACTCCATTAGAGTTCAGAGTCATTTGAACTCTATTTACTGCATTATCGAGTTTAGTCATGAAATTTATATACGCACCAGTATCAGCAGCATTTGCTACGTTTGTATTTGTATTACATTCAATAACTGCTTTAATACCAGGATTGAGAGTTACGCTTGTTCCAGATACTTTATTTCCAAAAACAATCGAACCAATTCTTGATGCACTTGGATTTGCATTTGGATTTACAAGTGCTAAACAACCGTCAGCAGGATTATTTCCAGAAGCAGTTCCTGAAAAAGTATAGACTAATTGATTAGCGTCCTTACCCCAATTTAAATCTGATACTGTTATTCCAGCACCAAAAGTTGCTTCACCTCTTACGTCAAGTGTTTTTACAGCACTTATTGTTCCTATACCCAAACGACCACTACTATCAAGTCTAGCTGCTTCTACACCACCTTCTGCAAATGCAATGGTATCAGCACTGGGAAAAAATATGCCAGTGTTTGAGTCTCCTGTTGGTGTTATAGATGGAGCAGCAGTGGTTCCAGCAGAAACTACAATGCCACTAGAAAACGTAGAAACCCCAGAAGAACTTAAAGTATTATTACCAATCTTAATCGTTCCTGACTGAACATCCAAAGCACTTGTTGGTACTGACGTTCCGATACCGACTCTACCAGTGGAATCCTGATAGACTCCGCCAGTACCAGATTGATGTAACCAACGATTGACTCTTATATCAGACATTTATATGGTTTTTAGATATTTATAGTCCTAAAAGTTCTTTGAGTTCTTCTATTGAAAGTCCTGCTGCTTCTAACTTTTGCTGTGGTGTTAGAGGTTCTGGTTCAGAAATTGGGTCTGGTGGAAGAGGTTCATTGCCTTCTTTTAACCAAGCAAGATACTGTTGGTAATCGACATTACCAGAATCAAAGGGAATAAAAGCATTATCTGAAAGTCTTTTAATTCCATTCGGATATATTTCTTTTGTAATACTGTCTATGTATTGTTGATACATTTTATAACTCCGCAATTAAATCTACATATTTTGAAGTTGAAGCTTGACAATAAGCACATACTGCTTGACCTTGAGTAAAAGCTCCCGAGATGGTAATATCAAGGTCCATACCATCAGGTCCACCTTGAAAATAACCAGCAAGAGTTCCGCCAGTTTGAGTTGCAGCACCATTCCAAAAAGTAAACGTTCCACTTATAGTAAGTGTTGGCAGAGCTCGCATAGTATCAGAAAAAAATAAACAAAGTCTTGATGCTCCACCATTAGTTCCACCAGTTGCAACACCCCTCATTGGAGGGTCATAAATTCTTTGGAAATATCTTCTACAGAGAGAAAGTTCCTGTCCATAACTTCTTCTCTCAAACGGGGTCGCTCTGTCTCCAATTTCCAATTGAACATCCGTCACCTCAAACCAATCATTAGCACCAGCAGTTCCAGTTGGGGTATAACTAAATGTTAATGTTGCTTGTGTAAGACTACTAGAAAGAGTTCCTGTTACTGAAAAAGATTGTAATGATGTTGTTAAAGTAACAGATTGTGCTATATCCGCATTCATACTAGTCATACTCACTGGATTTTCATCAGTCCCAGTTCCAGTAAATACTCTCGCAAGAAGAGTGCTAGATGCCGCACTATAATTGGCACCACATCTTGCTTTAAAAGATATGGTTACTCTTTTACCTCTTAAAGCATAAGAGTTTCTTGTTTCAATTCCTTGAGCGATTCCACTATCATTTGTTTGAGTTTGTCCTGAGTTTCTAGCAAAACGTATAGCATAACGTGAAGGTGAATATGTTGCGATACTATCTTGCTGAGTTACCGTAAATGTGATTGGACCTCCAAAAGTTCTCCATCTATCTACAGTATAAGTATTAATATCTGTAAATGAAGTTCCTCTTTGCGAAATTGCCATATCTCCATTAATTATAAAATTACGAAATCCAGCAAGAGGACCGTCATTCACAGAACCAATATAAGCAGTAGTAATACCAGCAGTTGCTACACCAGTAATTGTTGTAGCAGTTACAGTAGTGGCACTAACTGTTGTAAAAGTAGAAACTCCAGAGACACTCGCAGCATAAGTAATTGTTCCGCCAGCAGTCCCAATAGCGACGTTAGTTCCACTCGCAGGAACGATAGCATTAACTCGGAGACTGCTAGCCATTTATAAACTCCTTTGTATTATCAACCGGCGAGTGCTGCTGACGCTGCTGCTGCCTCTTCGTTTCTTTGTGCTGCTGTCTTGACTAAACCTTCTTCGTATGCTGCCAGAACCATATCTGGTTTGTTGGTGGCAGTAATTGTTTCGTTGTTGTCTAACTTATGCTTGACGTAGAGGTCGCAGATTTCGTCAATCGCAATGCGAGCACGGTTGTGTGCTGCGTTATCAATCCAATCTTGTGGGTCAGCAGCGACATATTGAAGTGCTAGGTCTTCTGCTTCGGTTAAAGTAATTGTGTAGTCCATACTTATATGTAAATTGTTTTGAAGTATTTAGTGGTATTTATCCGAACAATGAAAAATTAACATAAGAATATTCACTAAAAAAATCACCACTATTACCATTACTTACATAAATTGATAGTGTATCACCTGCTGCACAATCTATGTAACCAGTCACACCGGTGCATTGCTCATGTCCAGCGGCAGCAACAATATTTCTACCCTTTACATTAGTTGTTGCGTCATTTTTACGAATAAAAACATTGTGTCCTGTACTTCCTGAAATTGCTCTTGTTAAAAAGAAAGCATTAACATAATAAACACCAGCAACTGGACAAGTAAAGTATCCGGTTGATGTGCTATAATGATTTCCCCTATTAGTAATTGCCGTAATAAAAGTAACTTTACTAAAAGTACTTTCATTAGTTGTATTAACAACTCCGGAGGTGTTTATAGCAGTTGCTACTGGTTGATAAGGTAATGTTGTTCTACCAGAACTATCAACCTTAAATCTTTCAGTTCCAGATCCAATCTGCCCAGAATATATCCTAAAATTATCAATATAGTGGTGATGTATATTACCAGAAGTTACACCAGTGTCCCATCCAGATGAATGAGGACTCATTACAAATCTTCCGGTTGTATTAATTCCGGAATGAACACCAGTTATATCAATAAGTTTAGTTGGATTATCGATTCCTATACCAATAGATCCGGCAGCCCCTACTCTTATTCTTTCAGTATTATTTGTACTTACAGTTAGTACATTAGTTGCGGGAGAACCAATTGAAGCGCCAGTGCCAACAGCAAAACCACCACCAGTAATGCCACCACTAAGATTTACTGGACTACTAATTGTTACACTAGAAACCCCAACATCAGATTGAATATTATTAACTATAATTCTGCTAGTCATACGATTGTCCAAACTCCTTGTACTGTGACGGTGTAACCAGCACCGACTGTGACTGTTCCGGCAGTGACTCCGTTAGTTCCCAATGGTATCGTCACGTTCTCATCAATAGTATTTTTATTTGTTTTGATGACTCCATAACTATCAACCCATTGTGAAGCACCATTGACGCTGATTGGATCTTTAAAATCAACTGTGCTACCAGTTTGAGAGCGAATGTTTTGAACGTAGATGCGAGTCATACGATTGCCCACTCACCTTCAACTGTGACTTCATAACCAGGAGAAATTGTAATGGGACCAGAAGAAAGACCATTAGTTCCTTCTGGAATTGTTACGTTTTCTGCGATGGTATCACGATTGGTTTTAATCACCCCATAAGAATCCACCCATTGCTTATCACCATTTGCGGTGATGGTTTCTTTGAACTCCGTTGTTGTGGAAGTTGAATCAATAATATTTGCTTTGAGTGTACTCATTGGTTTTTTGAATATTTATCCTACTAAAAACCCACAGAAAAAATTAAATGTAGTATTAATATGATATGCACTACCACCATTATTTAAATCAACATAATCATTTGCACTTAATTTAAGTGTAACTGAACCCCCTATTGTACTGTGACTACTTGGTGATCCAATAAATCTTCCTATTTCTGCATATTCAGTCCCATTAATTCTAATTCTAACGTTCCAATCAACTGAAGTTTGTTTATATCCGGGAGATGATTGAAAACAATATATTCCTGCAACAGGAGCTACAAATCTTTCATACGCACCTGTCCCAGAAGTAACAAAATGACCTCCTACATTATGAAGAACATCTTCAAAACGATAAGGATTATTTGTGTATCCGTCAGCACCTGTCCTGCCCGTTCTAGCATAAAAATAAGGTCTGTTTGGTGTAAGTAATCTACCTGATGAATCAATTGTTAGATTGGCACTTCCATTCGTCTTAACTATAAATCTACTACTAGCGTTAACTTCAATATTGGTATTATCAAATCTTACTCTTTCATTATTTCCGGTAGAAATTGCAAATGTATCGGCAGCAGGAAAGAATATTCCTGTGTTTGAATCTCCACTTGGACTTATTGATGGTGCGGAACTAGATCCAACACTAACATTCATCAAACCACTTGAATTCAAAGAAGTTGTACCAATCTTAAGGTCAGTAGCACTTACCGTGACTGTTTGACCACTTCCAACTGGTTGTATTGTATTGACGTTCAGAATACTCATTGGAGGTTTTTAGGTATTTATTTGAGATTCTAGAGATTCAATTCTTGATATAAGAGTTTCAATAATTGTATTTTGTTCTTTGACAGCGTTTACCAATGTTGAAACAATATAACTATCGCTTAAAGAATAAGCACGACACCAACCATTTTCATTTGGGATATCCTCTTCTGGATAGTAGTTTACTGCTTCTGGAATAACTTCTCTAACTTCTTGTGCAATAAATCCAAGAATATCTCCTTGATTTTCTTCAATCTGCCCATCCGAATTAATCCTATTAAATTTTCTAGGTTGTAATTGCAGAATCTCATTCAAACCATATGGATTATCTACAATATTCGTTTTATGTCTTGCGTCAGAGGAAAAATATGTAGACCCGTCAATTCTTAAATTAGTTCCAAAATCCGAACCACTAGTTCCTGGATAACTTGCATAAGAGTAATTAATACCGTGAATTCTAAATTCACTTCTATTTGAAGTATTTCCATAACCGTCAGTATTGAAAACTGCAATACTTGGAAATCCATCCCAACTATTATCTAATGCAACACCTGCTCTCGCAAAGGCAACTCCATTTCTATAATTACCACTGCCATTACCGGCAATTTTCATTGCTTCGGAGTCTGCACTATCATAAACTCTGAATTTCAACTGTCCGGTACTTGCTCCGGAGGTATTCTCCATTATGATTTGAGCGTTACCAACATCAGACCAATTTGCATCACTAGTATCAACACTAAACATAATTCCACATTTAGTTCCAGAAGAACTGCTTCTATTTTGAATCGATAGGAGCGCCCCATTTCCACCAGCAACAGTATTTAAAATGGTTAAGTTTGATGATGGATTTGTAATTCCTATACCAAGATTACCGGAACTATCAATACGAACTTTTTCAGTAAATGCACCACCAGTCCAAAAAGTTATTGCTCCCGATGTACCTGCTGTAGTGATACGGAGATCTCCATTACCTCCTGTGCCGTAACTATCAATCCAAGCGCCAGCAACACCATTGGATTGTTTTATTTCTAATAGACCATATCTAGTTCCATTACCACCAAGAGAAAGAGATGTAAAACTTGCGTTACTATCACCATAAGTAGCAATAGATCCTATAGAAACACCACCAGCACTTACTCTAAGTCTCTCAGCATTATTAGTTCCCAAAGTCAGTGTATTTGTTGCAGGAGAACTTATAGAAGTTCCAGTGCCAATTACAATACCACTGTTAAAAGTTGTAACGCCAGTTGTATTAAGGTTTGCGGCAGTAATGATGCCTACAAATTGAACATTCTGATTCCCATCAATCGTAAATGAAGTACTCGTTGTATTAATACCAATGCTTGTAATACCAGCAGTCTTACCATCAATCTGTACTAGAACTCTTCCCTGCGAGCTAGTAACTTTAACCTTCTCATCAATAGTAGGACTTGAAGCATCTGCCTTTGCTTCTATATTACTAACGCGAAGAGTACTCATTCCTTTATATCACCTTTTGAATATTTAGACTACGACTAAAACAGAACCAGTTGCAACGTCAATTGTAATACCAAGTCCAACTGTTACAGGACCAATTACAAGACCGTTTTTACCTGATGGAATAAAAAGATTTGAATCAATATTTTGATCTGTTAAAATGGCACCATCTACAAGAGCAATGTTACCAACTGCCTGAATTGCTCCTTCAGAGTTAGCAGCACCAGCAATAGTTGTGGTATTGATTCCAAGAATCTTTGTGGTATGAACACCAACAGCATTGGCACTGAATGTTCCACCCGCTCCAGCATTTCCAGAAATACTTACATCAATAGAGTTGGTTGATGAATTATAGGCAAAAGTATTTCCAAAACCAATAAAGTTAAGTTGAGTAACACCAACTCCAATGTTGACGCCGCCAGACTGAATACCAACTCCTCTTGCTGAAGGTGCTAGTTTTGCAAAGGTAACTGATCCATCAGCAGGAACACCAACACCTAGTGCAACTCCAAGAGAAATGCAAAAGAAGTCATCAGTTGATTGTGGAGCTGCTGCGAAGATGATTTGATTTTCATCAATCTCATATGCTGATGATGGTTCTTGTATAACACCACCAAGAGATACCAGAATTGAAAATGGTGATCCAGGATAGTATGGATTTCCACCAGAGGTTAAGTTGAATCTTACGGTAGACCCATTAAACTGTGATGAGATATCATCCAGTTTGAGATAATTTCCAGCGTCTAATTGTCTACCAATATATGCCATTATGGTTTTTTAGATATTTATGATGGGTATGAGATGATGACGATACCGGAACCACCAGAATATCCTCTACCAAATCCACCATATCCACCTCCTCCACCACCTCCACTGTTTTGGTTTCCTGGAGTTCCATCAACATTAGGTTGATTTCCCCCTCTACCACCTCCACCAGGTCCACCATTGCCACCATAAGCACCACCACCCCCACCACCAGCATAAGTTACTGATGATCCAGAAATAGAAGATGCTGTTCCATTTCCTCCTGGTGCTCCAGAAGTTGTATTTGTTGCACCAGGTGTTCCTGCAGAAGATGCTCCTCCGCCTCCACCACCATATAAGTCTGCCCCAGTACCTCCGTTATTTCCTTGACCTGGTGTTCCTGTTCCAGCAGTCCAGTTTGTGGGAAATGATGATGTAGAACCTCCTCCCCCACCACCAGACCCACCAGATCTTCCAGGACTATTGTTGTTAGCATCGTTACGAGCACCGCCACCACCGCCACCAGCAGAGGTTATTGTTGAAAATATACTTGATCCACCATCAGAACCTGCCGGAGCAGCAGAGGGCGGTGATGGAATAGTAGGACCACCTGCTCCACCAGATCCAACGGTAATTGGATAGGACCCTGGAGAAACACTTACTGGTAATCCAGTACCAGTTCTAAATCCACCTGCACCTCCTCCACCACCATGATTACATCCTCCTCCCCCACCAGCACCTACCACAAGGTAGTCAACGGAACTCAAAGCAGGATTAGTGATTGTAAAGGTTCCTGATGAATAGAAGGTATGAACGGTCGTGGTTGGCGTATAAGAAATAGCGCCACCAGTGGCTTTAGCGGTTCCTCCGACTTGTCCGATCTCATAACGGACGACTACGATACCAGAACCACCGGAACCACCAGTTCCATTTCCAAGTGGTCCTGTTCCTCCACCTCCTCCACCGCCACCAGTATTTGTAGTTCCACCACCACCACCACCAGATCCGCCTGCGCCACCACCAGCACCTGGACCTCCGGCTCCACCTCCCCCCGAACCACCAGATCCTATAGTAATTGGACCATTTCCACCTCCTCCTCCACCACCAGCATAAGTTACTGATGCCCCAGAAATAGAAGATGTTGCACCAGATCCACCAGGTCCGGCAGAAGTTGGCGAATCACCAAAACCTGCAGATCCAGAGCCACCACCACCAGTTCCATTTGAATTTGGACCTTGACCACCAGGATTTCCTTGTGGTGGTGATGTTGGTGGAGTATTTCCTGCTCCACCACCTGAAGGAACACTATTTCCATTTCCTCCACCAGATCCCCCAGGATTTCCCGCTACTACTGCTCCACCCCCATAACCTCCACCACTTGATGTTATAGTAGAAAAAATAGAGTCGTTACCTTGCGATCCATTAGCAGAATTTGGTGAAGATGCAGCACCATTTCCACCACCACCAACAGTAATTGGATAGGACCCTGGAGAAACACTTACTGGTAATCCAGTACCAGTTCTAAAACCACCAGCACCTCCTCCCCCACCAGATCTAGTTCCTCCTCCTCCACCACCAGCAACCACAAGGTAGTCAACGGTTTCCGTAGGAGACGCAGACTGGACTGTAAAGAAACCAGAAGAGGTAAAGATATGAGCCCTATAAACCCTACCACCTTCAATATACTCATTCACCAAACCACCAGTAGCATTCATTGCCTCTTTGCCGACATCACGCCAAGCGTTACCATTATAAACCTGAACGGACCCAGTATCGCTATTGAAAATTAAAGTTCCTTGTGCCGTTGAGACACCAGCGTTTCTACCAGTTGTTGAAGTTGTTCCTAAACCAACAGCACCTCTTCTTATAAAAGTATCGCCAATAGTGATGCTTGACGCCGAACCAACAATTACGTTTCCAGTAAATGTAGAGACACCAGAAATATTTGCTTGTTGTGCCGTAAAGTTGGTCGCAGTTGTGACTCCAAGAGTTGCTACACCAGAATTAATTTGAAGTCCTTGTGTCTGTAAAATTCCAAAGACAGTCGCACCATACCCTGTGGTTTCAATTTCTTTGGAGTTATCAAAATATAACTCTACTGCACCGTCCTGGTTGAAGACTGCATAAGTCTCAATACCAGTCGGGTTGGTCAGTTTAATTTTATTACCACCCTCAATACACAAGTCACCAGTTCCATTATCACGAATGATACTATCGGTGCTGTTATGGAAAATTAGAAGGTCCTGACCGTCTCCAAAATAAGCAACGTCTCCATCACCCCAGAAAGACGATGCCTGGAATGTGGAGACGCCTGATACATTTAGTGCTGTGGAATTAACATTCCCGTAGTTTGGTGCCGTGATCGAAGTCGCAGTAATCACACCAGTGATATTGATGCCCGTCAAAGGTGCGGTGCTTGAAATACCGGAACTGGTGATTTGTGTAAGACGGTCAAGTGCCATTTATTTTTACTGCGGTGGTTGTCCTTCTGGTTTTGGATGTCTTGCTTTCACTGCCTCTACCATCTGAACCCATTTACCATTCTCCAAATTACCAGACTTGATATCATCATAGAGAAGGTTCAGTTGGTCTTTCCAATCTCCATACTCCGTTTCACGATTACGGGCATAGAGATAGTAATTATAA
>Ga0208050_1000170_pt1 | contig 12726 bp, 25 predicted proteins | sample LakMenEpi13Jun10_FD_150691 | JGI IMG/M metagenome (GOLD analysis project Ga0208050, IMG submission 150691) | Freshwater microbial communities from Lake Mendota, WI - 13JUN2010 deep hole epilimnion (SPAdes) | ecosystem: Environmental > Aquatic > Freshwater > Lake > Epilimnion/Euphotic zone ... | reverse complement strand
CAGCTTGTACCCTACTACTCTAGCAGGCTGTCAACCTCCCGCGCTGAGCACAACACCGCCGCCGCGAGTGTCCCACCCTCGGGAAACCCAAGCAAGCACCGCGCCTTCCAGTGGATGCAGTTCTTGCATGGGCCGCCGTCAGGCTGGGGCTTATAACCCCGCCGCAGCCGTTCGATCCGCTCCTCTTCCCGCCCAGCAGGACTGGTGCGGTAACACTTCATGCACAGCACCGGGTTTGTCGTCGGCGTACCGCAGCCCTGGCACGCCCTGCTGTTGATCGTGATGGCCATTACTCATCAACTTGATAGAAGGAACATTCGCTGGCAAAAGTCCCACCAGCTTCTGGAACATCCAAGCTGCACCGCTTTTGCCACCAGTGCGCACAATCCCGACACGTAATTTTCGTACTACGAATCGTCGGTACAGGCTCCGAAGCTTTAACTTGTGCAGCTCGGCGTGGAAGCTCAGGCCACAAATCTTTGTACGCCCGCCCTGTCCTGATCTGACTAACCGACTGGGGCACAACACCTAAGAGCCGCGCCAGCTTTACGTTGTCCCGCTGATCCGTAAGGATCAACTTGACTTCTTCTGGAGTCAGCTTTCTTGTCTCCAGGGGTTTGTTGTCCGACTTGTGCGTTGGAACAACTTCCCGCTTGAGTTTCTTGTCGTAATAAACGTTCCACCTGTACCCACAACACTTACAACGGAAGCGGTACGAGCGGATCGTCGACCCGTTTCTCCAGTTGTACGTGTTGATGATTCTGCGAAAACTGTGAGTGCAATAGTTAGCCATTCCAGTGACGAATAACTCCTGCGCAAATGAAAATGTTTGTAGTCATGTAAGCCAGCAAGATGCAAAAACGCACCAGTGCAACCTGATCAGCAATCCGATTGTGCTGGTGCGCCTTCTCACCCAACGCCTTGGCGACAATCCGCCACCAGTACCTCATCGGTTCTGATAGGGCTCCGTTGCCAAGGTGTTAATCAAGCGGTTCAGATACCAGCGACACTTCATCGCATCCTCCAGCGGATCTTTCTTCAGCCACATCCGACTGAGATATTTAAGGCACTGCCACTGGAGCGAACCAGTACGAGCATCAGGCGCATGTCGCACCCAATCCTCAAGCACCTCAATCACCTCAGTCTTCCCCGCCGTGTAGTGCGAGGGATGGTCAACTGAATTACTCATCCTTTAGAAGCCTGAACAGCAGTGTCACCTTGATAGCGACCAGTCACGGAGTAACTCTTACCGGGCAACATTGACATTTTGTGGAACACAATCTGCGCGATACGCATACCGGGCCACAGCGGAACAGCGTGCAAGGACCTAGCGTTTTGCAGTTCCAGCGTTAGCCGCCCTTTGTACCCGGGGTCGATGTACCCGGCAAGAAGATGCTCAATCCCTTCTCTGGCACGACTCGACTTAAGCGCCAGCTGCCCAGCGACACAATCCGGGAGATCGAACTCCTCCAACGTCTCCGCAAGCACGAACTCATGCGGCTGGAGCATGAACGGATCTTCCTGCGTATGCCCAGCAATGCTGAAAGGAAGTAAGGCAGGAACCTTCGGCTCTTCTACCAGCAGATTCTCACCGAGTCTCACATCGAGACTGGCGGGATTTACCAACTCCTGGAGAAACGGCGAGACCAAGCCCCGCCGCGCCAGGTTGTGGATCTCATGATCACACAAGATCGCCATCAGTCAGCCACCACAACCGGAGTGGGCTGCTGGAGCGCCACATGCTTCCAAGTCTTGCCGGACTTGATGCAGTTGATGGTGGTGACATGAACGCCAAAGTCACGAGCAATTTTTGCGACGGACTTCCCACCAGACGCGATCTGCCGCTTAATTTCCAACACCTGCCCCTCGTTCAACACCGCCACACCACGCTTGCCCTTGCGGCTGGACTTACGAGTCTTACTTTGAGACTGGGCTTTTTGTACGGACGTTGCCCGGACAATTTTCTCGCCAGCAGGCAGGGGAATGGTCTGCTTGGGCTTAGTCAGATCCAGCTGAACGTGCTGGGACGTCTCCAGAGCAAAGCGTGCTGCTTCGAGTGCTTTGGAGATTTGATCGAACTGGGATTCAGAGAGGACGTACATGCTCATGAGTAAGAACGGGTGCAGTGTAGTAGGGGATGGTCAGTTTTGAAGCTCCAGCTTGATGGCGGCTTGGAAATAACCAGCCACCTTGAGGCGGCGGTACACAGAACCGCCCTCCTCGCTTTGCTTGTTTTCGATGGCGTCGTAATCACGCCGTGCTTCCTCCAGGGAAGCCATGGTCTCAATGTTGAGCATGTTCAGCTCGCTATCGGACAGCTCGGACAACTTATCGAGGTACACCAGCTTCCCGCCCAGCAGGTAGGAGCGGTAGAAGGGCACCATTGAAGTTTCAGTCATTCGTGTTGGATCGAGTTCAGCCGAAGTAGGCGCGGCGGCGCTCTTCGACCCAGGCATCGTACTCAGCAGGATCGGCAAACCTGTGCTTGAACACGTCCGGCACCTCAGTCGAGGGCTTGCGTGGAACACTGCGCAGCTCGCGCAAGTCGTTGTCGTTGTAGCCCCGCGATTGGCGGTAGTAGTCGGCGTACCAGTCAGTCATGCGAAGTAGTTGGGATCTTGCTGGCGTATCCGGGTGAGATCCGTGAGTCTCAACTTGAGAATCTCGTGGATCGCCAGCTGTGCAAGTCGAGTGGAGCTGATGGTGTCGCTGGTGGCGAACACGTAGATGAGGTGGCGATAAAGCTGGGTCAAGGTGCGAACCCGGACCCAGTGCGTATCCCCCGGAATGGGCTCTAGACCTACTTCCCAGTCGTCATAGTCGTCCTGGTTACGTAGGTCACGAGCTTCAGACGTCCCAATCAGACGTGTCGAGTGGAGTCCAGTCGTCGACCCGATCTGTGAGCATGGCCCGGAGTTCGGCATCTGTCGCTGGAATCAAGTCTTCATCTGAAAAGTAGAGGGTGCCTCGGCACAGGGCAGGCCCCCACTCCGCTGGCTCAAAGGCGGTCTGCGCATAACGCACCACCATGTCGTCAACAACGGCATCGACAACAAGATGGTCGCCTTCAAATCGCAGCTCCTCAATGCTTTGTACCTGGCTCACTTGACCTCCTGTGCAGTTTCGCCGGGAAGCAGGGATTCCATCCACTGATCCCACGACATTTTCAAGAATTGCTCCAGCTCTAGCAGCTGGGCCACTTGCTTCTCCTCGTAGTTGGTGTTGAGACCGAGGCCCTTGTAACGGGTGATCTGCAACTGGAGCGAGTGCCTGGCCCAGCCGACGGCGTAGTACCAGGGGCTGAGGTCTGTGTTGGCGACTTTGGCTTGGAATGGTTCGTACATTGTTAATCAGTAATAGAGGGCTCGCCTTGGCGGGCTTGCCCTTAGTGTTGCACACAAGCCGCCCAAGCGCAAGGCCGGGCTGTTGCTTTTCTTCACAACCGCGAAGGCGGCTGAGGCTGGCTACGCTTTTGGTCCTAGACCTTTTTTGAGGGATCTAGGCGGTCCAGTAGCAGCCGGCTGCGGGAAACAAGGTGGACACCGCGTGAGGACCCACCACCGGCTACCCCTATTAACGAAGGTGACTACTGGGCTTCAAGCTCGTCAGCGATGGCAAAGATCTCTTCGCAGATCGCGTGGGCTAGTTCCCACTCAGCGTATTGATACTTAGGAAGAACCACTTGATCTGCAGCAGCTCGCAGTGCGGCGGCAATGGCAGGCAGATAGTGCCAGTCATCAGGCTTGCCGCTGGATGCTTGGTTAAATGCCCAGAACACCTCTTGAGCCTGGGGTGAAAGTTCAGACATAGAAGTGGAAGCGGCTACTCGTGATCGGGAAGTTGTTCAAGAGCGCGGCGGATGGTGTCAGCCTGTATTCCGCTTAAACAGCCCCTATCAAAAGCAATGCGCAAATCGTCAAGCGCCTGCTCCTTCAAGCTCGGAGGCTTGGGGCGGCGGGCGGCGCGGAGTCTGCTGATGGCTGTTCCGTAACCATTGAGCATCAGCCACTCACAGCACGCCTCTAGCTCCTGGTCTGCGCCCCATTGGGCGGCTTCATTGGCGATGCGGAACCACAATGCTTCTGGGTCTGTGTCGCCCTGAAAACGTGACCAGTGACGCACAAGCTCAGGCGGTGGGGCGATGGGATGTTGTTGTGTCATGAGTGATTAGTGGTAATGACTACTTAAGAGTTTTTAAGTTAGGTACGAAAGCTAGTCATACCAGTGGATTTGGGATGAGGGGCGTACAAAGGTTTATGGGCGAGTCGCGTTTAATGCAGCCCCGACCGAGCTGCACCCCTCGAATTTGATGGCCCAAGCGTGAGACGCCTCAAGGACGCACAGGGGCTTGGGCTCTATTAGCCCGATGCCGAAGCAGAGCGGGAACCCTTCTATTGTTGCACACCTAAGGCTTCTGGCTCGTACTGCGTGAGCACGCAGACGTCAGCGCCTTGGCGGAGTGCTGTCCCAACGATGTAGGCGAACTGCTTTGGGGCGTCGTCCGACTCCTCGATCTGGTACTCCTCCACCTCGTAGGCCATGCCCTTGCGGAACCACGAGACGCGGACCACGGCGAGCAGCTCGTAAGGAATGTCGCCGACGGTGTACCCCAGAGTCGGCTTCCTGGGGCGTTTCGGCTGGGGCGGTTCCGACTTCACGGGATCTCTCCAAAACACCCACGCGGCAACCCGCATGAGCCCTAGGAAAAAGTTAGGCGGCGTGAAGTGGCCCATCTGAGTTTTTTAGGTCGGCTACCTCGAAAGAGTCGAGCAGCTGTTCGATTTCTTCAGGCTTCCAGTGGTTTGTCCAATCCCGAAGCTTGTCCCAAATGAGAAGGTTGACAAGGTTCGAGGCGGACCTCCGCTCTTGGTTAGCCAAGTAACGAAGGCACGCCCCTGTCTTTGAGTCCAGAGAAACAGTGGTTCTAGGCATAAGAGTTATGCGAGCCGCATAACTCTACAGCTTTTAGCCCCAGATGTCAGCGTCCTTCAGCATCTGGTTCAGCTCCTGCCTGGTCCGATCCGCCTCAGCCTCCTCGCGCGTGAAGATAGAAATGTCCTGCTGTCCCAAACTGTCAGAACCACTGCGCTGCAACAGTTCTGACGATTTTAGCTGTCCCAGTTTGTCCCGTTTTGTCCCAACTTGTCCTTTTGCCGCTCCAGGGGCCGGTTTGGGACAACTTGGGACAACTTGGGACAAACCGGGACAGCCGATTTCCTGAGAAGTCGCTCCAGTACTGACTTCTTCTTCTTTGGGACAGGTAATACCTCCTCCCCCCCTGCGCGCGAGAACAGCTAAATAGCGCTTGCTGGAACGATCCCCCTCAACAACAACCAACCCCCGGTCCACCAAGCGCTGGAGCGACTTGGAGATTGCGCTGACACTGCCGCCCAGAAGCGGATCGGCGTTGAGCTCCGCCTTAGTCATGGGCACGCCCTTGGTACGAAGCCGCTGCAGCACCCGGTCGATGATCGAGGCGGGGCTGGCGGAATCGACACCATCCACCGGAGGCAGGTCCTGGAGCGAGAAGGTGAGGTCTTCCTTCTGGCGCAGGATCAGCTGCTTGCCCTCGTTGCCTTCACGGCTCTTACCGATGGTGATAAGCCGCGCAGAGGCCCCTACACGCTCCAGTTCGGACTTCTCCGGGCGTTTGATGCCCCAAGACTCGTCTACGGCGTCTTGGAGCGCTGAGGTGCCCCTGAAGTCGCCGCTCTTGGCTGCGTGGTGGATGAAGACGATGGTGGTTGCCGGGAAGCTCTCGCCGTTTTCGGCGCTGTACCAGTAGATGGGCTCGGCGTACTCAGCCTTGTTCTGGTCATAAGCCGATCCGCGCATACAAGCGGTCACGGAGTCCCACACCACGAGCTTGGGACGGTGCTCTTCGATCTGCTGGATGAACCAGGGATACCAGAGCATCGAGACCTTGTTCTGAACCACCACAGGGTCGTCAGCGGTGAAATCCAGGTCAGCAAACTGCTTGCGGATCCGCCGGCTGTTCTGATCGCCGTTAAGCCACAAAACCTTGCCCTGTTCGACAGGCACCTCAGCCCCACGCACGGAGAACGGGATTCCGCGTGCGATGTGCTTGGCAAGAGTCATCACTGCCATGGTCTTGCCGCAGCCACCACGCCCGTGCATCAGCAGCGTGCCCGGCTTCGGCAGCAGATCAGGAATCAGGTACTCAATCGGCTGCTCCTCCACGCTGAAAATCTCCTTCAGGCTGCCGCCCTGCGAACCACGGCGATATTCCTGGTCCGCAATCAGCAGGCGCACAATCGCCGCAGGATCCCGGTAGCCAGCAGCTTGGGCGATCTCGAAGATTGTGTGCTGGACCTCGGAGGGGTTTTCGAGCTTCATCGCGGCGGTAGCCCGCCGGATAATTTCGTCGTGCGAAAGACCAACCGCCTGGAACCGCTGAACCCGATCCTTCTCCACCTCACCAAGCGTGGTGCGGCTTGATTCACGGAATCGCTGGCGCTCAGCGTCGTACTGATCAGCCAGAAAAATCAGAGAGCCGAGTCCCTTGTTTTCAGCCCGTCCAGCCCGCTTAAGGATGTGCGGCCATTTTGCCTCACAAGGACTGCCATTTTTCCAGTCGTCCTCAAACGCTGGATCTTCGGCACTCCACGAGGACCACAACATGAGGCCCTTCTCATTAGGAAGTGCCTCGGCAATCATTGCGCCTACAGACCACCAGTAATCCTCGGTGCCGCGTCCAAGGTGAGGCAGAACCGAAAGACAGTCCTGCACAAGATCAAACAGCTCGTCTTCTGTGCGACCAGAAAAATCAAGCCCTTTGCGGTTCTTGATTAAGCCTTGCGCCGGTGCCTCGGCATCCTTCGCTGCCCGCATTTCAGCCAGAAGCCACTCCGGCGCCTCAGGCACCTGTGAAAGATCCCCCTGGAGCGCGTAAAAGCCCTCTGGAGCCTTGCCATCGCTGCTGCCGGGATATTCCCCCGCAATAACGCCCTGCATCCCCCACAGGACCTCGTAGCCCTGTCCTGTGACGCGCCCGCTAATCCCCTTGACCTTGGAACGCTGCGCTTCCGGCACGCGGAAGATGAATTTGGCGGCGTTCTTCTTGGTGGACGTCACTACCGGAGCGCCATCCAGCGTCTCGCCCCACTTCTTTCGCAGGTTGGCGAGGTTTGCGTCTACATCAAGAATCACGAGACCGCCGCTGCGAATCCCGGTAAACAGACCGACTGCCTTGAAGACCTCAGGCTGGCGCTCAATCAGCAACGCCACGTCCGCAGGACTCATCACCGTGTGGTGGGAGTTCTCGTGGGGCGCCTTGCCTTTCGATATGTCTTGGTGCTTTCCGAAGACCTGCCCCTTGGCGTAAATGGGCGCGTAAGCCGGTCCTACGGGCAACTGGCGCACAAACGCCAGCAGCTCTTGCGTCTCACTAGACACGTTGTTAGACTCCTACAGGAATGTTTGCTATCCGCCCCGGCTACCCTAGGTGGCTGGGGCGTTTTCCAATGGTAGACAGTCCGTCAAGCTCGTGCTATTGTGTTACACGTTGCCCAAGGGCGACCATCCAAAGCACCAAAAATTTCCATGGGACTCCTTTCCAAAAACGCCTCCGCCGCCGTTTCCGGCTCTGGAACGGGTGGCGGATACCTATCGCTGTCGAAGCTGCCTGACGGCGGGTCTGTCCGCTTCGCGCTGCTCAGCGACGAACCCCTCGAAGGGTACGAGTGCTGGGGATCGAACAACGGCACTAACAAGCCTTTTCGCTTCCTTGAGGAACCCACCTACGAGGATGTGATCGTGGAGATGGGCGACTTCGAACCGCGTGAAGGTCGCGGTGGCCCTGGCACGGTTGACGTCAAATTTTTCATCGCACTTCCTGTCTTCAATTACGAGTCCGGCAAAGTCCAGGTCCTGCAGATCACTCAAAAGTCGATCATCAAAGAGCTGGATCAGATCAGTCAAATGGAGGATTACTCCGAGTTGCTGGAATGGGACTTCACGGTGAGCAAGAAAGGCTCCGGTCTTTTGACCGAGTACACCGTTCGTCCTGTGCCTCGGAAAAAAGGCTCGCAAGAGCACATCGACGCCGCCTGGCTCGAAGCGAAGTCCGAGGGCTTCGACATCAACCGGCTAATCGAGGGGGCTAACCCGTTCAAGGCAGCTTGATCTCGCCTCAAATTTTTCAATGCCCCCTTTACCGGGGGCTTTTTTTGCTGGTAAGGTGTAAATGGGAAAAACTATTCAAATGCCTAATACACAAGACACACTTGCTGGATTAAGGCGTTGGAAGCTGGAACGTGACGACGAATCCGACCCCGGCGGCAGGATCTACCGGGACATTAACGGTAACGTGTATCACAGTGTAACTAGAATACTAAAAGAGACAAGCGACACCTCCGGACTGGAACGCTGGGCCGCCCGCCTCGGGGAAGTAGAAGCTACCTGCCAGCGAAATGTTGCAGCAAACAGAGGCAACATGACGCACAACCAAGCGGAATACCTATTAAAAACCTCAATGCAATTAGCCCGTTCCACAGCAAACAAACGAAACTCTATCCGCTGGGACGAACAAGGCCTGGCGCGTATTCCTACACCCATTACCCAATGGGCACTCAAAAGGGTACGCCCCAATGTTCCCCCCGTAGGATTCAGCGCAAAAGGTTACGCTCGTTCACTATCTGACTGGATCGCTGAAAACGTAACCGAGATTTTTGCAAGTGAATTTAGCATTCACCATCCCGCAGGTTTTGCTGGAACAGCAGACGCTCTGCTTACCTTAAAAGGTAAACAAGGCATTCATGTTGTCGACTGGAAGACCAGCGTGGGACGTAAAACCGACCGCGACGACAGGCTTCCCAGCGGTCATTCGTATATCGACCAATGTGGAGCATATTCACTGGGACTCAAGCATTTAACCGGCTTAAAAGCATCCGGCGCCGTGATTGTGCTGGCACGCCGCTGTGGCACCCCTAACGTCCACTACATGGATGCAGTAGAGCTGGAACAGGCAGAAAAGTCATTCATGGAACGCTGTCACAAATACTTCGATGCCATCCAAGAGGCCATTCACGCTTAAAAATTCATTCATGTTTAACATTCGCCATTCATAACTTGTGTCAATAAACGGCATTCATCAATACCCTGAATAAAGGCCATTCACTAGCTGGATCGGCCATTCATGCTGTCTCAAGTGAGTCTCATGAGTCTTGCCGCTACTGCGTTGGTACTGATCGGGGTTGGCTTGGCACTGCGAGCACTGGCGCTGATGGTGCCCGACCGGGAGCCAGGGGGAGAGACTCTACCCTCAAGCCTGGGGCGTCTCAGGCCGAGTCGCTTGCGTCTCATCCATGGGAGCAAGAAAGGCTCCCGCTAGGGGAGCCATTAAGGTCAGCCTGCAGACTTGGTGCGTTGCCTGTAACTGGCGCGAGGTTTGCCGGCATCGGCGCGGGGTTTGCGTGGGGCGCCTGGTGGTTTGCGTGTCGTCGGTGTCGTGCGCGCGTTTTTTACACTTAATTTCAAGCCTGCTGGCACGAGATCGTTGGGGCAGGGTTCGCCACCATTGCGAGCTTGGCACTGATTCCAGTATGGGATGACGGACTCCCAAAGCTCCCGGATCCCTTCCTTGCCGTGCAGCTGGTGCAGCCGCAGCAGATCACGCCACTCGATCTCTGAGAGGGTGGAGCGTTCCGCGCAGTAGCGCAGGTCTCGCAGCGCCCGTTTCTCCTGGCGCGTCATCTCCCGCTCAGCTTCCCGCTGATCTCGGGCAAGCTGCTGCCGTTCCTTTTGACTGGTGAGCATCTCCCTATGGGTGAGGGTTTACCCTCTAACACTACCACCAAGCGCAAGGCTTGCCAGCTGGGGCTGATGTAGTATTGTGGGCGAGCACACCAAGGCACACCCTGCCATGCAAACCACCACACCAAAAGCCAGCCCCGCTCTGCTGGAGCGTATTGATCGTCTCGCCGGATGCTCCGGCCACTGGCTGCTGATCCGAGACGGCGAACCCGAGCGCGATGGTTTCGGCTCCTGGCACCAGACCCCAGAGCGCCATCTCGAAACCTGCCTATCCGAGCGCTGGCGCGGCGTCTCCCTCGGTTTCGTGCCCACCTACTGCGGCTGGAGCGATTACGCCAGCACCGGCCTAGTGGGCAAGGCTAATTTCAACGTCTTAACCGATCCCGCCAGCACACCCGATCCCCTAGGCGGCATCTTGACTGTCGGTTACGGCTGGAACGGCGAAGGCGTTGTGCTGGATCTGCTGCGGGTTCCGGCTGACGTCATCGAAACCGTTGAAGCACTGGAGCATTACTCGCTGATCTCTAAAGACGAGCACTTTACGCTGGAACTGGAAGAGATCGACCGTGCTTGGCAAGACTGCTACGCGTCAGAGTGGCGCGACGCAATCCGAGATCAGCTGGCTGCCTATTGTCCTGTGGACGTGCTGGAGCGTAACGCTTACGGCCCCAGCACCGCGAAGTATTGGGCAGATGATCAGCTGGACTCCCTGCCCGATGATCAGCTGGAGCGCGATCTGCTGGAGCTTTTCAACGCTTGCCGCGAAATGGCCGGCGAGGAATGGGAAGTGCAGGACCTGAGCACTGGCGCCTACATCAGACTGGAGCGGATCGCCGCAGGAATCGACCGCTTGGATCTCGTGGGGCTAACCGGCCTGGCACTGCTGCCGCTTGATCAGGAATGGCGCCGGGAGTCCTACCCGTGGCCGGACGGATCTGTTGGAGCACTGGTCGCGCCACTTGCTTGACGGCTGGCACCTGCCGGCGCTATTGTTTCACACGAGACCCCACCCTAAGGCTCAAACCATGGCAACAGTTCAGGATCTGCTGGCCTACGCCAGCCGCCACGCCACCATCAGACAACAGGATTACTTCGACCCTCGCTACGCCCGCGCCGATGAAGTGCGGGCCTGGCGCAACGACAAAAGCAAGCGTGACCGCCAGCGGCTGGCAGTTCTGCGCAGCTGGCCCGGACGCTGCCGCAGTGCCGAACTGCTTGTGCCTGGCACGTACTGGGGAACCCGCCTAGAGGTTACGGCTAGCGGTGAGATCGACTTTACCGCTTGCCAGTATCCGGGCTTAGAGGTCTGGCTTGCCGTGGCGGATTATTTCAGCAAGACAAACGACCTGGAGGGCTGAACAATGCTTAACGCCATGACCGTTTGGGATGTCGAGTTGACCGATACGTTCGGCGGCGAGGCTAACTACAGCTGGGTTCGGCGTGATCAGCTGGCGCTGCCACAGGATGCCAGCCGTCGGCAGATTGTGACCGCTGCCAAGGCTGCACTGGGGCTGACAGGTTGCCGGTGCCGGACGTTCGAGCACGGCGAGGGGTTCGAGCTTCGCCCGGTCGGATCGTGCACCGTAGCGTTTGTCTTGCCGTCTTATTGACTGGCACCCCTACCGATCAACGGCCCGGCCTTAGCGTCGGGCTTTTCGCTGCAAACGTGACAGCAGGAGAGGTTAGCATTGGGCTACAGAGTTTGTGACTCAAACGGTGCCCGATTCAGACGAGTTGGAAGTAACGAAATCTACGACCGTTGCCAACGACGAGTCCAAGCGCTGGCGCGGCGGCAAGGGATCGAGCGTTCGCGTAGAGGAGCGGGCGAACTGGTGTTACGCCGAAATCCTGAATGGTGGCACGCGCAGGCAGATCACCCAGAAGCTGGCAGATCGCTTCAATGTATCTCAGAGAACGGCAGACGAAGACTACAGCCGTGCTACCGAACTGCTCAAGACGGAGCAAATCGCCACCAGAGGCGAACTGCTGAACCAAATCCAGGCACTGAGGCTGTCTGCCTGCCGTAAGGCCATGGCGAAAGGCCAGCTGCAGACGGTGGCGATGCTGCTCAAAGATATGGGCGCAGTGATTGGAGAGGCTGCACCAGAGCAACAGGCAGCCGCTGCACCCACGCTTAATATCACGGTGGAAGACAAGCGGCAGGCTTGACGCCTGGCCGATAGTGTGAAACAATGGGAGGCAAGCAAACCACGCTTCCCAATGACTGACCGTCTCCTGACCCTGGCCGCACTGCTCACCGCTTGTGCGGTGTTCGCTATGGGCGCCGATAACGCACAGCGCCTGGAGCGCTGCGAGTCTGCCGGACGCACCACGGCAGAATGTCGGCTCCTGGTGCTCGGCAGATAAGTTCTGCTGATGTTACAGAGTATTACAGTATGGCCGCATCCCGTGGCTGTGCTGTTATACTGTATGGGTGAGGGCAGCAGTGAACGCCCCACGCACCACACCCACACCAAGGGAACAAATGAACTACCCCACCAACGAACAAATCTCCACCAAGCTCGAGCAGTACGCGCGTACCATCGCTCCGTACGTCACCCTGATCCTGACTGCTGTAGTACACACCTACTGGCTCGGTTATCGCCTAGGCCGCTGGCTGCACAGTACAAATGACCTACTGGCGCAGCGCTGGCCTACCCGCCCGGCCACCAGTACACCCGAACCACTGGCCGAGATCATCGCCGAGACTAGGACTGCTGTACTAGTCGAGGACGTGCACAGCCTGCGCGCGCAGGGCCTGACCCAGCGAGCCATTGCAGAGCGCCTAGGCGTGTCCCGCACGACCGTGAGGCGTCGCCTGGCCGCTGCTATGTGACACAGTAGCGACCCCTAGCAGATCGGCCTTCCCAGGCCCGCTAGGGGCCTCTCCCGGCTGTAGTACACGTGCACTAGGGGCAGGGTTCGGCGCTGCCTGCGGCTGGGTGCCACCCA
>Ga0208050_1000169_pt1 | contig 12743 bp, 12 predicted proteins | sample LakMenEpi13Jun10_FD_150691 | JGI IMG/M metagenome (GOLD analysis project Ga0208050, IMG submission 150691) | Freshwater microbial communities from Lake Mendota, WI - 13JUN2010 deep hole epilimnion (SPAdes) | ecosystem: Environmental > Aquatic > Freshwater > Lake > Epilimnion/Euphotic zone ... | reverse complement strand
TTTTGGTCTGACTGGCCGATACGTCGGCAACAGGCAATACGTCGGTGGCCGCCGCAGACGCAGCCGGAAGGGCAGGTAACTGCGTAATGCGTTGGTCGGACAAGGTAAAGCCTCCGGTGCCTGCAGCCGTAAAGTCAGTTTAATCAGTCGTTTCCTGTAGCAGGAAGTTGAGAGACTGCTCCAGTTGAATACGGTCGTTGTCTTCCTTGAGGATGTAATCAGCGGGGCGTCCCACCAGTAACCGAATTTCGCCCGTGGTTACAAAATCAATCGCGCACTGGATCGTGTCAGTCGTGTTGACCGTAACGCCAGCCCGCGTGACCATCGCGGTTGCTTGATAAAAGATCGTTTCTGTTTCAGGCGTAATTTCCGAGTCGGTCAGATAAAACGCACACTCAAATTCGCTGCCAATATCAAGACGCTGGATCAACTGCAGCATCACCAATGGCGTTTCTTTTTCGCCGTTAGTGGTGTAATCAAACAGGCAGTCAATCGTTCCACTGCCGCTGATCAGTCCTGCTGCAAATTGGCTGCGGAACTTATCGCTTAGGGTTGTGGCGTCAAGTGCTTCGCGGTCGGTGTTGAGCTGATAGCTGGTTACATTGCCAAGCGTGTTGTAATTAACGTCGCGGATTGTGTAGGTAATCGGCAGTGGCGCACCAGTGAAGGCGTAAGTTGTCAGCTCAGCAGCTCTGTTGTTATTGACCGCATCAGAAAAGGTAGTAAAAAAGCGCAGACCGCCCGCGTTGTTGATGTTGACGTAAGCCGAAATAGAAGGCTCCACCACGCCTGACGCCCATGCGCTACTGGCGAAACACTCCAAGCCGCGTGCGTCTGTGGTCGCAATGTCTACGCGGTCGCCAGTAAGGATATTGTCTAGGGATGTATCAAAACCGATGCGATTAAGGCTGGTGTTTACATCTGCCGGGTCAATACTGTCTGCAACCTCAATCGGAATGACGCCTGTATTGCGACGCAGTTTTACCGAGCCATGAACGCCTAGAAATACCGTCATTCGATTACGCCTCCAGCAATAAAGTCGCCGTCAACCGTAAATTGAATCGGCACCGAAGTCAGCTCACCAGTTGATACCGCAACCTGCGCCGATGTGATGTAAGCGTAAAACTGGATGTTGTCGTTAATGCTGGTGCCGACCTTTAGCTCCATCAGCACGCGGTCAGATTCGGCAACCGCGCCAACCTTTTGGATCTTGCCCAGTAATGCCGTGAACTGACTGTAGGTGGCAGACTCACCAGCCTCAAGCCTGTAGTACACCAGCGTGGCGCTGCCGGTGGCGCTTTTGATGCCAGGGACAAACGTGTTGCTGGTGCTATCGACGGTGTTGGTACTGATCAGTTCAACCGTCGTATCAAGCGACCAATCACGGATCTTGGCGACAGGCTTCCCGTCCACCACCAAGGAACCGGAGCGACCTGTATAGAAGCCCATCAGACCGTGTTATGCGTAGTTTCAGGCTAGCGGATGACAAATAGCCCGTCGCTAAAGTCAGCAATCAAGCTCTGGCCAGAGTTATCACAGGGATGCTCCACAGCCCGAACACTGACTTCGCCTTCCTCATCCATCTGGACTTCAACCACGCGGAAGGTGCGCTTTGCCTTGGCAGGTGTTCCAAGCACAAATAGCCAGCCTTCGTAACCGGCAAGTGAGCTAGCCACGTTGGAGTTGATGCTGGCGGTTGTGGTGATGACGCTTTGACCATCCTTGTAAAGCAACACGCTGTAGCTGCCGTTGGGAATGGTGTCTGCCAGTGGAATGTTTAACGCGCCACCCGATTCAACCTGTCCGCTGTAAATGCCCTGCCATTCCTGCAGGCCGGCATCGACGTAGATGTAGGCGCCAGGGGACAGGGGGCTGTCGGTTGGGAAAGTTTTGAACTCGATGTTGCGGCGGATGTTGCGGCGCTGCTGGCACAACAACTTGGCGTACATGATCGCTTGGCTTCTGTTGGTGACGTACTGCGACAGATCAAACGTCTGACGGATTGCGGTTGCTTCAGTTACGCCAACAAGGCTTACATCCACGCTGGCATTACGCGGGAACACGCCGTCGCGTTCGGTGTTGCGATAAATCACCGTGGCAATTAGATCCTGAACGCTGCTGCCGTAGTCGATGAATTCTTCCTTGTAGGAATCCTCAAGGATGTTGCCGGCGGTAAACATGGCGCGGATTGGCACCGTGCGGGTGATGTTGCCGGCGTTGTCGCAGGGCACTGCAGGAATAAGGGTTTCCTTGCCGCCAATACGGCCAAGTTCCAGCAGGCTGTACGGTGCAACTTCTGCCCAGAATTGACGCCAGGCAGTCGGCTCAGCAATCACACCATCAAAGAACAGATTGTTGCGTTGGCAGAAACGCTTAGCCAGTGCCAGTGCAGGCAGGTCAATACCTTCAACCTTGGCGTACTGTCCGATGCCGTCAACGTTGTCGAGGATGGTATCTAGGAAGATTTCGGGTGCAAAGCTGGAGGCGGTGTCCGGATTTGCGCTGTAAGTCCCGTCGTCATTGAGGCGGCGCACTAGGCGACCTTTGTTGACGAAGACGCTCATGGAGCGCAGATCTTGTACGCCTTGACCGCTGTAGACGTTGAAGCCCAGCATTGTCAGGTTGTTGTAGAGCTGCGGGTAATTACTGAACGCCTCGGTTGATTGTTCGGTGACAGCTTTAATTTCAAGCTCTGGACCGTTATCAAAGCTGAAGTTCAACTGCGTGTCTGAGCGCATGGAGAACAGGCCCCATTCGTCAAGTTCAGACGGGTTGCGGTTAATGGGTGCCAGCAGTCCATCGCGGTTACGTAATTTGCCGGTGAAGGTAAAGGTGCCGCCTGCAGGTCCGCTGATGGTTTGAACGTTGCCAGCGTTTTCGATGTAGGCAAAATCAGTGAAGCCGTACTGGCGCATTTCAGCAGCAGTTTCAGCAATCGGCTCAAACTTGAATTGCCAGTTGCCGGTGTTGTCGTCTGCGATGAATTTGAGCGAAATGAAGTTGTCTACGTCTGCGCCACGGCGGACAACAAAGATGCGTGATACGCGAGTCCAGTCATTGCCAGTGCGGCGATACCAGACCCAGAAGAACATGGAACGTAGTTTGTAGCCGTTATCGCTCTCCTTGTAGTTGTCCATGGTGACTTCGCCATAGACCTTTTGCCGCCCTTGTACTCGCTTAAATACGCGGGCTTTTAGCGCAAAATCAATAACACGGCAGGGTGTAATTGTTTCATAAGTTGCTTCCTCAATTTTTACCAAGCATTTGGTGTTAAAAAAGTCGTTCAGCAGCTCCGGGTTCCGAAGAACAGCTTCGTAGTACGTTTTTTCGGCTTGCTTTTGGTTGATCTGATTTTGCCAGCCGCTAGCGCGGCTATTTGTGGCATCTAGGTCAACATTGCTGGTGCCACCGTAGATTTCTGCAAGCTCTTTGTTGAGGTTGTTTTGTTCACGCAGTAGGCGCTTGCGGTCTTCGCGAAGGCTGCGTCCTCTGCGATCAGCAAAGCCATATTGACGAATTGCTTCATCTAATTTTGCCTGTAGGTTTTTCAGGCGGCGGTTGATACCGCGTATTTCTTCCTTCCAATCTCTGATGCGATCTCTGTTGCGATCAGCGCGGACTTTGTCTAGTTCGTCGTCAATTTTGCTTTGCAGTTCGCGGCGACGTTCACGCGCATCTTCTACTTTGTTTGCAAAGTGAATCGTGATTGAGTCGTAGTTGCTGCCGTCGTCTCCGGCAATTTCCTCAATTTCTGCTGTTGTCCATTTGCGGTCACGCAGTTCTTCGATCTGATCAATACGGTCGTTGATTTGATTGATTCGATTGGTGATTTCGCCGGCGCGGGCTGATGCAGAGCCAGTGAGAATTGGTGGCGTCTGCGAAATAAGCCTGTTCAGCTCTACAATTTCTGCGTTAAGGCGTTTGATTTCATCTGTTGCCTCGCGCTCGTTGGCTTTGTAGTTGAGCGTGCCGTAATCTTCCTCTGGGCAGATGCCAGGCTCGATGCACTCCAGATCAATGGTGGTCGCATCGTTATCCAACTCCAGATCCTGAATTTGACCCTTAACGCGAAACTTGGCGCTGCCTAGCTTGTAGGTGCTTGCCGCGTCTATGTAGCTCAGCAAAGTACGACGCAACTCTGAAGCGGCTTGGCGTACATCGCTGGCACCATTGCTGGCAAGCCCTTTGAAACGCAGGGTAAATACAGTCCCAACAGGAACAATCGGGCGTGAGTTATCCAAAACGTTGTCAGGCCAATATCCGCCCCGTCCATTAAGTTCAATGCCTAAATCTGCCCGCAGGCTGGACGAGCCTCTTTCGTCACGATCCAGGTAGACAACGTTGATAGGGATTGGTGCTGTAACGCCGCACCGTGTCATCGTGGACGGTGAAAATGCTTGACTAAAGCCTTCTGCTTTTTGCGCGCCAGTTAAGGCAGCACGATAAACAAAAGCTGATGCAGGTTCGTTGACGCTAGTTGGATCTGTGCCAGCGCCGAAACGTTGATCACTAAAACGCAGAATCCCGTTTTGCCGTAAATACAGCCAATACTTTTGTGCGCCAAACTGACGCAGGGTTGCCTGACCAAAGGCTGTGCGGGCTACATCAATGCCGGTGGGATCAATGTTTGACGCGCCAATCACTGCAGCCATCTGCATGAACTGACTGGAGCCAAAGCTGCTGACAGCGGACCACACCATTGAGGTGTTGACGCGAACGCCGCCCGTTGTGTTTTGGTCGGTGTTGCAATAAACCAGATTGACGGGATCGCCGTACTTCGCCAACTCCTGTGCGCTGTTAAATCCGAAACGCGGGGAAAATGCTTGATCGCGTCTACGGCGTTGGTCCTGTTGCGAAGGTAGTTCTGGCTTTGGTGCTAATAACGCGGCGCCTACCTGAAACAGGATGCCAACAATAGTTAGAACTAAACCGATTGTTCCCGGATCGTTTTGTGGCAGTAACAGGCGATCTTCAGGCAGTTTTGTGTGATCAAATTGCGCCTGCACAAAGTTCAGATATTCCTGCTCGCTAATGCCCAGCTCAGCAATCAGCTGGTGTTCGTAGGGCAGTAGGCGGCGGGTCATTTGTGAAGCCTGAAATAATGGCCGTGATTAGGCGGAAGCGGAGCCAGCACCACGCCGGATCTCTCGCTGATAAACAAAACGTTGCCGTCGTCTAACACTGTACCCATGGCGCCGCCCTTTGTACCAGGCAACAACACAACCGCGTGACGCTCAGGACCATCTAGCCGCGTGCCGTTTTGTAGCAGCCATTTCGCCATGATCCGACGCGGAAATGTGTCGTCGGTATAGCGCTCAAAGTACCAAGCAAAATCTGGTGTGTGATCGTAGTAGCCGAGCCGGCGGCGAACCTCGGCAAACAGCAGGCAACAATCGACCGTGCCTGAACCATCGCCGGGGTAGGCGCCCCACGCACGCTTCAAGCCGATCAGGTCGTTCACCGCAAGTACAGCTCGCTGTTAAGAGGCAGCGGGCCAACGTTTTCGCGTGTCAAGGTTCGAGCTGGGAAGGCGCTGCCCACGCTGTCGATTGCAGAGCGGAAACGCAGTTCAACTGTGGTCTCGCTAAAGCTGGCGCCAATGCCAATGTAGTAATCCGTCAGCGGCGTCAGGATTTGATCGCTGGCATTAAGCCACGCTGTTGTAAACGCCAAGGTGCTCAGGCGGTTGCCGTTGGCTTGCTCCACCAGCCGCAGTACAACCTCTAAATTCGGAAACAGTACCTGTAGCGTTTCGTTGTCGCCGTTAAGCGTGGCAAGCGCACCAGATGCCTGAAACGGAGCAAAGCTGTAGGACTCGCTCAGATACGTACTACTGGCGCCGACAAAATAATTCTGGTAGCGATGAACGACACCACCAGCCGTTGTCAGTTTGAAATACTGTGCGATGCGAATTTCGCTCATCAGTAATCAAGCTCCCCGGCAAGGCTGATCGTCACAGTGTTACGTCCCACGTAAACCGAACGCACTTCAGGCGGGCTGGTGTATTCCCACTTGATTTGCGTGGGTGATTGGATCTTGCTGGTTAGCGTTGCATCCATCCCAGCAAATGTCTCAGCGGGCAAAGTGAACCGACTGAAGCCGCCAGATGTGCCGTTATAATGGTCGATCAGCTGGGATGCTGCGGTGTCGGTAATGTTGGTGAAGGTCAGTTGCAGTTCATAGCCGTAGGCGCGGTTGCCAAAGGCTCGTTTGACTGTGGCGCCAGACAAGGCGCGATACACCTTTGTAGGGAACTGACCGAGGCGGAAGCTCCGCTCTGACGGTTTGATGCCGGGGAATTGAGCAGTCATCAGCGGAGACCCACGCGGCTACGGGTGCCAGGGCTTTGCTGCAGTTTATCTAAGGTCATTGTCATGCCTCGTTTTGCTCCGTCGCTGGCGGCTTGGCGGCGGGTGGCTGCCATGGCTTGCTCCAGTTGATCTCGGCTGACGTATTCAACCCCGCCGATGTTGGTGGTTTGGAAGCTCATGTTGAGCACTGGCGCACCTGCTGCAGCGGAATTGGAACCCATGGCAGAACGCAGGTCGTTGTTTGACATGACGTTGCCGCCTGTGCTGGGCAAGAACAACTCAGGTCCGCGCTCACCAACCACATAAGGTTGCCCAACCGAGACGGGGCCGCCATTGGCAAGTCCGATTCCGCCAGCCATGCCTGTAAGGGGGCCTTCCATTGAGTATTGGCGCATGGGTGCCAATGTGGCTTCTGTAATACCGGACTTAGACATATCGGCACCTCCACCACCTCCGCCTAAACCGGCAAAAATTCTTGCAATACCTATTGCAATGTATTGAGCAATCATTTGTTGAGCTGTCTGTAATAAAGCGTTACCAACAGCGTCCAGAAACTCAGCAAATACTTGCTGTGCCGTTTTTGTGCCACGGATAATTTCAGAAAGGTTTGTTGTCATTAAACCGGCAATTTGATTACTGACTCCTTGTATAAGTTGGCCGTAACGGCCCATAAATTGCTGTTGTCTTAGCAGTGCCTGTTCGGACAACTCTATTTGAGACAGATACTGTTGTTCCAGTTGGATAGCGCTTAAGGTACTGGTTATACGACTATCTAGCAATCCCAGTTCTTCTGAAGAAGCTGAAGAAGCTACAGCATTACGCTCTATTTGCAGATCAGCTAGCTGCCTCTCTAGTGGAACCAGCGTTTCATAGCGGCGTGCAGATTGATCTAACTGCTGATTAAGTTGTTCTAGGGTATCTCCGCCTAAAGGGTTGGCCAGCTGAGCCTGGATACGCCCTAATTGGCCGCCGCGTTGTTGTCCAATGTCCTGAAGCTGGCGAGGGCCTTCAGTCGCTGCAAGGGCGCGAGCGGTTTCTAGACGAGCAATGTCTAATTGAAGCAGACGGGCTTTTGCTTGGGCTTGACCTTCTAAATTAGCTCGTTGCTGATAGTAAATAGAAGTAAGAAGCTCTTTTTCTTTTGCTGATATATCTGCTGAAAGTAATTTTTGATCTAGTTGTAGATCTAGTATGCGTGCTTCTACGTTTAGCCGCTCTTGTTGTTGACGTAAGCTTTCCTTTAATCCAGCTAGCTGTCCTTGAGTAGTTGTTGTGCGGGTTACATCTACATCGGCGGACTCTAAAGTAACTTGACTTAGTTCAATTTGTAAACCCAGTATATTTTTTACTGTCTGTTCCTGTTTGCGTGCGGCTTCCTCCGCTCTGCGGGCCGCCTCCTCTTGGCGCCGCTGTAGTTCTTCAATACGCTGCCTTTCAATGGCATTAAGATCAATTTGTGTCTTTAGACGACTTTGATCTAGTAGGATCAAACGTTCTTTACCACTAATCTGTCCTTGAACAAACTTGTATTCAATTTCAGCTTCACGACTAATGCGTTCTTGTTGCGCAAGGCGCTGAGAGGTGTATACGAAAAGATCGAGGTTATTTTTAGCGCTAAGTGTCGTTAAAGCGGCTTGTGTACGTAGTTGGTCTGTTTCTTGCCGCAGACCGGCGGCTCGCTGTGCAGCTTCTGGAGTAAATACAGCCACTTGTCGCCGTTTTTCGCCTTGCAGGGCAACTTGGCCTATGAAGCTGGCGATAGAAAAACCGCCTTTTTGAGGATTAGTACGCTCAATTTCCTTAAATGTTTTAATAACTTCAGCGGTTATTAACGTGAGCGTAGTTTTAACTTGTTTACCAAAGTTGTCCCAGCCGTTGCCTGCGTCTTGAAGAGCTTTCGTGTTTTCCCTTCCGATTACGGCACTGAGTTCGTTAAAGGCTACTTGGGCAGCGCGTGCCGTTTGTCCGCTGCTTTGCAGATTGGATATAAGGGTACGAGTTTGAGGATTTAGACCTCCCAGCAAGGCTTCAAGACTTTGCGTAGCATCTCCAGTTCCACGCAGAGCTTTTGCGAAGTCTCTAGCAGAATTAGCAGCTGTATCAAAAGCACTACCTATTGCGGTGCCAACAAGGGATAAACCAAAACCAAAAGAACCGCCTAATGCGCCTCCGATGGCACCGCCTGCGCCGCCACCGACAGCTGCGCCAAGGCCTTGACCAAAAAGTAAGGGGAACGCGCCGCCAATGATTGCATTGCCCGCTGCTTCAGATGCTTGTTTTCTATTTGTTGCTCGTTTGGCAACGGCAGCAGCATTGCGTTCCAATACTTTGTTGAGTTTGATCTCAAATAGTTCTTCTCTGGTTATTAACTGTAAAGTTTCTCGCCTAATCGCGTTTTCTTGCTGCTTTGTTTTGAGTATTGCTTGTGCGTTAGCGGCTTCTCGTTGTCCTCCTGTGAAGCCGCCACTGAATCCCGGACCACCGGGCGCAAACTCGACCGCTCCGACTGTTTGCCCTCTCAGAAACTCTTTTTGTAGCCTTTGTTGGCGGATAAATTCAGCAGTTTGTGCACGAGCAGCGCGAGCTGCAGCCTCTGTACGCTGTGAAAATTCTTGCTGCCTATCAGCTAACTTTTTAGTTTGAGCAGCGCTTTCGGCTGCTGCGGCAGCTTGTTGGTCGAGAGCTTGCTGTACCTTGGCTGCTTTAGCGTCTAATTTTGAATTAACCAGGCGCTGTTCCGCTTCAAATTGAGCTTGCAAAACAGTATTAAGCTCCGCTCTACCTTTACGTTCAGCAAGTATTTGTTCCGTTCGTCCACGGAGTTGCGACGCTAATGCCACCGGAGATGCTTGACCTGGGCCTATGGGCTCAGCAAATTGAGTAGAGCCCGCAAGAAACTTTTCTTTTTTGCGCTCAGCCTGCAGCGCTACAGACGCCGCTTTTTGATCCAGCATGGCGTTTGCTTCCAAACGCCTTCTTTCTTCTAGTGCTGCCAATACTTGTTCTAATTCTTTAGCGCCTTTTCTTTCAGCGAGTATTTGTTCCGTTCTTCCACGGAGTTGTGAGGATAGTGCGACTGGCGAAGCCTGGCCAGGGCCGATAGGACCAGCGTATTGCGTAGTTTCTCTTACGCCAGCGGCGGCAAGCTTCGCTTTCCGCTCTTGCTCAGTGATTTGTTTTAGTAGCTCGGCTCTTTCACGTAGGCCTGTATTAAGCTCGTTTGTTGCTGTTATGTATTTTTTGGCTGCAATAGTTGCTTCATCTGTGCCCAAAGCGACTTCATTAAATGCAGCAGCTGCCCGGCCTACAACGTCACGTAAATTGTTGATGTTGCGGACAATGCCTCCGCTACCGATATTTTCTAGGTAGTTGTTGAGTTGGTTTACAAGTTTTGATGTTGCGGATACTTCATTTTGAAGCCGCTTAAGTTCTTGGGCGCCGCGTACCGCAATTTCAATATCGGCTCTGTAGGCCACGGCTCCACGTCACACTCTGGTACTTCAGTTTACGGTGTAAAAAAGCCGCCGGGTTAGCGGCGGCGTCTGGCCTTGTCCATCTCCTTCTGCTGGTCTTCGTTCAGGATCTGGAAGTAAGCGCTCCAGCCGAGTAATTCCTCGGCTGTCATGGTGGTCCGAACTTCGGTAAGGGTTAGGCCCAGTTCTTTGGCGACGCCAAACTGGAGCATGAGCCAGTTGTCCTTGCGGAGTTCGGCGCTCAGGATTTTGGGTCGATGGGCTCGGCGTCGTCGGTCAGGATCGCCAGCATCAGAGCCTGCAAGTCTTTGTCCTTCACCTCGTTCTTCAGTACGTCTACTTCGCCGACGCTGAACAGCTTCGAGCCGGATTCGTCGAGGGCCTTGGCAATCAGCAGTTGGAGTGCGAAGGCGTTGGCGTCGTCAGATTTGGCCTGTTTTTGGGCGCGTTCGCGCTCAGCCATCGTTAGTGGTGCCACCCACATTTCAAATTTGCTGCCGTCGGACAGCTCTACTACTTTTTTGACTGGCTCCAGGTTGGCGGCCTTGCGGAGACGGTCGATTGCGCGTACAGGAACGGGCATACCAATGCTTGGGGTATGGGATTAGTGTAGCGGAGTAGAAATGAAAAACCCCGGCTGGGGGCCGGGGCTTGCTGAACTGACTGCGACAGCAGACTATCAGGCGGAGGTGCTGAAGTCGAAGGTCGGGGTGCCAGCAGGGCGGAAGTTGACGGTCACCGATTGGGCGTCGTCGGGGTTGATGTTCAGGCTGGCCGAGGTCAGCACTGCATCGAACGAGATGGAGCGGCTCAGGCTCTCGCTCAGGGTGCCGCCGCTGAACACGCGGTCGGTGTAGAGCTTGAAGGCAGCGCCGTTTTGCTGGCGCTGGAGCACGTCCTCGATCATGCGGTTGGACAGGGCGGCGTCCTCGTTGGTCATGTAGACCGTCGCGGTGCCGGTGCCATCGCCGAAGCCGCTGATGTAGCTGCGGAAGGGCACGTACTGGCCAGGAGTTTGACCGATGGTGGTGACGTCGATCTCAGCGCGGCTGATCTCGAAGCTCCAGTCGCGGACTTGGCCGACAACGGCGAAGTCGGCGTAGTACACCTCGAACTCGTTGGGAGCAGCTACGGTGCCATCGTCGGTGATGGCAAGGATGGTGCCGCCGGCAGAAGTCGATACGGTGAGCGCACCAGTTGCAGCGGTATAGCTCAGGACGTAATAGGTGGTGGCGTCAGAGATGGGCGCAGGCAGGGTGCCGGTGCCGGAGCCGCCCGTCTGGCTGTTCACCACGCGGAATTTCACCGGGTCGCCTGCCTTGAAGTTCAGGTAGGGGGCGACGGTGATTACATCGGTGCCAGTGTTGACGCCGGCTTCGCCGAAAGTGCCGGTGGTGCCGGCGGGTTTGTAGTAGAGGGCGCCGGACGTGCCGGACAGAACGGTGGTGGCCATAGGGCGTACCAAGTGAACGTTGTTGGGCGGGCACTGCCCGGCTTAATACAGGTTAGCGCCTGTTGTTAAGCATCACCTACGACAAAACAGTTGCGACGTAAGAGGTATCAATCCTTCCTACAAAGTGTGGGGCCTCCTCTGTCGCTGAAAATGTCGGCCCATTGATTTCGCCGACGCGGAAAAACACGCCGCTTGTTGTTTTGGCGGTGTTGTTTAGTGTCTCCAGTGCGTTGACTGCTGCAGTGATCAAAGTTTGGTTGCGGGCTGGGCCTTTGCCTTTTTCCGTAAAAATGCGGATAACAACAGCGCCACGGGCGTTGTCAACGCTGCTGGTAAGCGTGGGTTCGTTGGTAATACCGAAAGTAACATTGACGCGAACGTACTCAGTGGTGGTGTTAGGTGGAACTGCTGTGATGTTGTCAAAATATACGGGTACTGGTGGCACCAGTGCGCCAAATGCTGTAAGCAGCGGATTTTCGACGGCGGCGCGGATTGCTTGGTAGTTCATAAACGGATGCGTCCCAGTTCTTCGTCCATTTCAATCCGTATCCGCCTATCTATAGCACCGCCACGGGCATATGTTGTGTACCAGTCAAGCGGGGCTGTGCTGCGGTTAGGGCCTTCATCATCCCCTATCAAGTCGCCGCGATAGCCACTTACACGAGTGCCGCGATCATATTCCTTTAACGGAGTTGTACCGGGGTCGATAAAAATGCCTTCCGCTAAGTCGCGTGCTTCGTCTGCGTAAGATGCGAAATTTGAGATGGTGTACTTAACATCATCGAAGGCAAAACCGCGCCCGCTAAGCAGTGGTGCAGGTACACGCCGTGGAACACCAGGACCGCCATCGCCTGCAGTGCGGCGTCCGTCAGTGGTTTCAATTTGCCAAGAGTTTGAAAACTTACCTGACCACACAGGGCCTGCTTCTTGTAGATCTACGACAATTTCTTCTGCTGCACGAGCTGGCCCTCGACTAAAAGCTGCAACAGCAAGACGATCCAGATTTTGTCCTAAGCGATCCAGTTCGTTTAGAAAACCTCCTTTGCGTGCCATTACTGCGGCCTCACGATTAGGGAGTGGTAAACAGGGTTGTCGCCGCGATAGGTGGTAATGGCGATAATCTTTGCCTCGCGGCTAGCTCCATCCTGCTGGTACTGGATGCGGTCGGCCTCGGTTGGGTAGTAGGTACCAAGTTCGCTGGCTCCGATGATGACTTTTAGATCGGTCGTTTGGTAAAGACCCTCCGCCTCACGAGGACTTACGCGCGTAATAACAGCTTTCACCGTCACGGTAGTGTCGGAACCAGTGACCGCTCCGGTTGTTGGGTTGTAGGTGCGGGGTGTCGCGGTTTTGATGTACGTGATGTTTTGGCCCCAGTCGGCGAGGACTGAGGTGGGGATTGGGGCAAAGGTGGTGTCGATCAGGCCCATGTCAGCCTCGACGTAGACGGACGGCGTAGTTGGTGGCGCCACCCATGCAGTAGGCGCCGAGGTAAGTCTGCAGCCA
>Ga0208050_1000167_pt1 | contig 12828 bp, 25 predicted proteins | sample LakMenEpi13Jun10_FD_150691 | JGI IMG/M metagenome (GOLD analysis project Ga0208050, IMG submission 150691) | Freshwater microbial communities from Lake Mendota, WI - 13JUN2010 deep hole epilimnion (SPAdes) | ecosystem: Environmental > Aquatic > Freshwater > Lake > Epilimnion/Euphotic zone ... | reverse complement strand
CGGCTGGTGCAACGCCAACCCATCCGCCACATGCCGCCGAGGGATCACCAGGCTGTGCCCAGGCGTCACCGGGTAGGCATCGGCGATGCACAGCGCCAGCTCGTTCTCCAGCAGTACCTGGCCGCTGCCCTCCAGCGCGCAGAACACACAGCCCGGCTCGCGGGTGGCGTAGCTGGCCTGCAGGCCGCGGAAGTCGGTGGTATCGGTGTCGCGCTTGGCGGCCTTGCAGCGGAAGCAGAGTGACTGCAGGTTGCTGAAGTCGTCCGAGCCGCCCATGTTCTTCGGCACGATGTGGACCACTTCCAGGGCTCGCTGGTGCGGGGTTTGCCAAGCAACAGCCGGCGCCGCAACATTCGCAGCGGCCTTTGGCCCGGGTGAGCACTCGGACTTTGATCGAGCCGCTGATCGGGGTGCGGTGGCGGCTCCTGTGCCCGAAGCCGCAGGCTTCTGCGTGAGCAAACAGCCCACCTCCTCGCCGCGCTGCATTCGGAAGGCATTGAGGCGCTGGCGGCACAGCTCCAGCAGCTGGTCGCGCTCGGCGTCGCTCAGCTCCTCGCCGCCCACCAGGTCGTAGGTGCCTCGCTCGTAGCGGGTGATGCCATTGCCGGTGAGCACCTTGCCCACCATCCGCTTGACGCGTTCGGTGTAGTAATCGATCTGGGTCACGTCTTCCCCCAGGATCCGGCGGGCCACGTCCTGCGCGGGGGCCGGGCTGGCTGTGGCCTGGCAAATCCATGGCCCAGGAGCTCCATGAGCATCAGGGGTTGTTAAGAGTGGCTCATGCGCATGCGTTTCGCGATGGTGTCGCGTAGGCGCTCGTCGGTGGGGGAGGGGGTTGGGGGCATGGTGGGCAGCATTGTCTGGTGACAGTGCTGCCAGAATGGCGTTGTGAGGTTGACCTGCCGATGCCCCGTCCCGACCCTGAGCTCCAACGGTTGCGGCAGAACGCGAGTGCGCTGCCGCTTGGCGCACGCATCATCCGTGCCGTGGCCAGTTCCACAGCGATCGAAACGGGACAGCCAGTGGCTGAGATTGAGCTGGCACTCATTAATCGACAGCCGCCCCAGGAAACACCTGCCTGAATTGCTCCACCATCGGGGTGATATTCAGCACAGCCCCCGCACGGATCGCCGCAAAATATAAATCTCGCTGTTGATCCCAGGCTGAATAGTCGAGTGGACCGATTCCAGCCTGGCACGCCATCACATCACAGAGCAGACGCGCGATTCGCCCATTGCCTTCTCGGAATGGATGGATCAGCACCAATTCAACATGAACCTGAGCCAACCCGCCGATCAGCTCATCCACCGATTCGGGATTGAATGGTGTCAGCCTGGCCAGCTGCTCTGATTCAAAAGCCGCGAGCAGATCTGTCAGAAGATGAGCACTGGCAAATGCAAATCCCTGCTTACTCAGATTGAACGACCGCACTTTTCCTGACCACGCATAGACAGAACTCAGCCATTGCCGATGCCAACCGATCAGATCTGCCATCCTCAAACTGTTGGCTGGAATCCCATTACCGATGATCGCTTGGTAGAGATCAAGCAGCAGATCACGCTCCAGTACATCCATCACGGCCGGATCTTTGATGCCAAGGCGGTTGCGCAAGACTAGACCATTCGAGCCTGGCTCACACTCCGCAGCTGAACCAACAACGCTGTAACGGCTCATCCCTTCAGCTCTTTGGCTTGTTGATGTTCATCGGCTCTGCAGGTCGCGCTGCCAAGCTTTCCATTCTCGCAGGGCTGCTGATAGTGCGGTAGCAGCTGCAGCTTGTCATCAGCTCCATGAGCATTATGGGCTGGTAGACGTGGCTCATGCGCATGCGCTTGGCGATGGTGTCCCGCAGGCGCTCGTAGGTGGGGGAGGGGGTTGGGGGCATGGGGGGATCCTGGCGCTGTGGGGGCCAGTGCTGGGGCGGGGGGTGACGGGGGGTGGCACTTGCTCGTTGAGCATCCCTCTCCCGCTGGCTATGACGATCCAGGTTTGCTGGCCCCGTGAGCAGCTCGGCCCCTGCCACGCGGCATGGTGATCGGCTTTGTTCCCCGCAAGCGCCTGAGCACCCTCGAGCAGCGAGGCCTGGACTTCCTCGATGCGGAGAGCGTCTTCGCAGGCCCCACGATTGAGGTCCCCGATCGAAGAAGAGACTATGGTGAGGTGAGGACGATTTGTTTCGGACTACTTCGAGGCCGCGCCGTGATTGTTGTCTACACGGAGCGCAGCGGCATCAAGCACATTATCTCCATGAGAAAGGCAAATGAACGAGAACAACGTCGTTTTCTCCCCCACCTCTGCTGAAGGCGAAATCCACTCTGATCTTCAGCGCATCGATTCCCATAGCATCCAACCCGAGGAATATGAAGAGATCCCAGAGCTCACTGAAGCTGATTTCGCGGTGGCTGTGATCAAGCGCCCTGGCCAGCTGGATCAGCCTTTTCTGGCAAAACCACCCCAAGCAACTTGACCCTATCGAGGCGCTAGCGGCACAGCTCCAGCAGCTCTTCGCGCTCGGCGTCGCTCAGCTCCTCGCCACCCACCAGGTCGTAGGCGCCTCGCTCGTAGCGGGTGATGCCGTTGAAGGTGATCCTTGCCCACCATGCGCTTGACGCGTTCGGTGTAGACCTCGATCTGGGTCACGTCTTCCCCCAGGATCCGGCGGGCTACGTCCTGCGCGGGGGCGGGGCTGGCTGTTGCCTGGCCGATCCATGGCCCAGGAGCTCCATGAACATCAGGGGTTGTTAAGAGTGGCTCATGCGCATGCGCCTCGCGATGGTGTCGCGTAGGCGCTCGTAGGTGGGGGAGGGGGTTGGGGGCATGGGGGGATCTTGGCCGGGATTCCTTGTGCGGGCTGGCTTGCTGGGGCGGGGTGTGACAGGGGGTGGCACTGGTGGGGGAGAGGCCCCGGCGATCACCCTGACCCACGAATGCTCCCCCATGCAGACCAAGCGCTTGTTGACGAAGCCAAGATCTGCGACTACCTGCTCTCTGACACGCATCCAGTCGGTCGCTTTAAGGCCAGGGTATTTCGTTCACTCGGCTATACCATTGAATCCTGGAGGCGACTTCGTGATGATCTGCTCCACCATGGGCAGACTGGGACGGTCCAGCGGATCGAAACGAGTGCCTATGGGATGAAAATTGTAATCAGTGCTACTTTGAAAGGCCCCAATGGAGCATCCAGACCATTCACAACGGTCTGGCTTATCCACGATCAGTCCACACAGCCAAGGCTCGTCACCGCATTTCCGGAGTAAGTCATGTTCGTCTTGCACCAGACAGTCGCTCTCACCCACGACATACCTGATGCTGGTCTCCAGTTGGGGGATCTCGGTGCTGTCGTCGCTATTCACGATCCTGCAAATGTCGAGGTTGAGTTTGTCGCTGCATCTGGACGCACCCAATCGCTGTTGACGCTTTCAAGCAGCAGCCTCCGAGCGATTGGTGATCAGGATCTCATCGCGGTTCGTTCTCTGGCCGCTGCCAAGCATTGAGTTTCGGACGTGCCCAGCGGCTCCAAGCATCCGCTCGGCGATGCGCTCCCGCCTCGCGCCTCCCATCGCTTGCCGGCATTGCAGCGGAAGCAGAGGGACTGCAGGTTGCTGAGGTCGTCCGAGCCGCCATGGTTCCTGTGCACGATGTGGTCCACCTCCAGGGCCCGTTGCTGCGGAATTTGCCAAGCAACAGCCTGCTCCGCAGCATTCGCAGCGGCCTTGGCACGGGTGAGCACCCGTACCTTCACCGAGCCGCTGATCGGCGTGCGGTGGCGGCTCCTGTGCCCGAAGCCGCAGGCTTCTGCGTGAGCAAACAGCCCACCTCCTAGCCGCGCTGCTCTCGGAAAGCGTCAAGGCGTTGGCGGCACAGCTGCAGCAGCTGGTCGCGCTCGGCGTCGCTCAGCGCTATTGCTACGCAGAAGCCTTCGGCTACGCCGCCCACCAGGTCGTAGGTGCCTCGCTCGTAGCGGGTGATGCCGTTGCCGGTGAGAACCTTGCCCACTATGCGCTTGACGCGTTCGGTGTAGACCTCGATCTGGGTCACGTCTTCCCGCAGGATCCGGCGGGCTACGTCCTGCGCGGGGGCCGGGCTGGCTGTGGCCTGGCAAATCCGTGGCCCAGGAGCTCCATGAGCATTAGGGGCTGGTCAATGTGGCTCATGCGCATGCGCTTGGCGATGATGTCGCGCAGGCGCTCGTCGGTGGGGGAGGGGGTTGGGGGCATGGGGGGATCCTGGCCGGGATTCCTTGTGCGGGCCTGCTTGCTGGGGCGGGGTGTGTGACAGGGGGTGGCACTTGTGGGGGAGAAGCCCTGAGGCGATGCCATGCCCTCCTTCACCCCCTCGGCCACACCTGGCGGAGTGCCTACAGTTCCTTCACTGAATGAAGGTGAGGCCGTGCGTACGTTCTCCGCCGTGATTGAGCGCTGTGCGGACACGGGATAACTCGTGGGTCACGTCCCCGGTTTCCCTGGTGCTCCCAGCCAAGGCGAGACCCTTGAAGAGCTGCAGGTCAACCTCCAGGAGGTGATCACCATGCTGCTGGAGGACGGCGAGCCGGCCATGGAGAGTGATTTCGTGGGCCTCCAGCAAATCGTGCTGCCCGCCTGAACGTGGGCTCAACCCCGGTTCTCAAGCCCTCGGAGGGTTCAGCATCCTGCGGAAACTGGGCTTTGAGGTTCTTCGAGAACGCGGCTCCCATCTGCAGTTCCGTGATACGAGAGGACGCTGCTCCACCGTCCCGGCTTACAAGGGTCGTGATATCGCGCCACCGCTACTCCGTCAGATCGTCAAGAACATCGGCATGACGGAGGAGGAATTCCTCAGCTTTCGCTGAACCCGGTCTTTCACGTGCTGGCGGCACAGTTGCAGCAGCTCTTCGCGCTCGGCGTCGCTCAGCTCTACTGCTGCGCAGAAGCCTTCGGCTACGCCGCCCACTTGGCCGTAGGCGCGCTGTTCGCTGTTGGTGATGCCGTTCCGGTGAGCACCTTGGACACGGTTCGATAGCGGACTGGCTGGATGGAGGCGGTCCTGGCGGCGGGTCTGACTGCACGATCTGCTGGACCACTGCCGGATCAGGCCGGAGGTGAATCAGGTGGAACTGCATTCGCTCCTGCAGCAACACTCCCTAGTGGCGGACTGCACAGCCGACCCCTGCACGGCTGCGCGAGAACAAGGCTGCCGGTCGGGTGTCTGTGGCTTCAAGGCTTCGCATGCGCTCGGCACGGGCTGCTTCATCCTTAAAGCCGGTTGCCCCAGTGCCATGTCCCTGATCAACACTGCCGTCGGCCTCCTGGCGATTAGTTCGCCCATCGGCGTGCTGCCCGTGGTGGTCAGGGCCGCCGGTGGCGACGACACGCGGTTACGTCAGATCAGCCGCATGGCGGTGCTGACCTTCTTGTTCACCCTGCTGGCGGCCTGCTGGTGGGGGCAGGCCCTGCTGGATCTGTTTGCCATCACCCTTGATTCCTTTCGCGTGGCCGGCGGTCTGATCCTGCTGCCGATCGGCCTGCGACTGATCGAAGGGCTGGAGGTGAGCCACCCGGACGTTGAAACCGATTCCGGCAGCCTCGGGGTGGTGCCGATCGGCTTGCCGCTGCTGGCTGGGCCGGGTGCCATCTCCCTGGTGGTGGCGGATTCACCGCCGTCCTGGCCCGGACGCCTGGCCCTGAGCGGCGTGATCATCCTGCTGGCGATGGCCATCTACCTCATCTTGAGGGTGTCGATGCCGCTGCGCCGAGCCCTGGGGGAGCTGCAGGAAAAAGTGATCAGTCGCTTGATGGGACTGCTGCTCAGTGCCATCGGGGTGCAGATGCTGGTGGGCGGCCTGAAGGGCTGCTTCCCCGTTCTCGGAACAGGTTGAACGGCAAGAGCCAAGTCCAGGAGGTTGACAGATTCTGAGTGCGGATGGAGCGGGTGGTCAACATCAGTTGCGGGCGCGGAAGGTGGCCACGACGGTCTCGTCGCGGAGGAGCTCCAACCGGGAGCCGCGCACGTGGAAGCGGTTCACCGTGCGCAGCGTGCCGGCGAAACGCTCCTCCAGAGCCATCAGCTCGGGCGGCCCGGCAATCCGCGTGCTCGCTAGGTCGCCGATGACCACCTGGTCGCGCACCAGCGCGACCGAGCCGTTGAGGCGATTGATGCCACCGAAGCTGGTGAGCCGGCCAGCGGCCGCCCGGAGGGTCGGGGGCCTGGCGGTGCTGACAGGCTGGCCCAGGAGGGAAACGAGAGTCCACTCCTTGCCGGCGGCCTGGTTCAGATCGTCCACGTCGCAGGAATGGGCCGTCCACCTGTAAGTCTTCGTGGAGGGAGCCGCGGTGATCGGCCTGAGCCCAGCTGCCGGCTGGGGAAAGATGGTGATCCCCTCCTTGATCGTCTCCACCACGTTGATGGCCTTGATCGCCTTGGGAGCCACCTGGAGCGGATCCCGCTCGAGGATCACGAGATCGGCCAGCTTGCCCACTTCGAGTGTGCCCTTATTCTCCCGCTCGCCACACTGCACCGCCGCCCAGACGGTCATCGCCTTCAAGCCCTAGTAGGGGCTGACGCGCTGATCCGGCCCGATCGGCTCGCCCGAGCGGGAAACGCTGAGAGAGATCCAGGCGGGCCAAGGCAAGCACCCTCTACCTGATGGAGCCTTTCAGCACTAAGCAGGCCAGGCCGCGAGACACCCCTGCCATGCTCTCCAGTGATCGAGCGTTACTGGAGATATTGGCTAGGGTGGGCGTCCAGCTGCCCGCCTGGGCTCGCCCCCGTGGTGAGCTCGGCTGCGAGGGCGTGAATCCCAGACACCAACACTGATTCATGAAACAATTCATTATTCCAACGCGTACCCTCAGCTCGGCCCTGATCCTGGCTCTGCTGGCATCCACGCCCCATGCCCTGGCCTGCGGCGGCGGCGGGTCAGGCAGCTATCGCAAACCAGCCCGACCTGGCCAGCATCAACACAGCTCGGTGGCGCCATCCCCCGAGAAAGGATCCACGACTCCCCAGGGCGCTCCCAAGTAGGAGCGTTTCGGAAGTGTGGCTGAGATTTTGAACCGACGAGCGCCCGATCAGAAGCTGAAGCTCGTCTTCACCAGGCCGCCGAACTGGCTGAAGCTTTCGCCTGAAGGTGTCACCTGGCCGAGGGGGCGACTGAGATAGATCAGAGCCGGTGTGATCGAGATGTTGTCGGTCACTTGGATCTTGTACCACCACTCCCACACATAGTTGCCGTCGTTCGGGGTTAAGCCGCCGCTCAGCGCTGTAGCAAAGACGGGTTGGGCCACAGCAAAGCCGAAGTCATTGCCCTTGGCGAACACATCGGTCCACTGCAGTCCAACCATCCAGGACTGACTGGTACTGAGGCTGCCGCGGGGCTGGGGCGTGCTGGTGGTGGTGCTGTTGATTCCCCATCCGAGGCTCAGGGAAGGCAGCCAACCGCTGCGGAGCGGTTGCCAGAAAGCGCTCAGGCCCCAGGCACTGGTGGCGGCATTGAGGTTGTGATCAATGGCGCTATGCGTGAACGGGGTGGTTCCCGGAACGAACTGGGTCTCAGGTTGCACGTAAGTCCAGATCGCAGCCAAGCCCCATTGCTCTTGCTGATAGCCCAGCTGCACACTGCCGGTGGCGCCGGAATTCCTGTTGCCAAGACCACCGCCACCGTTCTCCACCGAAACACTGGGATTGCCGCTGTCGCCATTGGCGGCCACGTAATTGGTACTGATGCTGAAGCCATTGCCCTGCCACCACAACCCTGCACCAGCGCCGAGATTCTTGCTGTAGGCCGCCGGCGCTCCATTCACCGTCATCACGTTGAGGATGGTGTCAGAGGGATAGACACTGGGCCACAGCGCCAGCATGTCTTCCTGCCCCACGCGGGCACCCAGGGTGGCCGTGAAGCCGCCGCCGATGGGCCATTGGTAGAAGAGCTTGTCGATGCCAATAACATTGGGCCCGGCATCTTCTTCAAAGGCCACTTCCAGGGTTGAGAGCGCCAGAGAATGGGGCTCACCACCAAACACGCTGCGGCCGAAATTGCCTGCCCGCAGATTGGTGCGCAACAGATCCTTGCCGTTGAAGCTGGTGTCGAGCGTCAGCTGCAGGTCGTAGTTGAAGGTTGTGGCATTGGGCAGAGCTACGGGCGTTCGCGGGCGACCACTGAATTCATTCGCTGCTCGATTGACCGTGTTCGCCGCCGTGTTGAGCGCCGAACCCGAGAAGACATTGGCTCCCACCACAAAGGTGGCCAGACCGGAGAGCTTGGTGGTGGTGGAGAACTGGCTGGCTTCCAGCTCACCGACGCGCGCCTCAAGGCCATCGACGCGGCCTCGCAGCACGGCGAGTTCCTTCTGGAACTCCTTCATCAGCCGCTTGAGTTCGTCGGTGGTCTCGGTGACGCGATCGAGGCAGGCGTTGAGCAGGGCAGCCGCTTCAAAGCGGGTCATCGCCTGGCCGCCCTTGAAGGTGCCGTTGGGATAACCAGCCACGCAACCGTAGCGGTCCACCAAGTTGGAGAGGGCCTGGTATGCCCAATCGGTGGGCTTGACATCGCTGAACTGGGTGATGCTGGTGACCTGCTCCTGGCTGGCGTATCGGTTCACACCCTCTAAATCGAGGTTGGCGGCGTGGGACGCCAGCGGAGCCGCCAGACCGAGAACGATGAGCGTGGAACGCAGAGGAAGCATGGAACTGAGTCTCCAGAGCACCACCGGGGCGGCGGCTTGCACGAGATAATCATCCATGTCTCCACCAAGTGTCGAGCACTGGAGACTACGGTCAGGATTTAGACACCACAGCCAGGGGGCATCGCCATTCGGGTGGGCGGCAGCAGTAGCGGTGCGTGAGCGCGAAGATGTCGCTTCCGCTGATCCAAACGCCTGGCTCCTTTGCCCACACCACTTCAGATCCGCCCTTACGCGGCGGCGGACTGGCCGGGGCTGTGGGCTGGCCTGGGTGGAGCAGAGCCAGGCGGTGATGGTGGCTGTGGATCCGACCGGCGCCCATGTGGCCAATGCCGGCTACGTGGTCGCTGAACACTGCCGGCGCCAGGGAACCGGCAGCCGCCTCTGCCAGCACTCGCTGCAGGCAGCCAGGCGGTTGGGGTTCCGGGCGATGCAGTTCAACCTGGTGGTGAGCACCAACACCGCCGGCATCCGCTGCTGGCGGCGCAACGGCTTTCAGATCGTCGGCACGCTGCCGGAGGCATTCCGCCACAAGCAGTTGGGCTATGTCGATGCGCTGGTGATGATTCAACCGCTGCTGTGAATCGAATTGGGCTATGTCATCCCATCGACGCGGAAATCACCAAGAGCCATCTCCGGCTTGCGGATGGCGATCTGCCAAAGCGTTCTGACCTATTAGGGGATCAGGGGAACAGGCGGCACTGCGGGGGGAGCGATCGGACAGGAATTCTTCTTGAAGTTGCAGGCCTGGATCGCTGGTTTCTGCCAGCTGAGTGGGATTTCCAGCAAACTCCTGCTGCCGCTAATTCCTTGGCCCAGAAAGAGCAACGCCGCCAGCACATTGGCGCTGATGTGCAAGCGGCGCCAACGCAGCTGCTTGGTGATTTCGGGCCGGCTCGCCACCGAGAACAACATCAGGCCGGTGAGACCAGCACCACCCCAGTAATGGGACTGCCAGAAGTCGGACTGGAAAGGGTTGTCACCGAGGCGGTAGACCTCGCTTTGCAATCCCAGAGTGAGCACACCCGCCCAACAGAGCAGCGCAAAGCTGGCCCGGTAAAGGGGATGCTTGGCGCGCCAAAGCACCACCAGGGCCACGACCGACCCCAGCAGCACCAGCAGAAGCATCCCTAGGCGGCCAGGCCCCCCTTGGAAGGCCGAAAGGGAGTGCTTTGTGAGGATCACCACGGCCAGGGCCAGCAGCACGATGCCAACAACGGAAGTCGCCAACCATTTGCCCAGATCAGCATGATCCCGTCCCACGGTGGGGGGAAGCTTGGCCTGATTCAAGCGGCGATCTCGGGTTTGAGCCGCCAGGCGCAGCACCATGCCGAGCAGGGGGTAGACCAGCACCACGGCCAGGACGGGGTGCAGCAGCGTCAGCCAGTCGACGGTTTGCAACATGGGTGATCAGGTGAAGAGGTAAGGCCCGAGATCAGCCGAGCCGATGGAATCGATGCGCTCCAACTAGAGGGCCGAACTTCAGAACTTCAGGGGCGCCCAGGCCATGGTGGCGTTGAACTGCTTGCACCAGATCAGCACCGAGCCCTGGGCTTTGAGGTTGATCGAGGCGGGAATCTCATAGCTCTGGGCCCCGCTGCTGGACTTGAGCGCTGACAAAATCGTGTAGCTGCCGGGCTTGAGAGGGAAGGCGGGTGCCTTGGTGCTCGCCAATGGGGTCTTGGAGGGGCTGAAGATCACCTTTAGATCGGGCGCCTTGTCGTTGGTCTTGAAATCGCTGCTGAGGGTCAACATCTGACGCCCTCCCACGGTCTTGATGGTGAAACTGCCGGCTACGGGCGCTTCTGCCTGCCGAAAGTTGCCCTCAGCCATCACCGCTGGTGTCATCATTGCTGCCCCCCCACCCATGGGTCGGGCCGGGTTCTGGGCATGGGCAGCGGCGCCAGAGAAGGCGGAAGCGCCGATGAGGGCAACTGCTGCACAACGGAAGCCAGCGGTGAAGAGGGCGGACATGGTTGATTGCATTCAAGTGAGTGGCTTGAGGGCCCTGCTCCAAAGCGGAACCACCCCCGTGCCCTCCTTCTACAGACGAACGAGTGGATCGGATTGGATGCCGAACCCTGGGTAGCCCTGCAGGCCGCGTCAGATGATCGCGACGCCGTTGGCGACGATCCGACGCCATGGCTACGGTGCTTGATGGATGGCTTCACAGGGAGCTCCCCTAATCTCCTCTGATTGAGCAGCACTTCAAGCAGGGGCTGATATGGCTGATGCTCCCGAGCCGATCCCCGAGCAGATCAAGGAGCCTTCCCTGGCTCCTCGAGGGTGGCGTCGCCTATGGCTGAGGCGCAAGCCTCCGAGTCAGGAAGAGATCAAAGCAAAAGCGTATTTCTTCAGCAAGATTGCTCCATGGAGATCGCCTATTGAAAACTGGGAGAAGGCTGAACAAGAACTCGTCAACCCTGGCCTGCTGACGCCGCTGAAAACCTTCTGGAGATGGAGCGGATTTGGCGAGAAATCGGATCGGAAAGGCTTGGATGCCTGGATCTCTCTTTCGATTCCTGTGCTTCTTTTTGTAGGCAGCTTGCTTTTTAATAACTGGAATGGCCTCCGTCAAAGCAATATGGCTTCTGAAGAAAAGAAAGATCTGGTCTTGAGAGAGTACACGAGGGAAATGAAGACAATTCTTCTGGATCCAATCACATCTCAAGACGTTATGAGATCAGGCACTGCATCACACTCCGTTGCCCGAGCCCTCACCCTAACAACACTGATCCAGTTACAAGGTGATGGCATGCTGGGACCAGAACGCAGGAGCCTTGTCTTCCAGTTTTTGAGAGAAGCCAATGCCCCCATCCTTGCCGGCGCCAACCTCTCCTCATTAGACCTACGAGGCGCTGATCTCAGCGGCAATAACTTCAGTGAGACCAACTTTTACAGGGCCAACCTAGGCGGCGCCAATCTTGGCGGCGCCAACCTCAGTGAAGCCAACTTTAGCGAGGCCATACTGATCAACTCCAATCTTTTTAAGTCGAATCTCTACAGGGCCAACCTCAGCGGGGCCAACTTGACTGGGTCCAACCTGAATGGAGCCAACATGAGTGAAGCCAATCTTTTAAGGGCAAACCTCACTCAAGCCGACTTCACCTGGGCAGTCCTGAGCAAGGCCAATTTGACCGAAGCCAATCTGTTCCGTGCCAGCGTAGGACGCTCTCTACTGGATCATGCTGTTTTTAAGAACACGATCTGTCCGAATGGCAAAAGAACCAATACAACCTGCACGCCCGAAGCTTCATAAACCTGAATGGATTCGGGAAGAGCCGCTTGGGCAATGCGATTGATGTTTGGGTTATTTGTGCTCGGTCCCCTACTGATTCCGATTGGCCTGCATCTGGATTTCGCCGGCCCTGGGCACCTCAGGCAATCCGAACGGACGTCCTGGCGGTACACCTTTTGAATCCCCTCCTCGCCCCATTCCCGTGGGACCGTCCCCGACCTCATCCGACACCCCAGCCGTCCCGCTGGAGCAGCCAAGGCGGGGAACCTTGATGGATTCCAGCCCCAACTACAACTCCCTAGAGGAGCTCTACGAAGCCTGCGGCGACGCCGTTTACCGGCTCGCACTGCGGCTTTGCCGCTCCAACCAGGAAGCGGAGGACCTCAGCCACGATGTTTTCCTGCGCTTCTGGCAGCAGGGCCGCTACGAGCCCGCCCGGGGTCCGGTGCTGGCCTACCTGTTGTTGATGACGCGCTCGATGGCGCTCAATCGCATTAATCAGCGCAAGAACCGCTGGGAGTTGGTGCAACGATGGTCGGCTCAGCTGTTTCCTGCGGCCGTGCGCAGCCCCCACCAGGCCGCAGAAGACGACGAACTGGCGCTAAGGGTGCGGCGAGCCCTGGACAGCATCCCCGCCAACGAGCGGCAGGTGCTGGAAATGGCTTATTACGAAGGGCTGAGCCAGTCGGCGATCGGTGAACGCCTCCAGGTACCCCTGGGGACGATCAAGACCCGATCGCGGCAGGGGTTGATCCGTCTGCGGGCCTTGCTGATCGATTTCCGGAGCGAACCATGAATCCCCACGAGCCCCCCCCCACCCCTGCCGCCATCGACGCCCTTCTGGCGGGCCATGCCCTCGGAGACCTGGACGAACGGGAACGGCAGCAGCTGGCGGGGCTCCTGCGGCAGCGGCCGGAGCTGCGAGCGCGGCTC
>Ga0208050_1000164_pt1 | contig 12943 bp, 11 predicted proteins | sample LakMenEpi13Jun10_FD_150691 | JGI IMG/M metagenome (GOLD analysis project Ga0208050, IMG submission 150691) | Freshwater microbial communities from Lake Mendota, WI - 13JUN2010 deep hole epilimnion (SPAdes) | ecosystem: Environmental > Aquatic > Freshwater > Lake > Epilimnion/Euphotic zone ... | reverse complement strand
CTGTGGTTGGCTCGTAAATAGTAGCGAATAATTCCTTTTCGTTAAACTCTAAATGGCTCTCAAACTCGTAATGGTCATCGCTAAAAGTTATCTTTCTAGATTCTATTTCATCGTATAAGTCCGCACTTTCGCCAAACTCTGAGAACACTCTTATTTCACGTTCCCAATCTTGGCTACTCATTTGCATTGGCTCTGCTTCTACTATTTCAGGTTCAGGTGGTAATCCTGCCATTTCACGCATTTCTGGTCTAGTAGCTATCTGAATTAAGGTCTGCTCAGTAAACGCAGGTTTAAACATCTCTAAAGGTTGTACTTCAAGTGTTGCCGTGCTGCCTGACTTATTAGCTAGGTAGTTGAATAGTTGCTCGAAATGCTGCTGAATTGGTCTGATATAATTCTGTTCAAATAACTTAAATGAATCTATCATTTCCGCTCTGCCGCCTAATTGACCTTCAACTCTAATCCCGAAGAACATTGGTGAAGTTATCTTATGTGCGACAAATATTTCTTGCTGAACCTGCTCATTAAGTAGGTTAAATTGCTTATCTAATTCGTTAGGCTGAATCGGGATTACAGTTGGGGCGTTGTCTACTCTATCTGAGAAGTTTATAATCCATCTACCTGCGTTATCTGTGCCTTTGTGGCGTCTGTTTAACCTGCGAACTAAATCTTGTTTCTCGTCTTCCGTTGGCTCGCCATTGTTAAAAGACAAAATACCACCAAAAAAGAACTCATTGTGTAAGTTGCTTCTATGGTAATTGGCTATCTCTACATCACACTCTACATAAGGAATCGCTCCGATGTACTCAGGTAAAGGATAAGTAGCCGTTGCAGGTCTGTAATCTCTGTAATAATATATTTGTGCGCCTTGCTTCTTTTCAGGGTTAAATACCTTGTATGATTTCTGCTTGCTTTTAGGGTCAGCCCAATCGTTTGAAAAATAGAACTCGGTATTGTCTACGTTTGAACGAATTTTAGAGAAGTCCATGTGATAAATCTCGGCAATGCTTTCGCCAACTCTATCCCAAATCACTTGCAAGGCATAACCGCCATACAATAACTTGTCTAAAATGCACTTATTAAAAATCTCATCTAAAGAATCAAATCTGTTTGCGTTGGCAAATAAATCCCATACGCCTTCCATCTTCAAACCTGCGCCATAAACGTAAGTTTGCTTTCCTGTTAAAATAGCGTTGTGTTTTGCTGACCGGTTAAACAAGTCTACAAGGTATAATGGATATAAATTATCTGAACCGAAGTTCACGTACTTTTTATTTTTCTCCTGATAAAACTCTGGCGTCTTGTACTTGTCTATGTCTTCGCCTGCAAACTGAACTCTACTCATAAATCTTGATTTGGTTGGTTGGTAATTCGTAAATAGTTAAATCTTGCTCAGAATAACCATACTGAACATTCCCTACTTCTAATATTATAGCACCCTCAGGCGGTGTTAAACTTGGTGTTGATAGTTGGTAAACTTGGTAAGAATATAAGCCCTCAATAGGTAGGTTAAACTCGCCTGCGTTATAGTTTGGGTTGGTCTTAATAGTCCAAGTGAATTTATTGTAACGCTCTTTGTATTGTGAGGTATCAGTAGCGATAAAATAAACAGTTGCATTTGTCTGAATTGAACTAAGGGCAAATAAAAAGATAGGGTTACTTATTGTCACCTTTTCTGTAAGTGTTAAGATTACGTTGTTTGCCCCTTGATTTAGTATCACCATACTTTTAAATATACTTTAGCCTAAATATAATAAAAAAGGCTACCATATAGGCAGCCTCTCTTATACAACTAACATCGAAAACTAACTAACTATCGTAAATGCTGTAACTGCTGAAACTTGGTCCATTGGATTTTTCTCCATACCTGTTAAAGCTAATTGATAACCTTGAAATTCGCCCATAGCTGCACCACTCATCGCAGTACCGCCTGAACACTCTAACCCATAAGTTTCGCCCAACATAAAGAAAGTGCCATCGTGTGTTTCTACGATTACTACGTTTCTTCTTTTAGCTATTGTAGCTAATTTGTTTCTAGTGGCTTGGGTTAATTTTGTAAATTCTAAACTCAATAACTGAGTATAAAATAAAGTACCTACCTCTGCATTTGAATTAATAGTCTCGGTAAAGTTATTTTTACCTTGTGGTAATAATTCATAAGCATAGAAAGAGATACCGCTTACACTTGTAATAACTCCCGAAGCGTTTGTTCCTAATGTCATAGCACTAGGTTCAGCGTTTCCAAAGTATACTTTCTTTATACCACCGATTGCATCTTTACAATCTAATGTATATCCTGATGTGATTGCACAACTCATTTTTTATCTCCTTTTTGTTAAAAAATATAAGGGGAGATTTTACCCTCCCCTATGAACTAAGCCAATGTGAACTTAACGATTTCTTCAGGGAATGCAATCTGCACACCTGCTTTGAACGCTACGTTGTAACGAACTTCCATTGCTTCTTTAGCATAGAAGATTTCGAAGTTATCTTCTTCGCCTAACAAGTCAGTTCCGAAGAAAATGTTTGACAACTGAGCGGCAAAGATTCTGTTTGTAGAATTTAAACCATTTAAAGCTACTACTGTCAAGTTAGTGCCAGGAATAACGATTTCAAAATTACTTGCAGAAGAATCTGTGTTGTAATGGAAAAGGTTAGCGTTGGTTAAAGCCATTTGGTAAGTTCTGAATGTGTTCATTCCTACCATGATTTTAACGTCTGCTTTGCCTAACAATTCAACAGGTAATGCTCTGTAAACACCTTGCATGATTGCAATTACATTGTTTACTGTGATACCACCTGAAACGCTGTAAGGTGCGCCTGTCATAAATCCACTTACGTTTGCTTCAATTACACCTGATGCAGCATCAATGATTTTAATTAAACCATCAAAACGAGCTAATGCTTGGTTTCCGCTTGAAGTGTTACCTTGCCATACACCTGTCTCTAATTGCTCAGCGATTAAGCCTGTTTTGTACTCACCATACTTTTGCTCGAAAGGAATAGAATCATCCTTTGAACCTCTAGGCAAAGTTAACTGAAGATACTTTGTGTTTAAGTCTTTAGGGCATAATGCCTCTTGAACTTTGATTGCAGCAACAGTAAGAGTACGACCTGAGAAGGTAGTAGTTCCACTTGCTGACCATCCGCAAGAATCTGCTTGGAATACCGCATCGGTATCCATAGTGTTTACTTGCTGAGTAGATTTAACTCCAATTTGAGGAGTAAATAAGCTAATAGACTTAGCACCGAAAAGGGCTTTAGTTAATAGCTGGGTTTCGTTTGCTTTAGTATATGCTGCTAAAGCGGTTACATTAAATGCCATAATTTTTTATTTTGTTTTTAAATTTTTAAGTGCTTCTGCAAAATCGTTTAATTTCTCATCTTGTTGTTCTTTTGAAACTTTCATAGAACTGAATAGTCCGCTTTTTTCGGCAGGTTCTTCGCTTGGGGATTTAGCTATTTTGTCTACTAAATCAACTAATTGAACAAATGCTTCTTTGTGGTTGTTGATTGCGCTCATAGCTTCTTCAACTTTTTCTTCCATTTTAGTTTCGCCCATTTTCTTTTCTAACATTTCAATCTTAGTCATACACTCTTTAAGCATACTAACAACCGATTTCATGTCATAGTCTTCAGATTCAATTTCGGCTTCAACCTCAGGGTCTTCCGCTAATTCAATTTCAATTTCTTCTTCTTCTTCTTTAGCAGGTTCAATGTTAATAACTTTACCATCGGCAACAGTTACAATCTCGCCACTTTCTAAAGTGTGGTCACCATCTGGTGCAGGTATTTTACCTTCTTCGCTAATCACCATTAAGTCTGCTCCTAGTAATTCACCATCCCAAGTTACGATTGTAACTCCATCGGCTAACTTAGCCTCTTTGAATTCTTGCTCAGGCTTTTCCATACCTAATGCAATCTTGATTCTTTTAATAGCTTCTTGTGCTTCCATAAATGTAAATATTTGTTTTTTTTATTGTTTTAATTTATCTTACTTTTTCTAGTATTGCTAGTATCTCATCTAGCTGCTTATTTGCGTGGCTTATCTTCTTTTCAATAAACTCTCCCTCAACTGAAAAGCCGTTAAATACACCTGTTTTAATGTAGTCATCCCACACTTTGTCATTGTCTACTTTGCAGGATATAAACCAACTGCCTTCACTTAACTCCTCAAATCCCATTGGCGTTTTAATACCACGCTCAGAATCAATAATCATAGATTCAATTAAGTACACGCCATCCGCTAATAAGTTCTTGCGGTGCATAATGTTAAAGTTGTTAGAATATTGATTTCTAAAAAACTTCTCTACCACGCTCTTAATGGTTTCGGCTTTGAACATAACGTAATATTCTGAGCCATCTTTGCGCCTTCTATAAATCGGTAAGTTAGCAACCATAGCAGGTCCGCTAATGATTCTCTTTTCTTTGTCTGCCGTGAATTTAAACTCAGTCTTTTTATCTATTTGGCTAAGTTTTCTTTGCGCCCACTCTACACCTGCATCGCCTCCCCAAGCTAACCACATCAACCTGCCGCAACCATCGCCTAATTCTTTTTGAGAGTTTTGTCTGTGGCGTTCAAAGGCTGCCATTCGTGCAATGGTTTCTCTTGTGATTGCTTCACCTTTAGCTAACTGATTTGCTCGTGCTTTACCTACTGCCGTTCCACAATCGCCCCATCCGTTTTCCTCTGCATATCTCAAAGCTATTTTAGCGTTTTCTTTTGCTGCCTCTGGATAGTCTGCGTAGCTATCTTGAAAGTTTTGGAACGCCTGCCAATTCTTTTTTATCGCAGGGTCATCTACTAGCGCAATAAAGTCCACGCCTGATTCATCTTCCAAATCAATAAATAGTTCGTATAATGGTAACTCCATGTTTTTAAATATTATTTTGATTGTTTATTTTAACCTATCGTAGCCTTTGCTTGGATGCTGCTTACTCTATTTTGCGAAGTAGTTATATCGGATTCAGTAACGAACACTCGAACCATGCCGCCCTCGTTTGTGGTTCTTAATGGGTCTTCATTGCCTAACATTGTGAATCCACTTGAAGGTCTAGTAGTAGGTAGGCTCATTGTTGGCATACTACCACCACCGCCACCACCACCGCCTGAGTTTGGAACTTTTACTGCTAAAATATTTCTAACTGCTGCGAATCCTTGTAAACCTATTGCTATTGAAGATGCTATTGCCAATGGTGTATTTGCTGCGTTTGCTGCCAATGTTTTTGCGATAGCTGTATAAGTTGCTATTGTCGCACTTGCTACTGCCAATGCTTTTCCTGCTGCTGTGTCCTTTCCTGCTATTTCTGCTGCTGCACCTAAAATTGAACTATAAGCATCTAATAAAGCAACCTTTGCATCCTTTTCTTTTTGTGCAATAGCTACTGATGCTGCTGCTGTTTCTTCATCGGATAATTGTTTCTTTTTATTTAATTCAATTAATGCTGCAACTCGTTCTTCTTCTGATAAGGTTTCATCGGCTGCAATACTTCTTAAATCTGCTATGTGTGCGGCATATTGTTCTCTATCTGATTCATTTAATGATGCTGTTCTAGCCCTATCGTTTTCTAATTGCTTGGCTTGTTGGTCATCGTATTCTTTGGCTCGGTCTGCTCTATCTTTGCTTTCGGCTTCTTCTCTTTTCTTTTCATCCTCTTTAATTTTTAATCTTTCGGCTGCTCTTTTTTCTTCCTCCGCTTTTATCTTTTCTTCCCTTGCTGCTTGTGCGTTTTCTATCTTAATTTTTCTCTCATCTAAAGCACCTTCTTCACCTTTTCTTTTTTCGTAGTTTTGTTGTAATTTAGATAAAGCCCCATCCAACTCATTTGATAGGTTGCCTAAACTTTCAATGCTTGCACCATTTTGAATAGCTAAAATTTGCTTATAAGTTGCTCCGTAACCTTTTGCCTTTTCGACTAGCATCGAGGTTTCAAATTTAGATATTTGTTTAAGTTGCTCAATTTGCAAACCTTGTAATCTGGTAGCTTCTTTTATTAACTCATTTGCTTCTTTATCGCTTATAGATTTATTTTTAGCTTGCTTTAATAACTTATCAATCTGAACTTCGTAATCTGTTTGCTTTAAGTTTAAGGCATCAATGTTATCTTCATAAGTTCTTTGCATTTGAGAGGCTCTTTCCATCGCTTCTGCTTGTTCCCCTATTGCCTCAGTTGTAAATCCTGTGCCACTTGCAAAACTAAACATTGCACTTTGAAGCCCTCTAAACGCTCCACTTAAATAAGCTATTTTATCACCTATGTAATCGGTAATTGGTGCAAAGTCTTTAAATATGGCTACAAGTCCTGCCACCGCAACCGATACTGCTGCAAATATTACGCCTAAAGGATTGGCTAATAAAGTAGTGGTTAAAGTTCTTACTGTGCCTATTAAATTTTTAACTCCACCTGCAGCCTGCCCCATAACACCAGGCATTTGTGAACTTGCATCGAGCATTCCATCGGTTTCTTTCTTGGCTTTATTTACCGACTTTTCATACTCTTTAAATTCTTTTGTGCCTTCTTGCAAGCCTTCCTTAGCACCTGTTATATCAATGCCAAGTCTTAATAAAATATCTTTTACCATTATTTAATTTTTTTAATTACGTCTATTAACTTCTTGTCACCTAGTTGAACTATCTTATAAATCAACTCAAAATTCTTTATGTATTCTAGCATTATCCGCCTCCTGTGTTTACTGTGTTTAATACTTGCCAATTTCCTTTATAAGCTATGAACCAAGCGCAATGGTGATTTTGTAAGTTGTAACTCGCACCGCCATTAATTAAGTTATTTGGGTTTATTGGGTATATCTTAACTGAGCCGCCTGAAATATTTTTTATTATTATTATAGGGTCTCCTGTTAATGGTTTAATTGTTCCTGCATCAGGTAAATAAACATCTTCTCCATTTTCTATAAAATTAATATTAGAGCCAAATTCTAAAATGTTTATACTTCCATTTTGTTCTACTGAGTTAAATTGAGTTCTTGCTTGTGAATCAAAATATTCTGTATTGTCCGCCCTCACATACATTGGCATTTCTTCACTTGCTATCACTCCACCGCTACCGCCATTACCTGTGCCTGATACTAAAGTAAACGCAGGTGCTGTTTTTAGTTTCAATAACTCAATCTCTACCAACCCATCAGAGTTTAAATCGTGCTTAATGGTGTATAGCCTATAATACTGCTTATTGAGTAAGTAAATCTTTCTAAAACTTAGTGCATTAAACTCAACTTCATTTAGCTGAAACTTAGCCGTGATAATTTTGGAATCCTTATCCGTAATTTCTTCTATTGTCTTTTTCCAATACCTATTAAATAAGTTACCATTCGTGTAGGAAGTTAAACCAAGTCCGTAGTAAATTGCTTTAGGTTGTGCAAAGCCTAAATCAAAAGTGGGTGCTGAGGTGCTGTCCAACATTCCTGCATAAGGAAAGTCACTAAATGTACTTATGCCGCTTAGTCTAGTTCTTAGCTTCCAACCTTGAGTTGTTGCCACTAAGCCGCCATAAATAAGCATTCTAATATTATAAGAAGGTAACTCGCTATTGCCACTATTAGGGTCTAGCTTCCTAATCTTTGTAAATATTCTATCATGCACTCCGTTTGAGTTGGCTAATGGTGATGGGCTGAATCCTATCTCTACTGTATTGGTTTGGGTTAAAAAATCATTTAGAACTGTAAACTTTTTAGTGCTGTAAACTTCACCGAATAGTTCCTGATACTTGGTGTTGTATTCGTCTTTATCCTCTTTGTATTTTAAAACTAAGTCTCTAAAGTCCAACACGCCCATAGGCTCAACCATTAGTTCGCTGCTTACGTCTAGGTTGTTTGTAATATCCACCACATCGGAAGTGTAAAAGTCGTCACGTGGTTCAATTATTAGTTTGTTTGCATCTATTGTATCTGGTATTGCATACAAGTTAAACGCTCTAAATAGCCAAGTTAAAAAGTCCTTTTGCTTAATCTCCTTTGGTAAGGTTGAACTAATGTCGATAGTATTGCCCTCTGTATATTTTGGACTTGGTGCGCTTTTAAATGTGCTATTTGCTAATATCTCTATGCTGATATCGTTTGCATCGTTATTAAAAAATATCCAATAAAATTCGATATACAATTCATCATTATCATTTGTATCTATTTCAGATGAAAATATTTTAATTGTTTTAGTAACTGAACCGCCATTAACTACACCGCTCATATCAACTTCAAATCTATTACTTGAAACTAATGGAAAGCTACCTACTTGATTATTATTAAAATCAAAAGTTACAAAGGCTTTTACTCCTGAGCCAAATGTTGCACCGCTATTATTGTAAACCTTTATTTGACCATCAAAAACTAAAACATCAAAACCTGCTGTTGAAGAATTAACATCTATTTTATCATTGGCTAAATCAACACTAGGAACTGATGTATCTTGAATAATAGTGTTAAATAAATATCTTTTTTGTTCGCTTATTGTCGCTCCTGTGCTTGGCGTTGTGTAGCTTGTATTGGCTGAATTTCTAACTATAAAAGTTTTATCATTTATTGTGTTTTCAGTTGCTACAAACTTACTGCCTGTAAATGGCATGATTAACTTTTTGAATATAGTCGAATCAAAAAATCTTGAATCGTAACGATAGCCTGCTGCACTAAATATCTTGTCAACTATCTGCTTAATATAAATAGCAGGATACATTGAAGTTTCTAAGGTGTATTCAAGTTCTTGTTTGTTAATTGAAAGCCCATTATCAATTAGCGGATAAACATAACCTTCTCCCGTTGGATTGCCACCAGAAAAGTTAACGTAAGGATTGCCGTTCTTGATAACGTAGTTTGCCCAACTATTACTTATTGCAGATGAACCCCAAATATGGTTATATTCTGACAAGTCAATTTCTGACAACTTCTTATCTCCTAAGTCTTGGAATAGGTTTGCAAGTTTGCCAATAATAACTAATTCAAACTCGGCTTCTTGGTCGTTTACAGGTATCTGAGTTAACTGCAAATTACCACGCATTAAGATTATACCGCTGCGAATTATTAACGCCTCAGACTTCAAGTTCACGTTAAAGTCAGGATTAAAGTTAGTTGCCGTTCTATTACTTGTCGACCTGTTTAAGTCTTGGATGTTTGAGAATATCGCTCTATTGTTTGCCGTTGCAGGCACTTTGATTGGTAGCGTGTAATCACTCTTTCTTTTCTCAGGTTCTTTAATATCTATAATAGACTTATTAACAGGAATAGGGATGTTATCGTAAAGGTCAAGAATAAAAGTTTTAACCACTTGACCATTTAAGTATTGCAGTATTTTTATTTCGGTTTGCATCATAAACTTTGGCGATAATTATCGAATGAATACTCAATGCTGATTTGAAGATTTGGAATCTGCCTGCCTTGCTCATACTTACGTTTAACGTAATTGTTTGCTACTATGTTCACAGGAACATAAGATGTCGAACTTGTTTCCAACATAACCACAGGGCTAACTACTAGCTGCTCCAGTGCTGCTGATTCTGCATCGGTCAATAAGTCTGAGTTAAGTGTAATCCTTTCGGTTAGCTTTGTGAAGTATTTTGTTTTAAGCCTGTCTGTTTTTTGGTAGCCTAAAGCCTGCACCTTTTTATATTCTTTGTTTTCTATCTCCACAGATTCGGTGCTTACCATTGTAAAGTTAAACGCATCAAAGCCGCCCAATGAGTTTAGCCAATGTAAACGATAGATTTCGTAATTGGCGCATGAACTATCTACATCAATGGTCTTCGTAAATACTAATTCATCGCTGCTATTCTTTATGTCAACTCTGTAATATGCTGCACCTGCAATAGATACACCCATAAAAGTCAAGAACGATTCGCCAATGTTTAACGATACGATTCCTGTTGCTGCGGTATAAGTTGAATATGAACTTGAATTTATTGAACTGCCTGCACTATTGTAAACATTCACATCTACTATAAATATCTCATTGCTTAAATCAAAGAAGGTTAAGAATCGCTGCTGATTTATTCTAATCTTTTCTCTGTATGAGTTATCGTTTAAGCTAACTTTATTAGTTGTCTTTAATTGTTTGTCAGGACTAAATGCTGTTTTAGTCCAATCTAAGAAATCAAATATCGCATTGCTTCCTAGCTTAGGGCTGCCACTTGTTCCAAACTGAGCAAGGTTAGGGTAGATAACAGGCACTCCGCTTGCATTATCGTATATCTCGCCTAGCTGCAACCAATATCTAGCTTGTGAATTAACGCAAGGCACTATATCTGTGGAGTTGAATCCGCCAAAATCAAACGTAACGTAGTTCTTAACTATGTCTGCCACGTTTATTTGGACAGTTCCTACTAATGGTTGCTTAGGTAAAGTTAACCTAGTCACAGGGTTGCTTTGTCCGCTTACGTTTACATCGCATAAGAATTGGTAATTAGGCTGAGTACTATTTCCACCGCTCACACCTATCACTATTTCGTTAAATAAATTTTGCCAATTATTAGGGCTTTCTATTATTGTTATCATCTTGTCAAGTTTATCTCTACACTTACTATTATTTGCTTGCCGAATTTCTCAGCTATTGCGTTGCTCATTCTTGTAACCTCTGTATCACTTATTGCCGTGTCTATAAAATAGGTCGGTTTTAATCCGTTCTGCTTTATTCCAAACGCTATCGCTGTGGCTCGTTTTCTTTTCTCGTCTATCTGAGCCTTTGCTCTTGCTCTTTTAGTTAGGTTTCTAGTTTGTGAATATCTTGAATCTAGCGGAATACCTTTTTTTGTTATCCACCTCATTAAGTTGTCGACCATTGGCTTACTTGGGAATCTAGTCCTAAAGCTATAAATTGAGCCGTGCTTAGTTCTTAAACCATTTACCCCACTATTTACAAAGAAGGCATAATCATTACCTTCAATAGCCACGTAGTATTCATTACCTGCCACGCTTACAGGCATAGCAACTATTGACTGCTTCAACTCTGAATCCCTTAAGTCTACTTGGTCTAGGTTACTCTTTAACGCCTCGCTGAGTTCATTAGCCACGTTGAACAATGACCGCCCAATAAAGGTGTCAAACTTAATATTCTCAATAGGAACGTAATCTTCACCTATCGAACCTAAAAGTGCCTCATAGTTTGCGCTCATTGTCTTCCCTATCTATTTGGTAACATATTAAGTTTAAAAATTCAATCACGTTCATTTTAAAGAAGTATTCCCACTTTGTAGCATCTCTATTTGCGAGGTTATCGATTGTAACGATGTAGCCCCATTTGGATTCAAATCCTTTACTATCGCTTCCACCTCCGCCTCCAAATAAGTTCTTATATGAATAGATAATTCGTGTAAGACCTTGCAAAAAAAAACCAAGAGAGGCTGAGCATCTTTCATTGTCATCTTCTCAAACACTAGGTCGCTTATTTCTTTGTGTGCTTTGCCATCGTATGCCGATACCTTTCCGAATCGCCACGTCATAGGTTTAAGAAATACTGCTATAAACTTGTGAAGTTCCTTTTCAGCTACCTTGCTAAATGCTGATGCATCAATGAATTGGTCGGTGGTTATCTTCATTATGTCGGTGTCAACTGCAAACCACTTACCGCTAATCTTTATTTTTTTTTTAATCTTGTATCCTTTTAAATTATCCTCAATAGATTTTAAACGCTCTACATAATCCATAAAGATAGTATGAGGCAAAGCCTTGATTGATTCGATTGGTTGCCTTAAAACGATTGAAACACGCCTCTGCAAGTATTCTAATTCACTTTCATAAGGCATCTGTGCCAATGTGCTAACGTATTCCTTGATGGTTATTTCTTTGAACTCCCGCTCCATGTTATTAAATATATTATTTTAGTTTTGTGTAATTGTTTTTTTAACTTGTTGATTATGCTCGCATTATGGTATACTTGCCAGAGTTTTTCTCTTGAAGTTTCATTAGTGCAAGATACCTAGTTGCATCTATTAAGTGATTATTAAAATCAATTGGTTCGTTTAGCGTGTGACCTGCTTTGTCTATTTTCCATTTGTAGGTCCTAAACTCTCTAAGTAGATTTGAACCGATTAGGTTTAGCTTGTAACGCCTTAGAATGTCGATTGAATTAATAATCGAATCCTTTCCTTTTGCAGTTGGTTTAATATTGTAACCAAGTCTATACACTTCTTCAATACTTTTAGGCTCGGCACTATCTGCATAAATCTCATCCCTTCGTTCTACTCCGATATTCCTTAACTTGTCTGCTACGTCTTGGTTAGTAAGTCCACGTTCGTAAAGTTCTTCCCTAATGTAAAGTTCTTGGTTATACTTGTAAAACGAAACTACTGCCGTAGGGTCATTACTAAAACCCCAATCTAATCCATATCCGATAAAGTTGGCATCTTGTGGCACTTGGTAGCCCTCAGTAAAATTATTAAAGACTAAACCTTTCAACTGCCCTCTTTGCCCTAAACCAAATATTTTCCAATACTCAGGGTCTGCTGATTCTAATTGCTCAATCTCTTTTTTAAGTGATTCAGGTAAGTGTGGGTTATCCTTGTAGGTTGTAATTAATAACTTAGCGTCTTCTCTAGGAATTACTTGCTCATAAATCCAATGCTCAAAGTCCGATGGGTTATAATCGATTATTACTTTGCCTGTGGTTCTTAGTAGCAACTGCCTCCAATCTTCAAGTTCTAGTTCATTAGCTTCATTGGCAAATAGGATATCACGCTTTCGCCCTCTTATCTTGCTTGCATCGTCTACACTAAAGAACTCGATTAGGTTGTCATTAAGTAGATAAGTGTTCTCGGTCTTGTTGTGGTTAGCCTCTGAGTATAGTTCAGCCTCCTTTAGTATATCGAAGAAGTCACGCATTGAACTTGCCTTTAATGCTGGCAAAGTTTTACGCACTATTGAATAGGTTAGTCCTGTATGCTCTACGCAGGTTCTTACAATCCATTGCAAGGCTGAATAAGTTTTACCTGACCTACTCCCGCCTTG
>Ga0208050_1000163_pt1 | contig 13019 bp, 14 predicted proteins | sample LakMenEpi13Jun10_FD_150691 | JGI IMG/M metagenome (GOLD analysis project Ga0208050, IMG submission 150691) | Freshwater microbial communities from Lake Mendota, WI - 13JUN2010 deep hole epilimnion (SPAdes) | ecosystem: Environmental > Aquatic > Freshwater > Lake > Epilimnion/Euphotic zone ... | reverse complement strand
GAATTGAATCAGGCTTAAATGGCATGGCTCACTCCCAAACTCCAGAAACACCGTTTACAACGATACGGTCGCCTTTTTTCAACTTGCCAGATTTAAACGCGGCATCTGCTTCTGCTTCGGTTGCATAAGATTTTGCACTACCGGGAACAACTCGCATTGGGTCAAGCCCGTAATCTATTGCGAGACGGCGGTATTGTTCGGCAGTTTGATTTGCAGAAGATTGCTGTTGGTCAAATATGTTTTGTGCTTCGTTACGGAATTGCGCTTTTAGTTCTGGGGTCAAACGCTTACCAGTTGCAATTCGCTGTGCTGCTCCTTGAATTTGGTCGCCAAACGAACCAGACGCTGCGGCAGTAGCAAATTCGCTTTCACGCACAACAGAACCGGGGTCAAGCAATTTTACATACTGGTACAGCAATGACATATCGCCAGCACCAGTATCGGCGGTTGTCATGATTTTTTTGTAAGCATCGGTAATAACGCGGAAATTTGCAGTTTGCGCTGTGTATTCATCGCGCAAAGTATTTTCGTTGCTAAATTGCTGACCACGAACTAAACGCTCGTCTGTAGGTTTAATAACAACATCAGGACGCCTAGCGGCAGCAATACGCCCTTGTTGTTCTTCGTAACCGGGAATTGCAACAAACCTTTTTTGCGTTGCGTCCCATTGCATCCCGCCACTTGTGGTTGGGGGTTTATCAGGCTGGTCGCGCATCTTCAACACGCCAAAGTTGCCCGTGCGTTGATACTCCGCAAGGCTTTCCGGCGTAAAATCAGCAGGGCTAACCGCGCCAATCTCCGGCTGCTTCGGTTGCATTGCCCCGTATTGCATCTGCCCAATTTTCTGCACAAGCGGGTTCTGACTGGTCAGCACACCCTCAAGGGCAAGCGCACGGCGTTGCCCCGGCGTGATGTTTCCATAGCGCGACAACTGAACCTGCGGGGCTTCCATTGGAGATGGCGCAGCAAAGTCAATTTGAGCAGGGGTTTTAATACGCCCATCCTCAAACTCTGGCGCGGTCACGGTCGGTGCGCCCATCGGCATGGCAGGTTGGCGTGCATCCATGACGGTATCTTCGTCCGTCAATGCCTTGAGGAATTGACGCGCCTCACGGGTTTGCGTCTCCATTGCGCCTTCTTCAGCCTCATCTGCCTTACGGGCAGCACGGGCGGCAAGGAACGCTTGCAGACCCTGCACCAGAGGCGCTCCGCGAGGGATGGGGGCGTTCTGGATGTCCCCCGGCTGGTACGCCTGCTGCGCCAACATCTCTGCCATACGGCGACGACGGCGTGCCTCGGAGGCTTGCCGCTGGTATTCGTTTGGAAGCGCAAACATCGAGACTGTTTTGTAGCGTTCGTCAGCCATTTTCAAACCCTCCCCGGTCAGGGCCACCCTGCGGGTTGGTCATCCCCGGCGACTTTGGCATTTTCGGGTACTGCCGCAAAAACTGACGCGGCGCACGGTTGATATCCGCAGCGTTTTGCGGGGGCGAATACTGCATATCACTCTGCGCCCCTGCGTTGTTGCTCACCTGCTGGCTCTGGCCCTGCATCTGGAGCATACGCGCCATGCGCTGACCGCGACCGCCGTTCATCATGGGGGGAGCGTTAAAGGTTTGGTAAGGGGTTCTCATCGGTTAACCTCCAAACATACTCTTGCCAATTGCGCCACCCAACGGCCCACCAAGAGCCGTTCCAGCCATGCCAGCAAGGCTACCGTACAGCCCCATTTGCGCGTTTTGGCGTGCAATTTGATTCTGGTAGTTCTGCTGCGCGAAGTTACCCGCCGCCTGCGTAGCGCCGAAAATGGGAGCCGCTCCCACCTCTGCGCCCTGATAGGCTTGGAACTGCGGCATCTGTACCTGTGCGCCGCCCATGATGGCTGCGACCTCGTTAAGCGGGAGCGCCCGAAGCGCCAACTGCTCTTGCAACGCCGCCTGACGCTGGGCGTTCTGGAAGTTTGCCGCCGCCTGCGCTTGGTTGAAGCCCTGTGCTTGGAGCGCCGCTTGAGCCTGCGCCTGTTGCAACGCTGCCTGTTGGTTCTGGGCAAGCGAGGCGTTATACAGCCCAGCAATGTCCATCTCCTGCCCAAACTGCTGACCGGCAGCAGCGTTGTACGCACCCGCCGCGCCCAAGCCCTGTTGGAAGTTCTGCGCGATGGCACGGTTAACGGCTTCCTGCGCCGCCTGTCCCGTCTGGAAGGATGCCATCTGCGCGTCTCGACCAAACTCACCCGCCGCAAGCCGCTGCGCGAACTGCTGCGCCTGTGCTTGGTTGGCAAACTGACCCGATTGGAGCGCCAGTTGAGCGTTTTGGGCGATTGCAGCGTTTTGTGCGCCCGTGGCCTGCTGACCCGCGCCAAACCCCGCCAGAGCCGCTTGGTTGGCAAAGCCGCCCAGAGCCTGTGCCTCGCCTAGCCCCTGCTGACGAGCCGCCATATCAAGGCTAATGCCCTGTAGCGCGGCCTGCGTTCGGAGGTCGTTTTCCTGTTGTTGCTGCTCGGCAATGGCGGCGTTAAACGCCTCGCCACCACGCACCAAACCCTGATTTGCAAGTTGGGTTTCCAACTGCGCCCGTTGTCGCTGCAACTGCGGGTCGAGGCGCGACATGATGGCCTGCTGCGCCGTCATACCCGCGTTTACAGGCATCGCGGCAAGTTGCGAGGTGTCCAACTGCCCTTGAAGGGTCGGGGCAGCGGGGCCACCCTGCGCCGTGCCAAACTGGCCTGCGCCGGTCTGCACGCCGCTAATGCCGCTTGTGTCCAAGCCCTGCAAGTTCAGCCCTTGTGGGCCACCCGCAGCCATGCCGTACTGACCGGCGGTAGGGCCAAAGTTAACCGGGAGCGCCGAAACATCAGAGCGTGCGCGGCCCTGCAACTCGGGGGCCGTCGGCAGGTTGCCATAACCGCCAAATTGGAACTGCTGTGCCGGAAGCCCCTGCGGGGTGAAATCCGTGCCGTAAACATTTTGCACGCGCCCGATGGCCTGTTCGCCAAGGCCGGACAACGCACGCTCCACCCGCTGCTGCGCCTCAAGGGTCGCCTGTGCCTCGGGGGTCAGGTACTGCTCAATCGTCGGGGTGTCCAAGTCCACCATCTCGGTGAACATCTCGCGGGTGGGCATCACATCGCCCAGATACTCCCCGCCGCCGTAGCCCTGATTAAACCGTTGCGTCTGTCCCGGCCCCATGCCGGACGCATCAAAGCGACCGCCGCCGATAAGCATGGCAGTCGGAACCTGCGCTCCGGTGGGGAGCGTTGTGAAGTTGGCTCGACCGCCCTGCGTGTATGCAAGGTCATCGCCCATTCCCAAAGCCTCGCGCCGCGCAGCAGGCATACCGTCGGCCTTTGATGCCGTAGGTTCTGGCGTAACGCCAAGGTCAACGCCGCCGCCATACATACCGCCGCCCATCTGCACGCCACCGCCGCCCGTAGTTGGCATTGCAGCGCCGCCACCAACGCCAACGGTTGAGGGTGCGCCCTGCGGTGCGCCGGTAGCAGGTGCCTGCGGGTTACGCGCACGATAGTTAGCCATCGCAGCGTCATACGCAGCGCGGTTAAACTGCGGTCGCCCGTAGGTCACACGCTGACCACCAAGCGGGGTAATGACATTGGGGTTAGAAAGCCGCGCAGTAAGACGCGCCGCCTCTAGGTTGGCAATGCCCTGTTGTTGCGCTGCGCCTGCGTAGTCAGGTGCCGGAGGCGGCTTCGGTGATTTTTTGCCCATAACGGTGTCCCAAAAAACGGCACGCATCGCGTGTCATGGTTAGGAAAACAATATCACCGTCGGTGTCGGCATCCTTTAGACGCGCTTCCTCGGTGAAACCCATTTTACGCACAAGCCTGATGGCTTTCGCGTTTTTACTGCCCACGGGGGCGATGATTTTGTCAACCCCGCAGACATTGAAAGGATAGTCAAACATGGCTGCAATGTAAGCGGGGGTTAAGCGGTCAGAAATGGCGATGTGGCAAACCACGCTGCGCCCGTTCCAGTTCTCGTAAACCACGCCGCCGACAATGTTCTCTCCCTTACGCAATCCGATGGCGTTAGAGCGTTCAGCGTGATACCCGCCGCCCGTATGCCCACAGACCCATTCGCCCACCTCGGGGCCGCTTGTTATATGCCAGCCCATCCGAGTTGATACACCACATCAGTTGAGGCCCATTGAATCGCTAACTTGTTGCTGCTGCTCTGAAATTGTATCGACCCGCAGTAGCCAACGCCGGTAACGCCCTGCCAATTATTCTGAATCTCGAGGTCAGAACCCCACACAGCCGTATCCCACAACGCGCTGTCCCACAGGGCAGTCAGCGGAGTAGAAAACGATATTGGGGCAACATTGTCTGAAATGTTGAAATCGACATTGATGCCAACCCGCACAGACGGGGTGCCGTTGCTGAAAATGCTAGGCCGTGCGCGTGTAAAAATTTTCTTTACGCCGCGAGTTTCAAAATAGTTAAAGGCTTGGAGAATCTTGCCGTTTATGTTGCTTGTGTCATCAATGTAGCCGGTGCTACCCGTTGTCCAAGCCTTTGCCACAAAGGTTGCAGCGCCAAAGTACGGCGTATCGTCAAGCAACCCAAAGTGAAAAGCGTTCCAGTTTGTAAACCTGCACCACGCCTTCGTGATGTTGTTCATCACAAACTGCTCTTGTGCGCCTTCACGCACCGGGACATTGACGATTAGGGCGTTGTTCTTCGGGTTGTACAACATACACCACCCGAAGTTGTCCCTATACGCCGCAGCAGCCGCCGCAAACGCACCCTGTATCTTGTCCGATAGCGCGATGTTGGGGTCGAGCCGCGAGGACTGAAGCGCCGAGGCCATCGGAATCAGCCCGTCAAGCGTCAGCACCAAAAGGTCGCCGCCGTACTTCATCAGGGAGCGGGTGCCGATAGGCGCACCCACAATCCACACGCCAATCAGCGCCCATGTGGACGCAGATGAGGGGTCGGTGCCACGGTAGACAATGACCTCGCCCTTGTCGGTGACAAATACAAGGTTGTCATCCACGCCGTAGCCAGCGTCAATTGTCCACGAGGCCATCGACACCAACACGCCGCCCAGACGCGCAATGGATGACAGGTCAAGAACCTGTGCCGCGCCGCCAACGCTTGAGGTCGGCAGGTACCATGCCTTCAGCGTGTTTTTCTCGATGAACCATACGCGATTCTTAAAGAGCGTCGGAGAGTTAAGCGTAGTGGTCGTAACGCCCGTAATGGCAGGCGAGGATGAACCCGTGATGCTTGTCCAACTTGAGCCGTTGTAAAGATACGGCGTGTTGACACCGTTAGCGGCATACAGGTAGTTGCCACCTGCGGTCGTGACATTGGTGTATTCCCACTTGGAGTTGGTCAGTCCGCTGACCGCCGCAGCGCCGATAGCACCCGCAGATGTAGCGTTGTAGAACTTGCCATCCGACACCGCCCACAACTGGTCAGAGGTGCCGCCGCTGTAGGTCATCAGGGTTTCTACATCGTCGGGAAACCCCGTGGCGTGCTTCACATAACCGCCGCGCAGGACAACATTGGATACGCCGGGAAAGTAATTGTCCAACTGCACGGCATCCGTGGGTGCCATGTTGGCGAGAGAATCCCGAGCGTTCCAACCGCCCACGGGCGACGGCAGGCTTGCGACATTTGCCGCAGCGCGTTGAACAAGGCGACGAGAAACAGCCATCAGTTTTCGTACCCGTAGCCGCTGTCAGGAATGTTGTCGTAGCCGATAAGAACCGTACCGGGACGCGGGGCAAACGAGAGGTTGGCAGCGCCCGTATCCTGTGCGACAGCCGTCTCAAGTTCAGCGAGGTAGTCGCGGAAGATGGCGGTCGTATCGAAGCCCTTTGCCTCGAAATACTTGAGTTTGGTAGACAGCACCATCACACGGTCAGGGTAGATGCAGGTGTCGTTGTCTGCCGTCATCGAAGTCTTGGCAGCACCCGCCGCGCTTTCTGCCCATGCGTTGCTACGGTACTCAAAGCCGAGCAACTCGCCAGCGTTCATTCCGGGCCAAATCTGGAAGTATTTGCCGAGCAAGCGGTAACGGATACGGGGGCCGGTCGAGATGTAGCCCGAGAGCAGCCATTCCCATTGTTGCGGCGACTCTGGGCCGAGCATCTCCCAACGCTTGCTCTTGTCCCAATGCGTGCGGTTGACGCTGCTGTAGTAGTCCGAAGGGAGGTCGTACTTGACCTTTTGGAACACCAGACCGCCACCGACCTGCGCCTCTGTCGGCTCGTAGTTGATAGAGACAGCCGAGGGAGACAGCACGCCCGTCACATAGGTGGCATTGGGGATGCCAACGCCCTGCACCTGATAGGTCGAGTCGATGAGCGAGGTATCGGGGATGCCGGTAATGGTATACGCCGAGGTCGTCCATGTACCCGTGGTGCTAATGGCCTCGGTGTAGAAGGTGTGCTGCTTGGTCAGTTCGCGCCAGTCAGCACGCCGCATCAACTCGTACCCCGAGGCGTTCATCAGGGCAAGAATCTGCACCACATCCTGATTGGGGTTACCCGCCACCGTAGCCGGTATCGGTAAACCCAGTTCAGCGGTGACCTGCTGAACCAACGCCAACATGGTTGTGGTGCTCATTCGTTAACTCTCCGCAACGGGTTCCTTCTTCGGGCGACCAGCCTTGCGCGTCATCAACGCTGCCATCTGCGCCTGAAGTTCTGCCAGTTGTTTTTTGGTGTCGTCCAATTGGTTTTCGGTTTCCGAGCGATTCCGCTTTGCAAGAAACGCCTTCGCCTTCTCACGCAAGCCGGGGCCACCCATGCCGATGCGCTGCAACTGCGCGTCGGATGCGCTGGCAATCTGCTCTACGGTCTGGAACTTCAGGATGCGAAGTTCCTCAATGTGTCCACGGGTAATGTCGCCGTTGCCATCGGTAAACCAGACATCAAGCGAGGTGCCGATTGCGGGGGCATCCTGCTCGTTTTGCTTCATCTGGAAATAGAGATACTGACGCGGAAACCGCTTCTTGTGGTCTTCATTCATCGGCTGTTCGATGATGGTTGTCTTGTCGCCGGGAATGTTAATACGCACAAACGGCTTGCCGTCCCACTTCGGGTCTACATCCTTTGCGATGTAGAACTCGACTTGGAGTTGCTCGTCCGCGTTAAAAATGTCGCTATCTAGAGGCATCGTCGTTTACTCCTGTGGGGAGGTGAGGGAAGAAATCACAGGTTGTTGACCTGTGTTAAGGTCGCAATGACCGAAGGAATTGCAGGCCAGACACTTGTGGCGCTGGCTGCGAGGATTCTAACGCTGGTATCGTCTGTTGCCCACATCAATTCTACATAGTGCGTGGGTTCCAATTGAATTATGAAGTTCCACGCCGCTACCGTTCTGGCTGCGGTGCCTTGAATAGCAATTGTAGTTGCTGTGTTTGGGACATTGGTTCCGTTCTTGCGAAGCCAAATGTAGATGTTGCCAGCACCGCCAGAGGTCTTATCCAATTGCGCCGAGAATTGCACATTGTAGACACCCTGATTAGCCACAACGAGCCGTGAGGTAGGCGAACCGATGGAAACCCCGTTGCTGCTGTCGGTGGTGTTAAACACCATGCCGTAGGCAACATCAATCGACGCAGCAACCTGCGTGGTGGTGTCCGAAAACGAACCGTAGTGCAGGATAGGAACCGACCGCCCGAAGCCCTGTAACTCTTCCCAAAGCGTGTTGCTGACGGCAAAGAACATAGCCGAGCAGTCAGCGTTAATCGTGCCAAAGCCTGCATTGTTGATGCTGCTACCCGCGTCATACGGGTACACCGTGATGGGGTTAGCGGTGCTGTTTTTAACGATGACGGTTTCGCCCATCTCCGTCGGTGGAAGTCTTACGCCCGTGCCAACCGCCGCGCTATCTACATTGGTGTAAACATAAGTCAATTGCAGCGCGTTGCCTGCCGAGGTTCCGGCAGCGGTCGCTGTGCTGGTGCCGTCGCCGCAGATGGAGACGGTCTTAAGGCTGTCTACGCCTGCGCCCAGCACCCGTGAGGGTATCGCCATCTCAAGCAGCCAACGCCATCTTGCGGCGCTCTTCGATGATGGCGGCAATCAACCCCGGCCCCTTGGCCTCAACCGTGATTTCTGGCATCACGGAGTAAATCATCTGGAACTCGTTTGCCTGCTGCGCCATCGCAGCATTGCAGGTGAACTTGCGCTTTTCTGCGCCCACATAGACATCCATCGTCGGGCCAGTCATCTCGCCCGTAAACCGCTTGATGCCGTCAGCCCGATTGCAACTGTCGTACCCGTACAACACAAAGTTGCGAAAGCCAAGCAGGTACCCGATGTTGATGGCACGCATCCCCGAGGTGGTGCCGCCGCCAACCGCTAACTTGCCAGCGCCCAGCGCCTTCATCTCCGGCCCTTCAGCCCATGAGTGCCACAGGACGACCTTGCGCTCTTTCAGCGTGTCAAAGGTGACCGGGGGGCAGCGGGAGGCAACGAGGTAGGTGGTGTGCGCGTTATGGCGCTGTATACCGCTTGTGCGGTCACGGGGGTCGAGGTTGAGCCACAGGTCAGGCTCGATGCCGTTCTCGCACAGGAAGTCGTGTGCGGCCTTTACAGCGACAATCGGGCGACCGGCCTGTCGCTGCGCCCGAATGTCCTCTACGAAACTAGGCATTGACCACCCACTCGCTACACACACGAATGTTCCATCGTGGGTGCAGAGAGCGGGGGCCAACTCTGGCAACCCACGGGCAAGCGACGAGCGAATGTTGGAACAGAGTTCCTCCGGTTTGCCAGCCGCCTGCACCGTGAGTTCCAGTTTTTGCATGGTTACGGGGTCGCGTTAGACGGAACCGGGATAACCATGGTGAACGCTGCAACCGCAGTCATAGCCGAGGTAGCCGAGGCGGTCACTTCCGTGACCACGCCAGCGACCAGAGCGCCCGACACGGTGGCATCATCCAACCGGCCTTCGGTGCTGGTGGTGTAGAGGGCAACCGCCGGGAGGCAGGAAGCCGACACATTCACCCGCACCTTGCCGCCCAACTGCACCCAGCCGTAGTAGCCGGACGCAATCGACACCTGCGCGAAGCCGATACGCTTGGTATCAGCAACACGCGCCGTCGTCGCGTTGGTTACGACATTGGTTGCAGGGATGCAGACAGCGTTGTACTGCGAGATGGCCGAAGCCGCCTGCACATACACCGCCAAACCACCATCATCGAGCGTCACGACCGTGCCGGGATTAATGGCAGCGGTCGAGTCGGTATTACCGAGAGCAGGGTACGCAAACCCGTTAACAATAACAGTCATTTTCGTATCCCCTATCAGTTAATCAACACGCCGCAGAACTGCGGGCCGGACGAGGTAAGGTTACCCGCCCAGCCAATCAGTTTCACAATCATTCTGTTACTTCGCCTTTCGGCTACTGACCACCCTTTCGGATGGCGGGGCAACCTCTTCGGGTCACCCTCTGCGGCTTCTTTGGTTATACCGCAGTTCAGACTATCGCATGGCGAACCTTTTTCGTTCGCCCCCTCTCACTTAGTCGTTCAGCCTGCTTTCGCTTGGCCCCTGTTGCCCGCTTCCGGGTTTCCAAGTCAATCAGAGAGGGTTTATAGACGCCATTAGTGAATCGTAGGTTTAGCGTCTTGGTTGACAGCCTGACGGTCGCCGCCAATCGGGACAAAGTTTCTGTCCTTGTGGGGGCGGAACATCAGGTACTTGGTGTTGAGGAACCACATGTGGTTGGCATTGCCAACGCCGCCGTTATACGACGACGAACCAATACCACCATCGAGCACCACATCCGAAGCCATGCCAGCGCCGAAATACTTCAGCGAGGCGAAGCCAGCGCCAGCCATGCCCGAACCGGAGTCCGTGATGCGCTGGATAGCCTGCAACGACTGCAAGTAGAACTTGTAGTAGTTGTTGTCGGCAACGATGAGGTCAGGCTTGTCGGTACCGCGAATCAACTGCACCGCAACCGCATCCATGTAACCTTGGATGTTGCTGCTGGTCACAGCGCCCGTGCCGTCGCCCGTAGCCGAGAAGGCCACCGAACGCCAGAACGGCCACGCCTGACGGTTGATGCCGCCGTAGGTGCCGCTTGACGGGCTATCAGGCACAGCGGCAGCAAGACCCGTGAGGTTCTTACCCGCGTTGCCGGTGCCGTCACCGTACAGGTCACCGCTGATGCGGTTCGCCAGTTGCGCCTCGGCAACCTCCATACGACCGTCGAGCAGGTCGATGATGGCTTCCTTACCCGAGTTCTGAATCATCTCCAGACCCGAGATGGACACAGCAGACGCGTACTGCGTGATGCTGAACTGCGCCGCAGAGATGGGCGAGTTCTGACCGACGTTCAGCACCTCGTACCCGGAGTACGAATTGGTGTTGTTCGTGGTGGTGTCGTTGTACATGATTTCTTGCAAAATCACGTTACCGCCCGAGAACGTCTTGACGTTCCCGCGCTCCTTCAGACGACGAAGCAACGCGTTGTTGTTCGTCACGTTGTCAGCGAGTTCACCGCTACGGCTCTGAATGTTAGTAGCGATAATGTCGCTGATACTGGAATTGGCATAAGCCATTTCAATGCTCCTATATCAGTTGGTTACAACCGCGAGTTGGATTCTTCAAACGCTTCTTCCAACATTGCGCGGCGACTATGCGCCTTGGGAGCCGTGTTAGTTCCGGGTGTGGAACCTCTGACGCTGACCGCAGCAGCCCGTGCAATTTTCACCGCACGGTTCTTCTCTGTTGCCTGACGCTGTGAAACCTCTGCCTGTCGGGCCGATTGCACTTTGTCAAACAAATCCGAATCAAGCCTAATTGCCTTTTCGTAAGCATCGTCCAGCGTTTCAGCCACCCCAGATTGGAGCAACTGAATCATCGTCGGACGCGCTTCCTCAAAGTGTTCAGCCGTCATCGAGAAACTGTTGATTTCGTTTAGCAGGGTCTGGTTTTCAGCCATTTCCTGCTGTTGCTTCCACCCCATGACCTCGCCACGGACGGTGTTCAGTTCGTTTTGCAACTGATACACCATCGGGTCGATGGAGGGTTGGGCGGTCTGCTGACCACCCTGCATGACTTGGTTAAGGTTGATGCCGTATGACGCAGCCAATTGCGTCAGGTACTGCATCTTCTGCGCCGGGGGGCTATTACGCAGCGTGTAATCGGCCTGCGCGAGAGCGGCAACCGCCTGCTCCGGCTTCAGACCCAACCCCTGAATGGTCGGCAGGTACGGCTCCAGCGCCTGATTCATCGCATCGGCAAACTGCGCCTTGGAGAGCAACGGTTCTACGCCGCGCTTCATCTGTTCTTCGCGTTGCCAAGCGTATTCTTGAATCTTGGGGTCAGCCTTTGCCCAATGCTCGTGATATTCCTTCTTCCACGAGGCAGGCGGCTTGCGCCACAAGGGTTCCTCGGCGGCTTCTGCGGGTTGCTCTTGCGTTCCCGCAAAGCGTCCCTGTTCATCCCGCCCCTGTGAAGGGGTTTCATCGCTCTGCTCAAACTGCTGTTCAAGCAACTCCTTGCGGTCGAGCGTCTCTGCCTGTGGGGCCTGTTCCATTACCGTCTCCTGTGGGGGTCGTGGGTAAATCGGATTTCATCGCGCAACCGCGACAACAACTTGTTGGCATCCGAGTGGGTCATGCTCGACAACTGGTGACGCAGCACATCCACTCGATTGTTCTTGGGTTTTTGCTTGCTGACGAACTTTGTCGGGTCTTCGTTGCCAACCTCGACGCAGCCGTGAGCCTTGAGGTGCAGACGATGCTGCGAACGGGAGGTAATCATGCGCCCGTCAATCATCGACTTGTACGGCGCAATGTCCGGCATGATGTAGTGATGCCGACCGCTTGCGTCACGCTTGCGCTCGACAAACTCACCGTCAACCATTACATAAGTTCGTTTCATAGCAGCAACAATACTTCTTCGTCGTCCATTTCCTGATGCTCTCGCATCAATCGCTCAACCCTATCAATGTCAGTTAACAGGGAGTCCCAGTTAATTGTTGGTTGTGCGATGTTAACAGTTATATGCGGCTCTACAATCGTTTCGGCAATCTCTGGGCGTGCCTCAAGCAGTTGTTCGTAAACCGAGATTAACTCTTGCTTGCGCTTCTCGCGTTTTTCTTGCTCTTCTTCCCAATTCTTTTTGCGCTTCTTATCGCCTTCGTGGGAATCGCCGATGACGATGATGGGTTGGACGGAGGCGGTGAGGGTGCCGGTTGCTCCGGTCGCTTCCACACCGGCAAGTGCAACCTCTCCTTGAAGGTTAACAACACCTGTTTGACCAGATGCTCCCACACCGGAAAGGGCAACCTCGACCGAATCGGTTTCATCTCCAACGACTCCAACGGCGCTGACACCCGTAAGGCCCGTCTCAAGGCTTGCTCCGACGCTTCCCGTCGCACCCGTTGCAGCGTTGCCCGTGAGCGTGACGCTTTGCTGGGTGCCGAGGCTACCAACGCCGCCTGTTCCGGTGACGCTGGTGACCGGGAGGCTGTCCCATTGCGCGTCATCCCATGTACCTGTGTTCCACGGCCCTTTTGCCACGACTCATCACGCAATCCGCAGAAGCGCGGTTGACGCATCGTTGGTCGGCATGGTCAGGATGAAGTTACCCGCCGTTACCGTCTGCGACCCGAAGGTGTAGACCGCTACCGCTTTGTCGGCCTGCGTGCTGTTGTACATCAACACAGCGTCAAACGCCGTGGTCAGGGTCACCCCGGTATAGGTCAGCGAGGCAGAGGGTGTCCAATACGCCGTGGTTCCCGTTGAGGTGGGCGCTGTGGCGTTAGAGACGGTGATGCCGCCTGCGATATACCCCGCGCCCGAAACCTCTCCAGAGGCGTTATAGGCGGTCGTGGCAGCGTTAACGGTAGCCGTGGCCTCGTAGAGCGCAGCCTTGAAGGTGTCCTTCGCGGTCGAGCCACGGGTAGGCGGTGTGCCGATGGCGTGTACGCCGCCGAGGATTTCGACCTTAAACGAGGTACACATTGCCTGCGTGTTAGCCATCAGAATTTCTCCAGTTCGCCAAAGAGGGCCGGGGCTTCCTTCAGG
>Ga0208050_1000162_pt1 | contig 13024 bp, 18 predicted proteins | sample LakMenEpi13Jun10_FD_150691 | JGI IMG/M metagenome (GOLD analysis project Ga0208050, IMG submission 150691) | Freshwater microbial communities from Lake Mendota, WI - 13JUN2010 deep hole epilimnion (SPAdes) | ecosystem: Environmental > Aquatic > Freshwater > Lake > Epilimnion/Euphotic zone ... | reverse complement strand
GGGCTATATCTCCAAAACCATTACCGCTAATAATTGCAAATTGTCTATTTGCTCCGTAGTATCCGCCAGTTCCACCTACTTTGGTTGAATCAACTTTTACTAATGCGGACAAGCTCCATTCATTATCTGTTGTAAATGTTCCAGAAGGGGTTTCCCATATACCATTCCAGTTTGAAGTAGTATCTTGTACTCTATATGCGTTTACGTTTTTAGCTGGGTATCCATAGCTAACATTAGATGAATTAAATGTTGAGGCGGTTAATAATGTTGCATAATTATTATTTACAGTAGAAACTGGAGTTAAGGATCCATCAAATTTATAATTTAATATTGGTGCAAGTGTATTAACCTTATCATAAAATCCTGTAGATATTGTAACAACTGGATCTACCATCTGTGATTGTGCTTGGAAATTTGCAGTTCCTATATTCCAAATATCAGTATTAATTGCATCTGTAAGTAAAGAGTATGGTCCAAGAACCATAGATGCCCACTCAGTATCTGAGTATCCACCAAAGTTAATTGAATTTAAAGTACGGCTAGTTCCTGTAGATGCTATTCCAGTTTCTGTTCCCGCAAGAGTTCCATCTACATAAAGCTTTAAAATATTTCCACTAAATCTAAAAGATATAAAATGCCACTGTCCATTAGTTACTGCAGTAGTGCTGGTAATTGAATGATATACAGGATCGTCATTTGTATCTACAAGTCCAACTTCAATTTTAGGTTTACCGTCAGCATTAAGAGTTAATAAATAATTAAATGGATTAAGCGGTTGCCATGTGTTTCCAATATCAAGTTCAAATGCTTCAAATATAGTAACATTAGCAGTACTTGTTTTTAGCCAAAAGCCTACAGAAACATCATCGTCTCTGAAATATGTTGCAAAGTCTGATAGGTTTCCACCAGGGTTATTTGGCCTAAATTCACCACGAAGAAATTGGCTATCTGGTACATTGTCTAAATATATAGAAGGTTCTGTTGAAACACCGCTTATTTGTTTAAATACTGGAGAGCCGTTTATAGCCCATCCAGTATATGATGTTCCTGATATTTCGTTGCCAAAGTTAATGTCTTTAAATCTAATATAATATTCTGGGTCTATGCTATTTATATATGTAAGTAATGTTTTAGGATAATCAAAGTTGGATACCTTTGGATCTACAAACAATGATGAGGCGGTTGATGGATCTGCTGAAACGTTAATATTTCTTATTATTGAAACTGTAGGCTGTACAAGTATTGCATTTGTTGCATCCATTTTATCAACACTTATTACTCTATTAGCAAATTCTGCAACATGGTTTGCTACAAATGTATCTGCAGCACCACTATTATTTGGAGTAGTACTATATGCTGCAAAAAAGTCTAACGACCCAGTAAAATATTGAGAATATGAATTACTACCACCTTGTGATCTATTTGCTCCAAGTATTACATATCCACCATCACCAATATTAGAAAGATTTGCGCCACTTGTCCCAACAAGTGTCCCATCAATGTATAATCTAAAATAATTATATTGATGCCATAATACTACAACATGGTGAAATTTTCCATCATTATAAGTTCCTGATGTTGTTATAGATTGACTATCGCTTGAACTTCCTTTTAAAAATGCTGTTATTGTACCATCGCTATTTAATATTATTTCAGCGCCATCGCCACTGGTAGTTGCACCCCTACGTCTAACTATTGCTTCTCCACCAGATGTTACGCTACCTGATTTTTTAAATACAACTTCTAATCCTATATGTGAAGTAGTTCCAAATCCAGATGAAGCTGAATGTATTATTTGATCGTTACCATCAAACGCATAAGAATAACTTCCAGTTAATGATTCATTTGTTTGAGTTACTGATCCAGTAAGAGTGGCAGTTCCAGTAATACCATTTTTGTATACAACCTGAGTTGCAGAGGTATCTAAATTAGATGCAAGAATTAAATGTGCTTCTGCTTGTGCTACTGATAATAATGACATAAAAATAGGCTGCGTGTTTTACGCAGCCCCAACTCCTAACAATTCAAAGTCTGGGGTAATACTTGAAATACTTGTTCCGCCGATTGAAATAACTGGAGCAAAGGTAAAGCAGGAAACAACTGGTACATTAACTAAACAGTTAATCTCTACGGTTGTTTGAGCCTGTACTATTACAGCTTTTGCTGTTAGTACTCCTGCATTTACCTTTACGTCCATTGGTACCTTAAGCTACTGTAACACGCACAATACCTGTGCTGTCCCATGTAATTGTAAAGTTACCGTTAGTTGAAGATTGGTCTGAACCGAAGTCCACATATCCAATCAATGGTGATGTTGAAGCAGTACCTGTTGAAGCATAAACAACTGCATAACGTGCTGTAATTGTTGATGATCCCCAAGTAGTATCTGCTGCATCTAATACGATTACGTTATTAGCGTCATCATATGTAATTGTTTTTGAACCTAGGGTGTTTCCACCTGCGGTATAACCAGTACCTGATACTTCATTGGTTACATCGTTGAAGTAATCATGAGTATCTTGATTTGGTGTGTAAGAAGAAGTGGTTAGAGCTACCTTGATGGTATCTGTATCCCAATCTACTTCTTTGTTAAGGGCTTTTACTAGAAAGTTACCGTATAGTTTACTTGGCATTGTCTATTCCCCCTTAGCTTGCTGTCTTCTCGACGATTGCAAATGCTGAAGCTTCTGCAATAGCGAAACCACGACGAACACGAGTCTTTAGTAAGACACCGTCTTTAGAGAAGTCTGCATCACGAGAGATTGCTGACTCTACTCCACCACGAACACCATTGATCATCATATTGCGGTTACCAACAATAAGAAGTGGGTTACCTGATGGCGCTGCTGTTGCTGCTGTAGATAAAGCTGCTCCGTATGAAACCACTAATGGATATCCAAATAGTGATCCTGGACGTGCTGACAATGGATCTGGAAGAACTAATTGTCCAGAAGCATCCTTCATGTTACGAACATGTGAAAGCATCTTTGGATGAACAATGAATACTGTATTAGCAGCATCAAAGTACTTGCTTGATTCAGCTAAACCTAGAGCATTAGAAATATCTGCAAACTCTAGATCTCCAGCTGTTTGGATAATCTGTGAAGTTCCAACTGGATTTGTATAAACTGCACGATATAAAGAGGTAAACGGTTGTCCGTCATCTCCATCGCCTGCTGCATTTACTGCAAGACATGCGTTATCGAATTTACGAGCCCATTGTGAGGCCCATTCTCTCTTGTATGTGTTTAATGTATCTACTAGGGAATCATTGATATCTTCCTCAGAGATGTTGAAAATTTGTGCGTACTTCCGAGCAGTAAGAACTACCTCATCCAGAGTTGTATCTGAATTTGGAATGTCTACGCCTTCTGCAACGATGCTTGGAGCATCTGATACGAAGCGTGGAACGCCCTTAGTGCGGGAAGCCATATTCTCACGACGAGCAAATGATTCTACAACAGAGTTAGCAAGGGTTGCTTGAATAGCAACGGATCCCTTTTCCTCTGGAATATAACCATTATTTTCGGCGAGATCTGTACGACCTGCGGCCATGTTATTTCTCCTTTTAGTTATGTATTTGAATTTTGAACATATAATCGTCCGAATATATTAATCGCAATCCAAATGTCCATTTGGAGTTGCATAGGACTATTATACCGTACTTAACTATCTTAATACAGCTTTTGCTTGCAAATCGCTTGCAGTAAATACAACATCTATTGGTTTAGACATTGCTGAATCTGCTTTGCCACCTACAATTATTTTTGGATCAAACAATTCTGGGAAATCTGTCTTTAAAGTTTCAATTTGATCCTCTAAACCAGCAACCTCAAAATCATCTGTTAATTGCAATTGATCTGTTTTAAGATATTTCATTAATTTGTCACCATTTGCAAGACCTAAACTAGATAAACTTTTGAGAATTTTCTCATCCATTAATCTAGCTTGGGCTAATGATGTTTTATTTGTTAGTTCTGCTAACTGCTTTTCTAACTCTTCTTTTTCAAGACGAGTCTTCTTAGCTTCCGCTTTCGCCTTTTCCAAGGCTGAAAGTACGGCCTGTGGATCACGAATTTCGGTAGATGTACCTTCTACTTCGTTCTGTTCTTCCATTTGTTATGCTCCTTGTGATTGGTCTTCTTCGGCTGTTGCCTGTTGCAAAGCCATGTTGTTTGTATTTAAACCAGTTCCTGGCAATCCAATTTCTTGTTGGCCATTAGATGCATCTTCTATTAATTGAGCAATTTCTGGATCATATCCAAGCTCTAATAGAATTTGTTTTACTGGTAACCCTACAGATCTTTTGCGAACTGCGATATCCCATTGGTCAAGAGAATCAATTGATTCTGGTGATTTCCAATCGATATCTATTTCAGCATTAATTCCTTCAACTCTAAGCATGAACTTGAATAAATCTCTCCAAGTTGAACCTAAAGCTAATTGACGATTTAATACTTTTTTAAATAATGGTGCTTCCGCTACACGCAATGCTTGACCTGATGGTAAATATTGTGTGCTTGAGAAGTAATGTACTGGAGTTGATGTAATTGCAGCCATGTCAGCTACGAATTCATTAACTGGATTGGTAAATGTTGAAGGATCTGCTGCTGGGAACTGTCCAACAGATTGAACTCCTTGTAAATACCAAAGCTGTCCTGGTCCATTTTGTAACGATCCAATATTCTCTCTTGCTGTATCATCCTCTGAAAAATCATCCATTTCAGCGGCATTTCCACCGTTAGATAATGCATAACGTTGTGGAGCACCTTGATAATCAACAGTATGCATATGTGTTGAGATTAATTTGTTAATTGCATCTTGTGGACCAAATGCATCTGCATGTTCTGGCCTTCCGAATGGCTTTGATGTTCTAAAATGGAAAACAGGAATTTCTCCCCAGGGATTTACTACTGTTTCTATTAATTGAACATTTGGAACTCCATTAATAAAGTCCAAATCACCTAATGCTTCATATTTCTCAATACGATCTGCATAATACATGTTTAAACGTATTACTTTACGATCTGTTGAGTCTGTAATCTGCCATAATTTAGCTGCATATGACTTAAGACGAGGATTTTCCTCATCATAAATTACTACAGTATTTATAGGTGAGTTGTAATCAATAGCCAATTGTCCTTGCATATCTGGCCAAATGATTGCGTATGCATCACCATAAACAAGCGTATTTTTATGAATCTCATTCATATCTAGCTTTAAATCTGTTTGATTCCACACATTATTGATAAATTCATCACCTTGTGGGCTTGTTGTTTCTACTTGTTCAACTTCTAAACGGTTTAATACTGCATCTACTACAGTTTTGCTAAAATTAAAGCGAAATGGTGTAAATGTGTTAAATCTATTCTTTTCGTATCTAAATAAGCGATACCAGCGTTGATTCTGAAAGACTTCGTCATTGATTCCTTCATAATAGGCTTCAGCAACTTGATATCTTTCTCTATTGGCTATGATCTTGTCTATAGCCTTTTTAATATCTGTCATTTTATCTCCTTAAGTAATTTAATTGTCTGGCCAATACCTTTGGAGCTTTATTATCCAAAAAGTATAAGATTCCAGATACTACCGCATCAAGAACGTCATCATGGCTTACCTTTGGGAAAGACCACATCTGTTCTTCTAAAGCAGGAAAATGGGCAGTATGTCTTACTTTTCCTTGCTGATAAAAGTTCAAAGCTTTACCTGCACGAACTTGCTTTGACACTGATTGTTTTATTGATCTATATTTTACAGGAATATTTTTAAATACATCCTGCCATAGATCACCACCTTGGTTTGTTTCAACATATATGACACCAGGTTCATATATATCCACCAAAGTATTTATGCGTTCTGATAATTCAGACGGAGATACCTTCAGCTGAAAAGCATCTCTAACATAAATAACATCATCTGCACCTCTGCTCAATACAGCAATCCCTGTATAGTCAGAAATCTTATTCTTTGTTACCGCTGGGTCAATAGAAATAATTGTATTTCCATAATCCTCTTGTTCTTCAATAATTATATCTTCATATGTCCAGAAATTACCATCAAGGTTAACTGGTTTATTCATATAGTTCTTTGCAAAGTCTCTTAGATGTCTTTGGCTTTGAAGCCATTCTATAGACCACTTTTCAGGCCATACAGAGCGTTCTGAGCCATTATCTTCTGTCATGATAGCTGGATAGTAGTGAACATCTACATTCTGGTCTGTAATCCATTCTAAAGCCTGATCTCTATTTCCTTCAGCGAATTTTCTAAATTCATCCATCATAGAGTTAGGCATGGTGGTGGTTCCTACAATAATCATACGAGCATATATATTCATAGGGGCAATATCATCAAATACTGTACGTCTTTGTTGTCCTGCTTGATATTCAGAGTAGTTCTTCTCACCCTTTTCTATATCATCTAGAATAATGAGGTCAGGGCGTTGACCAAAGACTTTCTTACCCAACGAGTTAGTATCAATACCGTTAGCGTCGAATATAAAATCATTTGCTTGAATAATACGCCAAGCATTTGCTGCAAGGGAACGCCCAGTGCTTCCGACAACTTTAGGTGTGCATAGTTCTGGGTAATCTGCTTTGAGATATTCATTTGTCTCCAATTCATTCTTAAATGTTAATAAGTGTGTCTCAGCCTGGCTGGCAGCATCTGAAAAGGCAGCTACAAATTTAATATGTCCATGGGCTGCTGCCCACATAGGTAAAATTAAAAATATCCAAGTAGACTTTCCACACTCCCTAGGTGCAATAAAGGCATCCCTATGCTGTTTAGGAACGGTGGGCTTATTTATCCATGTCTTGCCATATTCTGCTAAATCCCAGTGAAACTCTGAAAGAGTGAGTTCATCTTTAGAATTTTTTAGATGATGTGGCAAATATAGCAAAGCAAATAACATAGGGTCATATTTAGTTAATTCCCGTCTGCCTTCAGATATTGTAAATAGCTTTGGATCTATACCCTCAAATACTTTTGATATATTATTCATTTATACCTTAGATATTCTTTTATAGTAGCGAAATTTCAAATTTATTTTTTTTTATTCATTCGGGTGGTCTATCTCTCTTGAACATTCATTGAATGTTTAATAGATTCATTTCTCATCTTGGCTTCATTAAGCATATCTACGATTGCTAGATCAGAGCCATCCTTTGTTCTACTCTCTGATATATTAGTAGACTTACCCTCTATTAGGTTAATAGTCTGTATAGCCTTATGTAGGGAATTAGACAATTTGTTTATATCATCTGATGTTAGGGTATCTTGGTATAAGGCTTCTACTGATCTATCTATTACTGCCTGTGCCGCTAATATCTTCTCTTTATCTGTATAGAATATGTCTAGATTCTTAGCCATGACTGCAAGGGTATTAGCTGTTGGAGTCTCTATATTCCGCTCAGTAAAGAACTTCTTAGCAGTATGATATGACTTAGGATACCCCAAATACCTCATAGCAGGGCCTATGCCCATTTCTTGAGAATGTTTAATAAACTCAGTAATCATTTCTTCATCATATATTGGATATGGCATTATATTCCTCCATTTGTCTCATATATTGAGACGCTCATCTGTCCACATTTTGAGATTACGACGCACATTCCTGGGGCTCTATATACATATGTCATATAATCTCTATTTCTTCTTATCTTTCTTCTTAATTCTCTTCTTCTTGGACTTTAATTGTTTCTTTTCTTTTTCTGTGTATTTCTTTGGATAAGGCATTCTTTCTCCCTTTCTTATACTGGTGATCTATTTCTCTTCGTATACCGTGTCTATTGGTATCTATTATCTTAGCCATTACTTTCTTTAGCCCTTGCTTCCGCCCTTAGTTTCTCTATATAGGCAGCTCTACCTTCTTCTGTTCTTAATATCTCCATTAATCCACCTCATTCTCATCCCCTATGGTTCTATCTAGGAATCTCTTTAATTGATCGCTACATTTAAATCCAAAGGTAAATTCGTGAGCTTGGTCATCATTATAGATTTCTAAAGTCATTGATATTAGACCATCTGGCCTATAAAAAACATCCTTTGCGTAAGGATATAGTTTATACTCTGCCTGCCTGTCTTTTGATACAAAATCTCTGAAATCCACTAGTTGATGCATCCTATCACTATGCACTAAGTATACATTAAAAAAGAATAAAGCTCCAACAGGGGAACCATTGGAGCTTATCTTTTAGAAAGGGGATATTGCTATGTCAAAACACCTTGACCATATAATTATAGTATTAGTAATCTTCTTTGTCAAGTCTTTTATTGTTTCTGAGTTCGTTAAATGTTTTACCATCTAGCTCTGGATACCACCAATTAGGATTATTCTTTAATTGTCTTGCTTGGTATTTTTCTAGCATGGCATCTATTACCTTATCTAATTGTTTGGGGCTGAGCTTAATCATATCTACTACTTTATTCTCCCGCCAAAATGCTCTGATCACCATATTCTCTTTTTTCTTTTTGCCAGAGTCATCATAATTTAATTTATACTTTCTGGGTTTGTGAGAACCATGAGAGTCTTTTCTTATTATGCCCCGTTTATTTGCCATGGCGTCTCATTGATGCATATGATCGTTCTCTATTACATGGTTTGCAATAAATATTATGTTTATCAAGATTGTTAGACTTAAGTCCAAATTGGCTAATAGGCTTTTTAAGGCCACATTCTCTACAGACCTTACTGTCTACCCATACTGTCTGCTCTGCGGCTCTCCTAGAGGCATTGTAGCCCTTATAATAGCTACTGGAGCAAGGCCTACAGTAGTTGTAAAAACCATCTGATGCTACATTGTTAACATTGAACTCAGTTACAGCTTTTGTAATTAAGCACATACTACATCTTTTCATTATTTCTTCCAATCATTATTTAATTTAGTTTTAAGTCTGTGGCAATTTGCACACAATGTCTGTACATTTAATGGATCATTATTTGATGGGTTACCGTCTATATGATCTACATCAAGTTGTATTCTATCTACTGGTATAAATCCACAGGCATTACAGGTATCACCTTTCATAGCCCGTCCAGTTTTTCTGCATGGACTACATTTAGATCTGTAAAGAACGCTACCAGTTTTGCTGTAGCCATTTATTTCTGCAAGATTACCGCAGCCACATAATTTTCTACTCATGGGTTACCATCCAGCCCATTCGAGTACCTTCTGTAAAACAGGTTTGGCATTCAAAATCATGTCCAATTAGCTTTTCGCAGAACTTGCAGTAATATAGATCTCCGCTTTTTACCATGAGAGTAACTCGTCAATCTCGGCGGGGGTCAGTTCTTTTAGTGCTGTCCCAGTAGCAATTGTTTCTGAAGACAAATCAATAACATCTCCAGTATCTATTAAGTTAAAAGAATTATTAAACGAAGTTTTATTTGTTTGTATTTCTTTTGTATTTATATTTGTATTTAATTTGTATTTAGGTGGTAATGTCATGCCGCCCTCAACGGCAACAGGTGCCGCTATGTGGTAATGATTTGCCGCATTGAAGGTCCTAGTTTGCCGTAGGTAGCCAGCGGCAACTAGTTCCACCTTGGCATTTCTTACCGTTCTTTCACACAGCCCAGTACCCTCAGCAATTTGCCGATTTGTAGGAAATGAGGGATTGTAAGAAGCAATTATTAATGCTACTATTCTAGCTTTGCTGCTTAGAGAAGATTCTCTAATGTATCTTAAATAGACAAAATAGTCCATTTACTATCTCCTTTCTATGAAGATAGCCTAAGTATAATATATTATATATCTTATGTCAAATGTTTTTATTGGTTTTTATATGGTCTAGAATCTCTGTCTGTCTGCTTTCAAGTCTATTTATTTGATCTTTGATTGATGAGCCTGAATTGGGGACAAGTTCTATTAGATAGGTTTTAACTAGGGATCTGACTCTTAGTTCTAACCCCGCCAAAAGAGCAAGGATAGTAACTATAAGGGATAGTATTTCCATTATAATTTACCTAAAGTCATTTTTCTTCTATATGCCCATATGGTATTTAATACTTTGGGAGATCTAGTCATATAATCTTCTGGAGTAGTACTTAAAAATTTTCTAATTAATGTTCTTGAATCGTGTAATGTTGAATCATCCCAAATTTCTACTAATTGTTCAGCCATTTCTTCTGCTACTATAGAAATTGCCTTATATTTTTCTGGTCCTATTGAAAGAAGAAATATACTTCTAAATATACCTTTATGAGGACGTCTTAAATCTTTACCACCAAAAAGTTTTGCCATAACCCCTAATGATATTTCTCTTAAGTCTACCAAGATTGCCGCTTGTCCAGGATTTCCAATTCCAGCTATTGCATTTTCAAATACCCCATTAGCTAACCAAAAAAAATGAGCAAAACCAATTTCTTTTTCAACCATTCTATTGGTTACTCCAAAAGCTGTTGGTTTTTTAGCCATTAATAATTCCAGAATTCGCCATCACGAAATTCACTAGGAGCAGCATCTGTAACTGAACCCATCTTGGGAATAATCATCTGACAACGATATTTATATTCATATACGTTCCCAAAAGAATCTAACATTGGCATACCTTCAATTATTCTCCAAACAGCACCGTTTATAGTTCCTATTGGATATAACAATTCATTATTTTTATTTATCAATGTAGAAATTCCACCATCATTTTGTAATTTTGCTTTTGTGTGTAAAGATAATTCACCCAATGCATTATTAACAACCCAACATGTAATTGGTACAGCAGGCTGATATGTTATTTGAGTAGCCCCAGTGTCTGGATCTTCAAACATAATGTAACCGCTATAAGCTGCTGTAAATGTATATTTTCTAACTGTATTTAATCTCATTAATTCTTCTTCCAATCCAGTCTTGCTGGTAATTGAAATATTCTTCCAGTTTTTAAACTGCGACCTTTTCTAAATGATAATCCTCTTGCAGCAATTACAGCAAGCGGAGCAATCCAAGGAGCATCTTTTTCAGTATCAAAATTAACAAGAAAATCAGTTTGTGCTTGACTTGTTAAAGCCACTTGATTAAAAATTGAATCTTCATTATCAACCATATAGGCACATTGATATGAAACAATTTTGTCTAATAATAAAAGATCAGCTGGATTTTCAATATCTATTTCATCTCTTCCAATGTAAGATTCTACAATACCTTGAGCTCTTTTTATATGTTGTCTAGCTTCAAATTCCGCATCAATATCTACTAGGGTTGGGTCAGTATTAGGATTTTGCTCTAATGCTTTATTAAGAATTTCAAGTCTTTTAGTAACTGAATTATAATGTCCGTATAAATCATAGTTAGTATATTCTTTTACACTTTTAATAGTACTTAACATTATTTGTATCTCCTTCCTAATTCTCTAACTCTAATTGTATGAGAACTTGTAAAGTCTTTTTTTCCAGTACCACTTAATTCAAGTTGAACTATATAGTCTCCAGGATATTCAAAAAGACTTGCGCCAGTCGGCCAGTTGTAAATTATTTTTCCATTAATAGCATTATTAGTATTTAATGTACCTGAAGAAACATTAATTTCTTCATTAAATGTTCCAAGCATTTTTATATTGATTGTTGTGTATATAGACAAATCCATATCACTACCTTCTGAATCTTTTACTAATATTGATAATGGTCTATTTGGTATTTGTCCTACCCAATATTGACTAATCATGTTATTTTATCTCCTTTTATGTAAACTATTGCATCTGTGTGGGCAACAGTTAAAATTACCTCTTCTAGTAAATATGTAAATATACTAGGTTCTGGAACTAATGCGCTACCACTAAAAACAGATGCAATTATATTTTTACCAAAAGGTATTACAGCAGCAGTAGCAGTCATTGGCAATGCTGGCAATGTAATACTTTTTGTAGTTATTGTTATGGATCCAGTAATATTATCTGCTAGTATAGCATTAGAAATCATTGGTGCTGCATTTATTGAAATAATTTTATCAACTACTGGAATTGCTGCTGGCATTCCTATTGTAGCAGTCATAGCCGCAGGTCTATTTACTAAACCAGTAGGTCTTTCTCTTTCAGATAACCACCACAAACCTCTTGTAATTAAATTTGGAACATATACATTTATTGTATCTGTAGTTCTTCCACTTACTAGTTTAACAAATAATGCTCCAGATCCTCCTGAACCAGTTGCAAATCTTCCAAGAGCATCTCTATTTCTAGTAAAAGATTTTAAAGCTTTACGAGATCTAGGAACAATTTCAAGATCTACTGTACTTTCAAATAATAAACCAAGCACACCAGCAAAATTTTGACCTTTGTCTACTTGCGTAAATGCAAATTGATCATTTCTACTCCAATAAGTAGACCAATTATAATTTTCAACGGTCCTTCCAACTGTTGAAACATAAGCAGGATTATCTTGAATATCTTTTAATTCATTTTTTCTTGATTCAGTAATTAATCCAAGATTATATGCAGTATCAATCCAATAATCAAAGTATAGATCTACATATCTATACTCCTGAGATTCATCCCAAAATACATCAGAAATAGATACAAATATTTTTCCGCCAATTCCTTTGCCATCTAAAACATCTCCTGGCAATAAAGCAATTGAATGTGCATAATTTTTATAAGGATTGTCTGTGTAGACATTTCCTTTCCAATATTTTTCAGGCTGAGCTGTTATTACTCTTCCAGCTTTAATTTTGTCAAATGGAACTGCTAAAAAGTCTCCTCTCCACGGCCTAGTATTTCCAAATTCATTTATTGTGTTTGGATTTCCAAATACAAATTCATCTCCATTTTGTAATCCTTGAATTTTATATTCAAATTTTTCATACCATCTGTCTGATCCGCCAAAATCAAGTATTTCGGAATGTTTATAATGAGCACGATCAGTCATAATATATGTTGGATCATCTGTTAATTTTTCTACTGTATTAATAACTCTATGACGTTGATTATCGTACCAGTCATAAAAATATGCCCCTCTATCTTCATCGATTGGCAAAATGCTTTTATCTGGATTGAATGTTAAATAACCTGGATTAGTTGAAATTTTAGATAAATAAGC
>Ga0208050_1000159_pt1 | contig 13235 bp, 19 predicted proteins | sample LakMenEpi13Jun10_FD_150691 | JGI IMG/M metagenome (GOLD analysis project Ga0208050, IMG submission 150691) | Freshwater microbial communities from Lake Mendota, WI - 13JUN2010 deep hole epilimnion (SPAdes) | ecosystem: Environmental > Aquatic > Freshwater > Lake > Epilimnion/Euphotic zone ... | reverse complement strand
CGGCGAAACCTTTTTCTACGCCGCCCCCACCTACCGCATGGCGAAGGACATCGCCTGGAAGGTAATGAAAAAGCTAGTCCCAAAAGCCTGGATCAAATCCAAGAACGAAACCGACCTCAAGATCGAACTCGTCAACGGCTCGACAATCGAACTGAAGGGCACTGAAAACGCCATGGCTCTCCGAGGCCGCAGTCTGGCTGGCGTGGTGCTCGACGAAGCCGCCTTCATGTCCGCCGAAGTCTGGTTCGAAGTCATCCGACCCGCACTCGCCGACAAACAAGGCTGGGCACTCTTCATCTCCACCCCCGACGGCACCGCCAGCTGGTTCTACGAACTCTGGCAATACGCCGACTCCGGCGATTCCGACTGGAGCCGCTGGCAGTTCACCACCATCGAAGGCGACAACGTCCCACCGGAAGAAATCGAAGCCGCCCGCAGCCAACTCGACTCGCGCACCTTCCGCCAAGAATTCGAAGCCAGCTTCGAAAACCTGAGCGGCCTCGTCGCCGTCTCCTTCAGCGACGCCAATATCTCCACCGACGCAGCCGACATTTCAATACTTCCACTCCTTTTGGGGGTGGACTTCAACGTGGATCCCATGTCCGGCATCTGCGCCGTCCTCAAAGACGACACCCTCTACGTCTTCGACGAAATCATGCTCACTGGTGGCGCCACCACCTGGGACTTCGCCGAAGAAGTCACCCGCCGCTTCGGCGTGGATCGCCGCGTCATCGCATGTCCCGACCCCACCGGCGGCGCTCGCAAAACCTCCGGCGTGGGACTTACCGACCACAACATCCTCCGCCGCAGCGGTTTTAACGTCTCCAGCCCCAAAGCCCCCTGGAAAATCCGCGACAAAATCACCGCCGTCAACACCGCCCTCTTGGATGCGACTGGAACACGCCGCACCTACATCCACCCCCGCTGCAAAGAACTAATCAAGTCCCTCCGCACCCTCACCTACGCCCCTGGAACTGGCCTCCCCAACAAAAACCTAGGCGTAGACCACGCTTTCGACGCCTTCGGCTACCTCTGCCTCCAACAATTCAACCTCGCCAAACACGGCACCCTCGGCCAAACCTCCTACCGCCTCTACTAACCCTCCGTAGACTGCAGAAAAGCCCGCAAAACATGGCCAAGAAACCTACAAAAGGCCAGAAAAAGGTCGAAAAGGTCATGTCCGAATACTCTGCTGGAACCCTTAAATCCAGCTCGGGCAAAAAAGTGACCTCCCGCAAGCAGGCAATCGCCATTGCCCTCAGCGAAGCAGGCATGGCGCGCAAAAAACCCACCAAAAAGGGAGGCAAAAAGTAATGGCCGCCAAGAAAAAGGGCCTTTACGCCAACATCGCAGCCAAACGCAAGCGCATCGAAGCCGGCAGCGGCGAAAAAATGCGTAAGCCTGGCACCAAAGGCGCCCCCACCGATGCCGCCTTCAAAGCCGCGGCCAAAACCGCCAAAAAACCCAAAAAACGGAGCAAGTAACCATGGCCGCCGTCTCTATCACCGCCAAAGACCGCTTCACCAACCTCGTGGAATACACCGGCGCCACCATGGACGCCGTCGACGAGTGGTTCGAAGTCCCTGCTGAGTCCTCTAGCTATACCTTTGCCGCCACCGTTACAGGCAGCGCCAACTTCAAACTCGCCTTGGAGTGCAGCTTCGACAGCACGTGGTTCACTATTGACACCGCAAAAACCATCAACTCAGCTGGCAGCTACGTTTACTTCTACGACGGCAAACCCGCCGCCAAAATCCGTATGCGAATCTCAGAAGTAAACTCTGGCACCCCAAACGTCGTCCCCTACATCGCCGTCGCCTACCACGGCTAATCCCATGGAAATCACCTCCGTAATGCTTGACGCGATCTTCGCCGTCAAGGGCAAGCGCAACCCAAATCTCTGGGACCCCCGCTGCGCCCGCTTCCTCGCCAAACAGGCCGTCATCGCCGTTACCCCCGCAAAAACCAAAAAAGAAGTCGCCCTTGCACTGGAACTCGTCGAAGAAATCATCAACTAAACTCAAAACATCCCCTACTGCATAACGACCCGTGGCTTTCTTTCGCGGCGAGGAGGGCTCCATCAGCTTCAAGGACAGCTCCGGCGTCGTGGCCGCAGTCTCGTCCACCCGCAGCTGGAGCTTCACCATCAACAAAGACACTCTGGACGTAACCGACCAAGGTTCGACCAGCCGTGAATTCATTGGCAGCCTCCTCTCTGGAAGCGGCAGCGCCGAAGTCATGTACACCGCCCCCGGCTCGGGCGAAACCCTCAACTTCATCGACGACGTCCTGACCACCAAGGACCAAACCGACGCCCAATTCGAACTCTTCTTGGACACCTCCGGCACCAAGAAAATCACCTTCACCGGCATCATCACCAGCGCTGACTACAGCGCAACCGTCGGCGAACTGGAAGTCATCACCGTCAACTTCATCAGCTCTGGCGCAATCACCGCCTCTATCTAATAACTAAACACCCCTCGACTTAGGCCGTAGACTGGAGCAAAGCACCCCGCTCCAGCTATGGCCTTTTTTCGTGGCGAAGAGGGCTCCGTCAAATTCGAAAACGACGGTTCCACCCCTACCGCAATCACCTCGACCCGCAGCTGGTCCCTGACCATCAACAAGGACACGCTCGACACCACTGATCACGGCTCCACCAGCCGCGAATTCGTGGGCGGCCTCATCTCCGGCTCGGGCACCGTCGAGCTGATGTACACGGCCTCCAGCGCCGACGAAACCGCCGCCTTCCTGCAAGACGTCCTTACCACCGAAGATAGCGCCAACGCTGCCTTCGAACTGTTCCTAGACACCAGCGGCGGCAAAAAGATCGCCTTCTCGGGCATCATCACCAGCGCCGACTTCAGCGCCACGGTGGGTGAACTCGAAGTGGTCACCTGCAACTTCATCACCAGCGGCGCCATCACCGCCTCCATCTAACCGGCTGGAGCCATGACTATCCAAACAGTCACCGGCAGCTGCCTCCACATCGAAATTGATGGCGAGGAAGGTATCACGCACGCTACCTTCGTGTTCAAAACCCCCTCCGTCCCCGACACCCTGGGCAACTTCATCAAAATGCTTGCCCTCGGCATCGAAGTGCTGGTGCCCATCGAAGATCCCGATGACGAGGAAGACGACGATGATTGAATACCGCGGCGAAAAATTCGACGGTTATAACAAACCCAAACGCACTCCAAAACACCCCAATAAATCACACGCCGTCCTCGCAAAAGAAAACGGCGAAGTAAAACTTATCCGCTTCGGACAACAAGGCGTCTCCGGCTCCCCCAAAACCGCTGGAGAATCCGAAGCCGACCGCAAACGTCGTGAAGCGTTCAAAGCTAGGCACGCGGCTAACATCAAGAAAGGAAAAATGTCAGCCGCTTACTGGGCGGATCGCACCAAGTGGTGACTAAATGACCTACGCAGTACCCGGCCAATTCCCCACCCACATCGTCGCCACGACGTACCAGAACGGTGGCGACAGCCCCTTCATTCGCACAGCCGCCGTGCTGGACATGATGAAAGGCTGGGAAATCATGAAAGCCGTCACCCGCGGCACCGAGTACCTGCGCGAAAACAGCGAAGCCTTCCTCCCACTGGAACCCCGAGAGGACTACCGGGCCTACATGAGCCGCGTCAACCGCGCCGTCTTCTCGCCTTACACCCAACGCCTGATTCGCGCCGCCGCTGGCCTCATCCTCCGCAAACCCATCGCCCTCGAAGGCGACCCCTACTGGCGCGAAGTCTTCGCCCGCGACGTTGACGGCTGTGGCTCCGACCTCGACGAGTACGCCCGCCGCCTCCTGATCTGCAGCTTGACTTACGGCCAAGCCCACACTCTGATCGACTTCCCAGCCCCCACCGAAATCCGCAGCCTCGCCGAAGAACGCGCCCTGGGCCGCCGCCCCTACTGGGTCGAAGTAGACCCCTACAACATCTACGGCTGGCGCTTGGACCGCGACGCCGCCTACGGCACCCTCACTCAAGTCCGCATCTACGAAAAAGCGATAGTCCCCGAGGGCCGCTTTGGCGAAAAAACCTACGAACAAATCCGCGTCATCGAACCCGGTCGCTACGAGGTCTACCGCCAAAAACAAGCCATCAAACCCCTCGGCCCCGGCTTCATGGAGCCCAACGCCCAAAGCGGCGACTACGAACTCATCGACACCGGCACCTACAGCCTCAACCAAATCCCCCTGGTGACCACCTATTCCAACAAGGTGGACACCATGATCAGCCGCCCACCGCTGATCGACATCGCCTACCTAAACCTGGCCCACTTCCAGCGCCAAGCTGACCTAATCCACAGCCTCCACATCGCCTCCCAACCGATGCTCGTCCTTGAGGGCTGGGACGACCAAACCAAGGACATGGCCATCAGCGTCAACTACGCGATGGCCACCGCCCCCGGCAACAAGGTCTACTACGTGGAGCCCGCTTCCAGCGCCTTTGAAGCCCAATCCAACGAGATCAAAGAACTCCAGCAACAAATGGCCACGCTCGGCATCAGCACGCTGAGCCAGCAAAAATTTGTCGCCGAATCTGCCGACGCTCGCCGCCTCGACCGCGTCGATACCAACTCCATGCTGGCCTCCGTCAGCCTCGACCTCGAACAAACCCTCCAAAAGGCTTTTGACTTCGCTGGCGCTTACCTCGGCATCGAACCCCCTGAAGTCAGCATCAGCCGCGATTTCGACATCGACCGCCTGATCGGCCAAGACGTCACCGCCATCACCGCCCTCTTCGACAAGGGCGTCATCACCCTGGAAGAAGTCCGCGCCATCCTGACCCAAGGCGAAATCCTCCCTTCGATGGAACTCGGCAGCCTCCCCAGCGAAGAACCCGGCGAAGTCGAAGACGAATCCGAAATGGAAGAATCCCCCGGCGAAGAAAACGACGACCAAGAACTGACCCCAGACCGCATGGAGCAGCTCCTCAACGCGCTGCTTCAGTAAGCGATGGCCACCAAGCAGGAATACCTGACGCTTGCCCAGGTCACCGCACTGGTCAAGCTGGCGCGTGACGTCAAACAATTCCAGAGCCTGCTTTCCGGCGACGGTCCCCCAACCACCGAAGGCCGCACCGGCGACTGGTACATCAACACCCGCACCACCGAGCTTTACGGCCCCAAATCCTCCACCGGCTGGAACGACAGCCCACTAGCCCTCGGCGGCACCGGCCGTAATTCCGAACTCCTCATCAACGGCAACCTCAGCACCGAAGAAGGCGGCGGTGGAGCATCAATCACCATCGGCACCGTCACCACCGGCGACGCCGGAACTTCCGCCACGGTCACCAACGTCGGCACCGAGTCCGCCGCAATCTTCAACTTCACCATCCCCCGTGGCAACACCGGCACCACAGGCGCTACTGGAGCAACTGGCGCAACTGGAGCCACCGGCCCCCAAGGCGCTACTGGTCTTCAAGGACCTCAAGGCGAACAAGGTCCCCAAGGTGAACAGGGACCCCAAGGTGCCACCGGACCTCAAGGCGCAACAGGTCCCCAAGGCGAAACCGGCCTAACTGGAGCAACAGGCGCCACCGGCCCCAAAGGCGACAAGGGAGACAAAGGCGACACAGGAGACACTGGCCCCCAAGGTTTAACCGGCGCCACTGGTCCCCAAGGCGCTACCGGACCTACTGGCGCTACAGGCGCAACAGGTCCTGCTGGTTCCAACGCCACCGTCACCGCCGGAACTGGCATCAACGTCACCGACGGCGTCGTCTCCCTTGCAACCTCGTTTTACACAGCCAACCAATACATCCAGGCGCCTACTGGAACAACACTCCAGCGCCCCGGCACACCCGCCACCGGAATGATTCGTTTTAACACCACAGCCGGCTGCTTTGAGGGCTACACCGGGAGCGCATGGGTAAACCTTTCGCCAGCCACTGTTGATGACGTTGGAGCGACCATTTAATTCTTTTGTTGTATACTACAAAAGTAGTTGATACTTTTGGCAGTGAAAACACTTGCTGAAGTCATCCAACCCGACGGCTCCACTCGCTGGGAGATGGTCGAACTGGATGAAGCGGCACAGGCTAAGCCGGAACCGCCCGCCGAAGACAAGCCAAAGCGCACCCGCAAAGCCACCGCCGAACCCGCTTCTTACGAAGCCCCCGAAACCACCGAAACCCCAGAGTTCTAATTCATGGAAGAGCAAGTCATCCAGGAAACGCCCGTGGCGTCTCCTACCCAGCCCGTGGCTGGAACCGACGCTCCACAACTTGATTTCCGAGCCGAGTATGAGGCTCAAATCAACGCCCTAAAAAACCAAGCCGTCGAAGCTGAGGAACGTTTCCAAGGCATCAAGCTAAAACTCGACGAGGTCTACAAAAAACAGGACGAACAGCGTAAAAAGACGCTGGAAGACCAAGGCCAGTGGAAGGACCTCTGGGAAGAGGCCAACCGCACCGCACAGGAAAAGGACCAACAAATCCTCGACCTGCAAAAACAGCTGGAGGACTTGCGCCAGTCCAACGAAAACGCCGCCATTCGTACACGCGCAATGGCCGCAATCAGCCAAGCCGGCGCTATTAACGCCGAGCAAATGCTGCAACTGGTGCAGAACAACCTTCGCAAAAACGATTCAGGCGCCGTCGTCGTGCTCAACGGCGGTGTAGAGCAGGATCTCACGACCTATCTAGCCACCCTGAAAGCCCCTGGTTCGGGCTACGAGCATCACTTCAAACCCAGCTCCGCCGCTGGAATGGGCGCCAAACCCGTTCCCGTCGGAGTTGCCTCGACTGGAGTAGCAAACCCCTGGAAAGAAGGTTCAATCAACCTTACCCAGCAGATGCTAATTTCTAGTCAAGACCCTGATCTCGCAGCTGTGCTGAAGAGAGAAGCAGGACTCTAAATTGCGTCTGTGGCGCTTCACCTAGTCCGTGACTAGGACCCCGCAAACCCCCAACCCTGGTACTAAGAAATGGCCGCACCATTTCAGAACTATTCCGGCGGTGTCCTTCTTGCGGACATCGTCAAGCGCAATAACCTCAGCACCTATGTGTCTGAGGCCATCAAAGAGCGCAGCCTCTTCCTGAAGAGCGGCGCTGTGGTTCGCAACAGCCTGCTGGACGCCCGCGAAGGCGGCACCCGCATCCAAGTCCCCGAATTCAACCCCGTGTCTCCTACCGAGGAGATCATGAACGGGACGGCCACCTGGGGCACCAGCAACGCCGGTTATCTGACCCCTCAGAAGATCGGCACCGCCACCCAGATCGCCACCATCTGCCACCGTGGTTTCGCGTATGCAGTGGACGACGTCGCAATGCTTGCGGCTGGTGAAGACCCCATGCTTCACATCCGTAACCAGCTGGCCGACGCCATCAACAAACTGAGCAGCCAGCGTCTGTTCAGCCACCTCTATGGCCTGTTTGGTGCCTCCGACACCAACAACGGTCCTCTGGGCGCCAACGGCATGTATAAGGGCAAGGGCACCGCTTCTGGTGCTACCGAAGCCAACTTCCTGACCGGCGCCACCATCGCTGAAGCCCGCGCCAAGCTGGGCGAGCGCGGCGATGAGCTGGACACCTTGGTTGTTCACCCCTCCGTGGGTTACTACCTGTATCAGGTGGGTCTGCTGACCTTCTCCACCTCGGCTCTGGCTGCTGCCGGTTCCGTGGTGTGGGGCGGTGGCGGTGTGGGCATCGGTGCCCGCAGCATCGGCGAATTCGCCGGCTGCCGCGTGATCATCGACCCCCTGGTCAACACCGTTGCCCCTGGCGACGCTGGCGACCAGCGTGAGTTCAACTGCTACCTCACCAAGTCCGGCACCATCCTGGAAGGTGTGCAGCAGGATCTCCGCATCGAAGCCGACCGCAACATCCTGTCCAAGCAGGACGTGCTCTCGGTGGATTACCACAGCGCCTATCACGTGATGGGCACCAAGTGGATTTCCGCCTCGGACAACCCGACCAACGCCCAGCTGTACGACAAGGACAACTGGCAGGCCACCTACGACATCGACCTCATCCCCCTGGTGCGGATCGTTGTCAACAGCCCCCTCGACACCTCCACCATCTGATAATCAGACCGTGGACGACTCAAGCCTCACCTTCGGGTGGGGCTTTTTCATTGCCGCTACACTGCAATAAAGAATGAACAGTTGCTGTGGCCGCGACAATTAACGCCACCTTGAGTAGCGCCACGGCCAACAGCTACGTCACGCTGGCCGACGCCAACTCGTACTTCGAAACGGTCCCCGACTCCGCCACCTGGACCAACAAGACTGACGACCAGAAAAACCGCGCCCTGATCTCAGCGACCCGCTGGATCGACAGCCTCAACTACCTGGGCGACCGCTGCGACGAAGACCAAGCCCTCAAATGGCCCCGCAACAACTACGACGTTGACGGCGTCGAGCTGGAGTGCTCCCTAATTCCCGCCCAAATCAAGTACGCCACCTACGAACTGGCACGCGCCCTCGCCAACGACACCGGCGCCATCACGGACAGCACTGGCACCACCGGCCTCTACGACGAAGTCAAACTGGGCGACCTCCAAGTCAAATACAGCAAAACCAGCCAAGCCGTCGGCACCATCAACAACGTCTTCGACGTCTACCCCTGGCTCCAGACCTACCTCGGCCCCTACTGCCTAGGCGGCTCGGGCTCCTTCCAACTCCGCGTCTACAGAGGCTGAAATGGCTGGCGCCCTCGACTCCCTGTTCAAGTCCGTCGCCAAAGACGTCGTCGCCGAGCTTGGCACGTCCCTCGACACCACCATCACCTACACCCGCAAAGCCACCCCCACCTACAACACCAGCACTGGCGCACTAACCACAACCAACACCACCTACTCCAACATCAAAGTTCCCATCGAATTTGTGGTCTCCGAGGAAGAGGAAGGCCGCGAACAACGCCAAGCCAAGCTCTACATCACTCCCGACCTGATCGGCAACAACCAGCCAACCCTCGGCGACGAAATCAGCTTCACCTACGCCGGCTCCAGCCGCACCGCCCAAATCACCGACATCCGCACCTACCGCGGCGGCCAAACCTACCTCTTCATCTTGCTGGTGCGCTTCTAATGGCACGCCGCGGACTTCGGGATATTCTTCCCGACTTAAATAAAAAACTCAGCGCCGACTACAACACTTTTATCCAACTGGCGCTTGAAGGTCTCGCCAGCAAGGACCATAGCCCTGTCTACACGGGCTTCTTCGCCTCCAGCTGGAAAGCCTCGACCCAACGCACCAAGCCAACAGACCGCGTCGAAGACTTCGAGCCTTGGGCAGGACTCAAAAAACGCCGCGATAAAGGCGATACAACCGCCTACAAAATTGAACCACGTTTTGCCACTCCATCATTCCGTTACACGGACAAAGTATTTATCGGCAACAGCACAAAGTACGCCGCTTACGCCCTTGAAAATCCCAAAGTTGCCACTTTCGTCCAAAGCCAACTCCGCCCGCTTCTGCAAGCCAGCTTCAACGAAAAACGCGCCCCACAAGTATTCGTTGGAACGACCAAAGGCACAGGCGGTTTGGGCTTCCTCGGTGGACGCGATTATGTTTCCTACGAGAGGATCTAAGCCATGGCACTTGTAAACACCCGCGCCGCATTTGAAAAAGCCGTCACCGACGCCGTTGCCGCCGTCGATCCCACGGTGACCATGGTGTACGACAACGTCCCCTACACCACACCCAGCAAGACCACCAAATACGTGGCTATGTCGGTGAACTTCACCCAAGCCACCATGCAAAACATGGGTGCTGCCTCCGACTTCTACAGCGGCGTCGTCCAGTGCAACATCTACGTCCCCAAGAACGCTGGAACGTCCACCCTCTCCTCCCTGTGCGAAGCGGTGATCGACGGCCTCACCTCCGTCAACGCCTCCGGCTACACAGACACCTTCACCTGCAAGCCCAAAGTCCGCGACATCGTCGGTCCAACACCACTGGACATCGAAGACCGCTCGCACTTTGTGGGCATCATCTCTTGCGAATTCACGGCAAACGCCTAGTGTATTATTGAACAACTTGCACCCGCTCCATGCGAGCCGTCGAACTACTCCGCAACAAATTCGGAGTCAGCCAGCTTTACAAGCACGAAGTCAAGTCCGGCGACGAGACCCTGCTGGAGATCTACTGGCACCCTCTGACCATCGCTGAGCGCGAGTCCATCCAGAAGAAATCCGGCACCGATGATGCTGGTGACTTCGCGCTGAGTCTGATGATCGAGAAAGCCCTCGACAAGGACGGCAAGCGCCTGTTCCAAGACGGCGACCGCGCCGCCCTCCGCCGCGAAGTCGAAGCCAGCATCCTCCAGGACATCCAACTGGCAATGCTGACCTCCGGCGCTGAAACCAAGGTGGAGGAAGCGAAAGCCGCTCTAAAAAGCTAACCCCGACTGGTACTTCATCTTCTTCCTCGCCAGCGAGTTGGGCATGACCGTTGCCCAGCTCAGCGGGCAACTAACAAACGAAGAGTTGGTCAGCTGGAGCGCCTACTACCAGCTGAAACAAGAGCACGAGGATAAAGCCATGGAGCGGGCCAAGCAGCGCGGTAAGTCCGCCACAATGCGAAGCGGGTAAACTTGTAGAAGACTACCTGGCGCCGATCTGTGGCCAATTACTCGGTCGATATTGAACTTGCGGTAAAAGGCGCTCAACAACTCCGCGATCTGACGCGGGATATTCGAAGTGTAAGCAACCTTGTTGAAGGTCTAAATACCTATCTTGAAACCTTTGGTAACGGTATTGCTCGCAGCTATAAAAATGTAAGTGACGCTGTTAATGATGCTCGCCGTGCTCTCAACAGCGCAGTAATTGGTACGGACGAAGCAGCAGCCGCTGCCTACCAACTTGTCAGAGCGGAAAAAGAACTTAACGATGTTCTTACAGATCGCGCCGCCCTCCTCAAACAAGTCAGAGACCAAGAACGTCAAGGACGTTTATCGCGTGCAGGTATACGAGAAACTACACAGTACCAAGAACCGATAGGCCCTGGTGCGGCTTCTCCAGTCACGCTGAGTAGCCGGGTTGAGGGACGCATAGAAAATATTTTGCAAGAACGGCAAGGAAGAGCAGAGCTTAATAAAGTGCTCGAAGATCAATATGAAAAAGAGCGCCAGCTACAGAACTCAACGCTAGACCGTAAAGCGCAGCAAATACAAGTCGCATTGGATGCTCAAGCAGCTGCAGCTGCCGAATCTGCTGCACAAACTGCGAAATTAAACGAGCGTCAACGTGAATTTACTGAACGCACTGAAGCCGCCGCTCGCGCAGCTCATGCTCAAACAGCTGAATACTATCGCCAGTTGCGAGCAGCTAAAGAGCTTCGAGCCGTACAGGCAGAGACGCCAGTCGGTGGTTTTCCCGTTGAAGGACCTTTAACCACCCGCTCCGCACAACAAATGCGGAAAGATATTTCAAAGTTCAGTGAAAACCTTGCCCTCGGAGCCGGTTTTCCACTTCTTTTCGGTGGCGGCCCCGGGGCAGTAGGTGGCAGTATTCTCGGCTCCTTTTTTGGCACAGGCTTTGGCGGTCAGATTCTCGGTGGCGCCCTTGGTCAAGCACTGGACCAGGCGGTACAGAAAGTCAGCAAACTAGGCTCGGCTCTTCAGACATTAGATTTAAGCACACTGGAACAAAGTGGCTATCGCGTCAACGCAGTTCTTGCTACTCAAATACAACTACTAAAACAGATTGGCGATGCTAAAGGCGCCCAAGAAGCCTTAGAGCAGGATATTTTGGCCACTACAGGCGCTATACCAGGCACAGTTAGTGGCATTACGGATGCAGTAAACATACTATCCAGTGCATGGGCTGACTTCACTGCAGCTGTTAATACGCTACTCGGCATTATCGGAGCACCTTTTGTAGCTGCTTTAGGCGCAATAATTAACGCAGTTAATTTACTAATTAAAGGTATAAATGTAATATTCTCTTCCGTCGGCGCCGTGCTTAAAGCAGTTGGAGAGTTAGTGGTTAAATTTATTGCCGGGGATGACGCCGTACAAAGAATAAACGAAGGATTAAAAGCCAACAACCAAGAGCTGGAAAACGCCCGCGCACTCTACGCTGACATTCTTGCTTCTAACAATGCTGAAATTTTACTTAACAGAGATTTGCTAAACATTGAAAAGCAGCGCACTTTAGGACGAACAGAAGCGGATAAATTACGCAATGCTGATTTAGATTTGCAAGCAGAAAAAAGCCGCATAAACAATAAATATGATAAGGAACGTTTTGAAATCAATAAAAAGTTAACAGAGACCAACAAAGACCTTGTTGGGGAAAAACTTCGCCAAAATGAAATATTACGTAGACAAGCAGTAGAAACAGCAGAAATACAAAATTCGCGTGCAAAAACACTGATTGTAGTTACAGAGCAGGAAAGAAGAGACCGTGAAACGGCTCAAAATGTAGAAAAGCAGCGCAAGGAACTGGAGCGCATTGCAAAACTGCGTACCGAACAACTTTTGGCCGCGCAAGACAATTACGTCCAAGCCAACGCTTTACTGGAACTTACTGTTGCAAGCACAGAAGAAGAGCGTATTGGCGCTGAGTACAACCAAGCGCGTGTGCAGCGTATGCAAACTTTTAGAGATTTATTTAATAAATCTCTTACAGACCAAGAACGCGCATTTTTAATTGAAACTCAACGTATGCAAATTATGGTTGCGGAACTTGATGCAGCGAAAGCACTTAATCAGGAACAAGATAATGCAGCCACTAAAACTTTAGAAAGTATCGCAAAACTATCGCAAGGCTATACTGCAAATATAGCTGCACTTAGCGAGTTAAACCAGCAACAACTACAACAAAAAACACTGGCAGAGAGCATTGCTGGAACTGTAGGCCAAACTATGACTTCCGCTTTCCAAGATCTTATTTTTGGGGCTGAAAATTTTAATGCTAGCCTTCAAAATATTGCTTCCGGCGTTTTAATTGAGATAGCAAATCAACTATTACGCATTTACGTTATTGAGCAGGCTATATCCACACTTCGAACATTTTTAACTCCTTTTTCTGGAGGCGGTATCCCTAGCTATAGCCAAGGCGCGGTAGCTACCGGCGCCTTCGGCGTTAGTAGCGGCGGTTTCGGCGGTCCTTCCTTGTCAGGCATCCCCCTTGGTCCTTTTACCGGCGGTACTTTCGGCATCCGTGCCATGGGCGGTCCAGTATCTGCTGGTTCGCCCTACCTGGTCGGCGAGCGCGGCCCCGAACTGTTCATGCCACGCACCAGCGGCAGCATCTACCCCAACGATGCGATGGGCATGGG
>Ga0208050_1000154_pt1 | contig 13613 bp, 14 predicted proteins | sample LakMenEpi13Jun10_FD_150691 | JGI IMG/M metagenome (GOLD analysis project Ga0208050, IMG submission 150691) | Freshwater microbial communities from Lake Mendota, WI - 13JUN2010 deep hole epilimnion (SPAdes) | ecosystem: Environmental > Aquatic > Freshwater > Lake > Epilimnion/Euphotic zone ... | reverse complement strand
CGTATAGGTTCTCAAGGACGAACGACCCGGTGCCGTCGTTGAGGGTCAGGGTGACGGTGGCTGGCGTGTACAGGTTGGCGAGGTCGCTGTGCTTGACCAGCACGCTGGCGCTTGTGTGCTGCGTCATCCCGCACGGGACGTCGACGCGAAACAGATCCTCCGGCGCAATGCCAATCTGCCGCGCCACTTCGCCCATCTTCTCGTCGGGCAATAGCACCGGGATGACGTTCGCGCCCGCCGTGATGAAAGCCTCGACGCTCATAGGTAGCTCGGAGCCGTTCCGACGTTGTAGGTCTGCGTGTTGGACGAGGAGACACCAATCACGCTTGAACCCGACACCTGGACCGTAGCGTCGTATCCGGGCGTGAGCGGGGCCACCACGGCCTGCGTTGTCGGCCACCATTGCCGGCGCGAGCTGACGGTTGAGTACCCGTTGCTCGTGGAGCCGCCGCCGTCGTAGGCCCTGCTGATGCGGGTGTAGATCCCTGTGAACGTCCGGTTGCCGTCGGGGCCGATCTCGCCGTGGTTCACGCGCCAAGAGTCATGCACGAGCATAAAGCCGGCGGGCATGGGGCGGTAGACCCGTGCCGGGGCCTCGTTGACCGACCGCACGGTCACGGTTTCGATGATGTCCACGGCGGCCTTGCCGAGCTGGAAGACGAAGTCCGCGCCCTGCGTGTACATCGTCTGCAGGCGGTGCATCTTGGTGTCTTGCTCGACGTTGGTGACCGTGCTGACCTTCTCCACGGCCTTGACCACGGCGTCGGACGAGAACTTGGCGATGGCTGGCTGGAACGGTCCAGCCTGAATCGCGGCGTTTGCCACGGCGAACGAGTCGTCGCTACCGACGAAGCTGACCGTGGGTACGGTGGCCGGACATGATGCCGTAAGCACCGCCACCATTTCCGCCACCGCGACCGTGGCCGCACTTGATTCCGGCTTGGCCTGCTGCAGATTGCCTAGCCAGTGCGGGCTGCCGTAAACACCGCCGGCGTTGCCGTAGGAATCCGGCCGCCAGTCGCAGGAACGCGACACCGTGAAGTTCCGGCCCACGATCTCTGCCATCGGGACCGATGCCACTGTCGTGACCGGAGCAAGCGTGCCGACCGCGGGCGAGTCGGCGTCGATCTCAAAGCGGATCTTCGCCTTGGTGAGCATGGTCTGCTCGGTGATCGCCATGCGCTGAATGCGGAAGCGCGAGAAGTTCATGCGGCTCTGGGAGAGCAGCACGGCGGCGTTGATGAGCTCGCGGGTGTCCCCGTCGGCAGGCCCCTCAAGGTCGCAGCTGAAGCGGAAGATGCCCCATCCAAGGTTGGCCTTCGTGCGCTCGTACGTGAACTCGCAGTTGCCGGCGAAGGCCGCGTCGGGCAGGTTGGTCCGTGCCTGGACGTCGGTGATCTCGTAGATGAGCTGATTCCCGGCCTCGTTGTAGGCAAAGGTCTGGGATTCGCGCCGCCACTTGATTGCCGCCGAAAGGGTGTCTGCTGGCGCAATGGCCTTTCGGAAGAGGTCCGCATACGGCAGGCGTCCGTCCACATCGGCGAAACTACCGCTTGGTGCAGGGCTTGCAATCGCGCCCTGCGCGGCAAGGTTGACCGTAAGGACGCCGGCGACCGTGCGGGTGATCAGGCCAGCGGCGTCGAGCGCGAATCGCTGCGTCCATCGGTGGCTAATGACCGGGTAGTCGGGCAGCGGCGCGGAGGAGCTCGTCGGGTAGGCGGTCGCGGCCGTCACGGTGAACGTGATGAGGCACGCCTGCCGACCGTTGATTTCCGTCGCCTGCAGGTGCAGCAGCGGGCCGTTCATGGTGTCCGGGTAGGACACATCGAGCAGGTCCTCGGTGCCGCCACTGGCCGTCACCCGCACCCGAACGCGGTCGATCCGCCCCGTACCCATCTGGAGCTTAGTGGCGAAGTCCACGAAGGTCGCCGTGCCGTCCGACACGATGCACGACCCGGACAGCGTGGTCTCGTATCGGTCGAGGGTGTACCCGTCCGCAGCGTAGATCGGCCGGCAGTCGTAGCTCGTGATGTTGGCGTACGGGAGCTCGTAGTCGACGCCGCTCCATCGGAAGACGATGTAGGTATTGCCTGGGCTAATGGGCATTAGATCTTCGCTCCCATGAGGCGCAGGTCATTGACGAACGGCTCGTTGGCGGCCGTGAAGTCGTACTGCGGTTGCGTGTTGCGGACGAGCTGCTGCACGAGCGGTACGACCTGCGTCTTGACCACTCCCCCGAGCATAATCATCCCCGCTCCAATGCCCCCGAAGCTGAGGCCACTTGAAAGGAGCCCTGCGCCCATGCGCTGCATGAAGTCTGCCGTATCGTCCACAATTTCGGGCAGCGCCTCAAGGATCTTGGGCAGGAAGCCGACGATGGCCTCCAGAATCTTGGCGAGCGCCTCCGTCATGGGCGCGAGGAATGCCGCGCCCACGCCGGCGGCGAAACTCTTGATCGTCAGGAGGCTTCGCTCAATGCGCCCCGCCTGCTGGATCTGCGCCGCGATGGCCGGGCCCGCGATCCCGCCGAGGCGCAGCTTCTCCATCGTCATGGCGATCTCGTTCGTCATGTCGGCGATCTGGATCGCAGGGCTGAACTCCCGCAGGTCCGAGGCCACCCCCATGATGAACTGGTGCAGGCGCATCACGGCGTCGATGGCCATCTTGAACGCCTTGGTGATCGCCCCCACGACCACGGTCGCCATGGCCAGGCCTGCCGTCGCCTTGATCAGCATCGACCCGAAGCGGCTCCCGCTGTCCTCGAGCGCGTCGTCCATCTCCGCGAGGGTCGCGCTAAAGTCGAAGCCATTGCCCTTCATGGACGAGAACATCCCAGGCAGGGCCTTCAGGATCTCGCCAAGGCCAAGCTTGTCGGCAGCCTCCTCCTCGCCCCCGACGCCGCTCCCGCCGCCCCCCATCCCCGTCACGACGTCGACCGTGATCTTTCCTAGGTCCTGCATGGGTCATACGCTCCAGTCGATCTCAAAGGCGCACAGGAAGGTCTCCGTGCCACGCATCCAACCGGGCAGGTCGTCCACGGGCTCGACCACGCCGCCAGACCGCCACGTGAGGGCGATGGTGAGGCGGTCGTTGAGCGTGTTCTGGATCAGGAGATGCCGCAGGCCGTCGATGGCGTTCTCGATCCCCGAGCTGCCGGCGATGCGGAGCGTGGCCTGGTTCACTGGGTCCATGAGGTTCCGCCACCAGACGACCACCTGCACGTTGGCCTCGAGGAGGCCCACCCCGCTCCGGGGGTGCATGGCCGTGTCGCCGCCGGGGATGATTTGGAAGGCGTACTGCGCGATGGTCTCGTCCGTGGGGCGCTCGGTCAAGTAGACCGCGCCGCCGTAGCCCTCGGCGAGGGCCCACGTGCGGATCTCGTCCCGAAGGGCGATCCAGATGTCCGCATTTGTCTGCACGCTCATGCGCCACCCCGCTGGTGCTGCATGTCCATGCGGATCTTCCAGGCGAGGTCAGCATCGCCCGTAGCGAGCTGGACGGCCTGCTGCGTGACCTCGGGCGAGCCGAAGGCGATGGCGATCCCCTGCGCGAGGGCGAGCGCCTGGCGGGCCTCCACGGCGGGGATGTTCAAGGCGAGGCCCATGGCGGTCTCCGGGTCGAAGTCGGAGGGCGGCCGGCCGTAGGTCGCTGTGAAGACGGCCGCCGCCCGTGTCAGTTTCCCGAGCGTTCCGCCGCGTTCTTGATGCGGATGAACAGGCCAAAGAGCTGCTCGTCGCTCGCTGCCGCAGCGGTCTCGGGCGTGCGCGCCACCTTCCGCATCGCAGCCGTGACGTCGGCGATCTGATAGTCGTCCTTACGCCCGATGGCGGCGATGATCTCGTGGAACTGGACGATGATCACGCCGACGGGGAGCTCGGCGCGGAACAGGAGGGGGTCGTTGTCGGAGTTCAGGTCGATCATGGTCAGGTGGTCGCGGTCGTGTAGAGGACGCCCGAGACGCCGGGGATGGCCTTGAACGTCACGCCGGCTCGCTGCTCGACGTTGCCGAATTGGCTCGTCACGATCCCGTTTGCCGGGACGAAGCAGCGTCCAAAGATGTAGGCCGTCTTGCCCGCCGTCAGGGGCAGGATCTTGACCGCGAAGGTGCCACTGTTGGCCACGAGCAGCCGGCCGATGGTCGCCGTGTTGAACGCCCCGCGCTGGCGAGTCCGCAGCGCCGTGAGCTGCGTGGCGTCCCACTTCACGAGCGTGGCCGTGACGGTGGCGTCGATGCCCTGCACCACAATCTCCTCGGGTGCCTGGCCGCTCGAGACCGTCTTGATCTCGTGCGTATAGTCGTTCTCGCTGATCTGGGGGAGGTTGTCGTTGTCGGTCTGGCCGAGATCCACGTAGCCCGACCCGAGGTCGACTTGGATCATGCATGGACCGCTGACAATGATTGATGCCGGCATGGTTACCTTCCTTTGAGGACCTTCTTGAGCCCTAGTCTAATCGTTCGTCCGATGTCCGACCATTCCGATGTCGTCGGAACGAGGAACGGCCTTGCGGGGACCTTGACGCCGTTCCACGCCATGATGAAGTCCTTCCCCTGGGTCAGGCCCTCGGCGTTGGGGTTCGCGCCCGTGGCGTGTGACCGCACGCCCTTGCGGGTCAGGGGGATGTAGTTCGGACCCTCGGTCTCAAATCCGAGCTCGTGGAAGATCGCGTACAGGGGCCCGGTGAGGACGATCTCAAGCTGCGTTTCGCCGCTGCGCTGGGCGCGTGCCCCGAGGCTGCGAACGAGGTTGCCCGTGTCCCGAAGGGGCTGCCCGCCGGCGCGGTAGCTCTTGCCCTTGACCAGGTACTCGGTCACCTTGACCGTCTTGATCTTGGGCCCGGCCTTGGTCTTGGTGACCTTCTGGACGGTGCGCTCCCGCGTGCCGAGGATGGCCCCGGAGTCCTTGGGCTTCCGCAGGGTCCAGAACTCGGCGTCGATGTCCTTGAGGGGCTTGAGTGCCACGGCGGCCCCGGACGGCCCTCGGCCCTGCCCGGAGGCGATGTGGGCCTTGGCGTAGCGCGACACGGCGGCCGCGATGCCCTTCAGGACCTCGGGGCTCCCGAGCGCCTTGGCGATGGCCCGCCGGCTTGGCTCGTCGTGCGCCCCGTAGGCCACTTCAGCCTCCCGGCATCGTGTTCGGGCGGCGGCTGCGGAAGAAGGCGCTGTTCGACATCTGGTCGTAATAGGCGAAGGTCTGCAGGGGGGTTGCCCGGACCTCGGGCAGGCCCGCCTCGGCGGCCTTCGTCAGTGCCCCAAAGATCGTCCGGCCGTCCCGCAGGTGCTCGAGCATCTCGTGCGCCCGCTTCATGCGCTCCTCAACCGCCGGCGGGATCTTGGCCGCCCGGCGCTGGAAGAGGATCTCGGTTGCCAGATCGACCGTCAGGGACACGATCAGGTAGTCCGACGCGGTCGCCAGCGCCGTGAGGTCGGTGTCCAGATAGATGTTCCCGACGCGGGCGTAGGCCTTGATCATGGCCGTGGCGCGCTCGAGCGCCATGGTCGTGACCGGGTTCGCCCCTGGGTTCGGGTTGCCTTGGTCGGTGCAGAGCTCGGCAATGATGCGCGAGTCGAGTTCCTTCTCAAGGTCCGCGTAGGTAGCGAATGCCATGCGCTGCTCCTATGGCACGGGGAGGGCGGTCGCCGAAGCGTGCCGCCCTCCCGTGTGCCGTTGGGGGGCTTGTGTCAGCTCGTGACGTCGAGCACGAGGTAGCCGGAGACCGGCGCGACGAGCTCCACGGTGCTGTTGTCGATGACGCGACCCTCGATGCGACGGTCCTTCGGATCGTCCCAGTTCTCGACGGTCATGTCCTCGAAGGCGAAGATCTGCGTGGTCGAGAAGCTCGTCGAGCCCTCGATGCCCACCAGACCGCCCGGACGGCTCACGAACACCGCCGAGTTCCCGAAGACAAAGCTGCGGGTGGTGCTGGCTGCGCCCTTCTTGGTCGTGACCTTGACCGAGTCGTCGACCACGACCTGCACGCCGAACAGGTTCGGCGGGAGACCGTACTTGGCGAACGTATCCGAGCCCTGCAGGAAGGGCAGAGCGGCGGGGTAGTTCTTGACGTAGTCACGAACTTCCGAGGTCTGTCCGAGCAGGTTGGCAATCACGGGCGAGATGACGAGCATGACGTCGTACTCCGCACGCACCGCGCCGCCGGTGGCGAGCGAGATGGCGCGCAGAGCGCCCTGGATGCCCTTCTGGATGACATTGCTCGTGGAGGTCGTCCACGGAGCGCCACCCGGCGAAGCCGTTCCCGTCGCCGCGTAGTTGCCGACGTTGTTGAACGCCGTCTGCGCCGCCGAGCCCGTCAGCGCCGTCGCAGCGCGCATGCAGCGAGCCGTCATGGCGAGCTGCGCCTTGCTGCGAGCGTGCTGGGCAACGACGTCCCACGCCGCCTGCTTCACGGTCTCGTTCGGGATGTAGAACGGGTAGGCGTAGCGCTGGCAGGTGAACGCGACGAAGTCCTGCTCGTTCATCTTGCCGACCGGGCGGTCATTGCCCAGGGGCCAGATGAACTCATTGATGTCCGTCACGCGGACGTTGTCGTCCGAGTTGAGGCGCAGGTAGTACCCGGTCATCTGGTTGGCCGGGACGATCTGCGCGTACTTGGTGATGGGGAAGGTGTTCACCGCACGGGTGAACTCCACCTGAAGAGCGCCCGTTGCGAGGGCGTTGGTGGACGGCACGTAGGTGTTCAGGCCGCCACCGACAGTCACGTAGCTCATGGTATGACCTCCTTTGGGTCAGTCGTTTGAATCAGCTCACCTTGGTGGCGGGCAGACGGTAGGCCCAGAAGATCTGGCCATCCGCACCAGCACCCTCAAGGGCAACGAAGAGGGCGGTGTTGGTCGAGGTGACCGGGGTCACCTTGCCAGCCGTCGTGGGCATGAGGCCCTGTCCAGCCGTGATCGACGTGCTGGCGGTGAGCTGCACGCAGTTCGAGGGCTGCAGGGAGATGGGGTCGCCCGTGTCGGCATGGTTGGCCGAATCAAAGCGACGGGTGGAGCCGTCGGCGACGCCCACGACGAAGTCGCCGGCGGCAGTCGACGCCACGCCCTGGAAGGCCGTAGTGTCCATCTTGACGACGCGGTAGGGCAGGATCGTGCCGCCCGCAACGAGATTGGGAGAGAACTGAAGCATGGTGTGTATTCCTTGTAGTTAGCGGCGGGTGCGGGCGTTGATCGCCTTGGCAAACTCTTCGGGCTTGCCGGCGAACTGCTTGACGAGGTCACCGACGTCGGCGATGCCCATTCCCTTGGGCATGGCGGCGCGGCTCATGTCGATCTTCGTTCCGATGGGGTCGCGGGCGAACAGCTCGCGCCATGACTCGAGCAGGGAGACCGGGTCACGGGAGGCCTGCAGCTGGCCGACCAGCGCGTCGCGCTGCGTGTCGGGGATGCGGTAGCCCTCCTGCTCCATGATCTCGATCTCGCGGGCGAACTTCTCGCGGGTGAGCTCGGCCTTCAGGGCCGCGTTCTCGCGCTCGATGCGGGCCATGCGGGCGCGCAGGCCGTAGCTGCTCTTGGACGCGATGACCTCCTCGGCCTCCTCCTCGTCCTCGTGCGTGATGGTCAGCTCGCCCATCTCGTCCTTGTCCTCGGATTCCTCGGCCATGACGACCTCGTCGTCGCCGTCCTCGGCCATCTCTTCCTTGTCGCCCTCGTCGGCGAACTTCTTCTTCATCATCGCGGACAGGTCGGAGATCGCGCACTTCATGGCCTCGAGCTCCTCGCGGATGTCGTTGTCGGATGCCATTGCGGCCTCCTCCTTGTTGAGCGCCGGGACGAAGGTGTTGAGGCCACCACCGACCCCGGCGAGATCGTGGTTGCTCTTTGAGAACGTGATGCGCTCGCCGCGGCGAGCGAAATGCGTGTCGGGAAGCGGCCGGCGCGGGGTCTCACGACCCAGCAGCGCCACCTCGGACAGGTGGTCGCTCTCGGACCAGATCTCCGCCGACCGCCTGGGGAAGGCGTTCGTGGCGATAAGTCTGTCGAAGATGTCCCTGCCGACCTCCATGTCTCCCACAATGTACCCAACGCCATCCCGTTCCTCGTATCGGAGTTGCGGGATTCGACCGACCGCGCTCTTGGGCTCCTTGCCGTCCTTCTCGTGCATGATCACGATGCGGGGGTAGGAGCCTCGGGCCATGTGCTTCCCGGTAGCGGCGACGATCTTCTGCAGGCGCTTGTTGTCGAAGCGCTTGAGCTCGGGGTCGGCCTCGCCATCGTCGATGGCTGGGTCGAACGCCATGAACAGCTCAACGCCACGCAGGACGACCTTGTCGTCGTCCTCGACGACCTCGTGCGATGCCTTCTGGTTCACGCTCTTGCCCTCCTTGCGGTCCATTTCGGCCACCTTGCGCTCGGCCCACGCCTTGCCGGCGTCGCCGCCCCAAAGCAGCCACGCGATATACCCGGCGTCATCATCCCCGCCCTTCTGGTTGCCCTCGTGGCGGGCGAAGAAGGACGCCATGCGGCGCACGGTATCGGCGGACAGGCTGGCCCGGTTCTTGAGGTCGCGGGCGCGCGCCACGCCGACCTCGGTTCCCCCACGGCCGTGCTTGGCCCGCAGCTCGAGGCCGCGGGCGGCGTTGGATGCCATCTCCTGGGTGGGCTTGAGGTCGATGTCGGTCATGCCCATACCCTGTACGGAATCCCCGGCTCGGGGGTAAAGGTCGGCAGCGCGTCGATCTGCTCCTTGGTGAGCTCAAAGGCCACCCGCAGGTTCGCGTGGAATCTGGGGTCTCCTGGCCCGGTGACCTTGCCGTCCTGGTCAATCGCGGGCGGGATGGGGCCGATGAAATCCACCGCGCAATGCGCGGCAGGAACAAGCGCCAGTTCACCTGCTCCGACATCCTGTTCGATCAGAATGCCGGCGGCCTCGAGCGCGTCGTCCATCTGCGCCTCGGTGTCGGTGCGGAGCATGAAGTCGGTCATGTGGTGAGACCTTTCAGGGTGCCGTCGGCGAGGCGAGTCGGCCAATACTTGATTTGCCGAATGGAGTTGTTCAGCACCACGTTTGCGTCGGTCAGGCTCGTGCCGTTGGTGCTGGTCGCGCCAATGACGAGCCAAGTCGGGGCCACCGAGAACGACAGCGACGAGCCCGTCGCAACGGTGCCTCCGTTCAGGCAGACGCTCGCGCTGCTTCCGTTGTACCCGAATGCGCCCTTCGTCCTCGCGCCGCTTGTGAGTGTGTTAGCCGTGGTAACGTTGTTCGCGCCTCCGAAGTCGGCCACGCGCAGGTTGCCAGCGGCAGCGGTTTGCATGAAGTGCAGGTGCTTGTTCGCAACGTCATCCGTGGACAGCACGGTGCGGTTAGTGCTCCCGGTCGCGCCTTCGCGCACTCCGCCGAACCAGTCCGCGTAGAACGTGCCCTGCGTTCCGCCCTGATACCACGACGAGAAGTTCGTCCCGGTCATCACGCAGAAATCAGCCACCCTCGTCGCCGTGCTTGCGCCCGTGACAATATACGCACTGGCAGCGGACCCGACTTCTACCTGTGCGCCCCATACAACCATGCCCTTATACGGGGTGGTTGCCGAATAGAACGGCTGATTACTACCGCCGTACAACGTAGAAATGTTGCTCAAAATCACCGCCGGATACAACGGAGAAGCAACGCAGTTCATCGTGATGGTTAGCCGATACCACCCATTCGGATAGGCCGTGATGCTATGTCCCGTGTTCGTTGGTGCGCCTGCTGTTCCGTTGTTTGCGCCGGATGCCGTAATCGTTCCCGTCTGCAAGTCGGCAACAATGGTGTATCTGGCGGCGGTCGCCTGCCCATCAGCCACCTGAACACACAAGTATCGGCGTGAATTGCTGGACGGTTCTTTGGCCCACACGCTCAAGGTGTGAACACCCGGAGTAATGGTGATGCTGCGTTCAAGGCTGTGCTTGACAAACGAAGTCGTGTTCTCTGAAATCAGCGTTGCGCCCGTTGCATTGTCCGGAGACGATTGCCCAGTCGTTCGGTCAATACTGACTTTCGACCACGCGGCTTGCGAATAGTCCTCGCTGTATGTGGCAAGGTTGACGGCCTGTCCCTCAAGGAGCAGTCCCCTCGGCGCGAGCGTGGTCGGGTCGTAGTCGAAGCGTGGGCCGTGATACGGGTTCGCCGTATTCGTATTGGCAAAGTACGGAGCAATCGGGTACGAGCCTGGGACAGTTCGGAGTTCCGAAAACTCACATACGCCATTAGCAACGCTTGATCCAGTAGATCCGACTCCAATACGGAATCCATTTCCAGACGAACTACTCGCCTGCCATACGCACGTAATAACACCAGTTTGTGCCGTTTGAAATGCCCCGCCCGTTCCTCCTGCAACGGCGACACCATTTCTGTAGAACTGCACGACACTTGCGCCGCCAGTTGGGGACATCGTGTTCTGATAGTGCTGCCCGGAAACCGCGGTAATAACTGCGGTAGTGCTGTAAAGAAGACCTTGTGCGGTAGAGTAGTTGGATATGTTTTGTATCCAGTTCTGTGCTGCTGTCGTTGTTTCAAGCCGCCGGACACCAGTAGATGGGATCGTTGCTCCCGCCCCGCCCGACACAAGGCTCCATCCGGTAGGCGTTGCTGGACCCGACATGACGCTGTTCACCACCATATTCGCGTCTGCATACTGAACTAGTCCGCTGCTGTTGATGAACGTGGCGTTACTCAACCGCTCAAACGTCAACCGCGAATCAAGGATGCCCGTGGTGAAGTCCAGCGTGAGCGTGGAGCCGTCGCCGGCGCGAGACATCAGCTTGCTCGCGTAGCTCGAGCCGCTGATCCGCGATAGCCTGGGACGGTTGGCGCGATTCATCAGAGGGTGGACCAGAACGTGCCCATGGTCGGGGTGCCGCTCGACTTGAACTGGGCGGTGACGTACTGCGCGCCCGCCAGGTCGATCAGGGCCGCCGCAGGCTCCACGTTGCTGCCCGCCGGCAGCGCCGGCGAGTACAGGTTGCCGCTCGGGGTGCCCGCGACCTGCGTGATGCCGCTGAAGGTCCGGTGGTTCGCCGTGCCGTCGATGGTGTAATTCGGGACGGTGCCGCTCGTGAAGGTCAGGGTGAGATCCGCCAGCACGGTCGGGACGTACCAGAACGACGCCACGTTCGACCGGGTATAGGTGACGCCCGTCGGGTTGCCTACGGTGGTCGTGATGGCCGCGCCGCCCGGCGTCGCCGAGAGCTGGAACGTGGTCGACCCGTTCGTGGCGATGATGTAGTACGTGGTGGGGTTGACGTACGCGGGCACGGTGATCGTGCCCGACCCGCCGAAGGTACCGGCGATGGTGAGGGCCTGCCCGACCGCGAGGGTGGGGTTGGCGTTGCAGGTGAAGTTGCCGGCCGTGTCGGCAATGGTCACCCCGGTCAGGGTGCCGCTCGCGTCCGCGTACTTGCGCCAGTTGAGGAGCCGCATCCCGATACTCGTCTGGGCCGTGGTGGCGGAGACCATGAACGGCATGACGTAGAGGAGGGACGGGTTCTGCCCGCTGACGCTCGCGCTCGTGTAATCAAAGAGCAGGGTGGACGTCGGCGGGGTCTGGAGGAACACCGCGGCGGAGTTGGCGTAAGTCGCCGGCACGGAATCGGCCGTGACCTTGCGGAAGTTGTTCTGTGCGGTGGTGATGTCCATGTCAGATCTCTCCTCTGCGCTTCATGTCGAGCGCGATTGCGACCGCCTGGTCCTGCGGCTTTCCCTCGGCGATGAGGGTGCGGATCTTGTCGCTGACGGCCTTGTCGGCCTTCTCCATGAGTTTCAGGCCGGCCTTGACGTCCTCGCGCTCGAGGTCGGAGGGCTTGGCGGCGGTGGCCTTCGGCACGCAATTCGGGACGGTCTTGCCGTCCTTCTGCTTGGTCCCAACGGCTTCGTAGCCCTGCCAGCACGCATCGGTAAGCGCGTGACGAGCCTTCGCGCCGGGGCGGGAGGACTTGAGCGTTTCCGCGTATCGCTTCAATTGTTCGACGGAACCACGCTTGATGGTTTGCGGAGCGCGCCCCGGTTGAACTCGCATGAGCGAACCATTGCCAGTCGCGCCCTCAACAACGATAGCCCATTGCGTTCCGTTGATGGTTGCCGTCCATTGCTTGGACAGGTCGCCCCATCCTTCGGATGCGTCTAGCGTCCACCGCGCCATCTTCGCCTTCGCGCCGGGGCGGGAGAAGCGGCCCTGAACCTCCTCGGAAATGTACGACGCCGCCGACTCGGCCTCGATCCAGTCCTGCTCCTTGAGCCCGCCCTTGCGGACGTTCTTGAGCCAATTCTCCGCGTCGATGCGTGCGGAGTCATTGCGCGTGCGGCGCGCTTCGTCGCGCAGGTATTCCAGGTCGCGGATCACCTTCTTGCGATCAACCGCCATCTTCGCCTTCGCGCCGGGGCGGGAGGCGCGGGACTTCTTGATCCTGTCGCCAATGTCCATCAATCGCTCTCGCGTGCTGCTTCCGGCGCGGTTCAGGTCGGGATGAGCAGTAATCATCTTCGCTGCTTGATCGTAGAAATCTTGAGCGACCGCGTAATTCTTTCTAGCAACCGCCGTACCCGCATAGTCCAACAATCGCAGGAACGCTGCCATGACACTTGCGTCCGCAAACGTGGCCTTCGCGCCGGGGCGGGACCACACGCCTGCGGCTTTCGCAACTTCGGGCCAACTTCGTGATTCCCAATGTTCGCTGTCGGACTCAAAGGTCTTTTCCATCTTGTCCGTGGCTTCCATCATCTCATCCACGGTTCGGAAATTTTGTGCAATCCAGGCACGCAGATGCGACTGCTCCTGCTGCGTCATCCGGCGCATCTTCGCCTTCGCGCCATGCGCGGCGAACTGTGCTGCCCAAACTCGCAATTCCTTCGGAACGAAGTGGGTCGTGAGCAGCGAGTCCGTCTTTGCGAGCAGCGCCTTCGCCCTCTTGCCATCGCCGGAACGCGCTGCCTTGAGGAGATTCTCAAAGAACGCGAAGTCCTTCTTCTGGCCCGAGGTCATTCGCTTCTGCTCACCAGCGTCGCGGTACTTGTTCGGCGTGAACAGGCGCGTCGACTCTTGGAACTTGGCGTACAGTCGCTCGAGTTCCGGGACGCCCGGTGCTGCCGCCATCTCCGCCTTCGCGCCGGGGCGGGAGGCGTTTAGTCGCGCTGCAACCGCAGGAAACTCCCTCTTGGCTTGCGACATCATCCCGCCAGCCTTTGGGCCGTGCTTCACACCCATCTGATAGCCCAACTGGAACCACGGGTTCGCTTGCACACCCTCGCGGAAGTTTGGGATGAGCGCGGCCATCTGCGACATCTTTACCCCGCGCTCGTACGCTTCTGCGTCACTAACAGAGAACGCAGCCTTCGCGCCGGGGCGGGAAGCGCGCAGCGTCAGCACAGACGGCTTGGGCTCGTAGTTGACCACCGGGTACACGTCCACCACGACAGGCTTGCCCTTGGCCTTGGCCTTGGTGGCCTCAAGCATAATCTTGGCATAGGCCTTGGCCTCGTCCAACGAGCGCGCAGTGCGTTCGCCCGCAGGATCATTGCCGACGTGCGCTGCGACTGTGTAGATCGTCACTTCTGCGAAGCTTGCCTTCGCGTCGGGGCGCGCGACCATGCCCAGCCGGGCAGCGATCTGCTTACGGGTGTTGCTCATGT
>Ga0208050_1000153_pt1 | contig 13643 bp, 15 predicted proteins | sample LakMenEpi13Jun10_FD_150691 | JGI IMG/M metagenome (GOLD analysis project Ga0208050, IMG submission 150691) | Freshwater microbial communities from Lake Mendota, WI - 13JUN2010 deep hole epilimnion (SPAdes) | ecosystem: Environmental > Aquatic > Freshwater > Lake > Epilimnion/Euphotic zone ... | reverse complement strand
CACTTCCCACCGTTCTTCCCACCGTTCTTCCCACCGTTCTTCCCACCGTTCTTCCCACCATTTTTCCCACCATTCTTCCCACCACACTTCCCACCGTTCTTCCCACCGTTCTTCCCACCGTTCTTCCCACCGTTCTTCCCACCACACTTTGTTGGCGGCGGCTGTAGTGGATCATGTGCAGTTTATTATGGTCCTGGCTGGCAAGGATTCTATAGCGGAGGTTGCCAATGCGAATTATAGTATTGACAATAATATAAGCTATATAGTAAAATGTACTATATAATAATTAAGGAGATTAAATGACTGTACATAAATACGCCATGTTAGTTGAAATTGATAATAACAACTATGAAGTTTTTCATGTTATTAGACTTTCAGATAGTACGCCAGAAGCTTTAGCAAGAATTAACAGGATTGATGAAGTCCTAGACTCTGGTGAAACTATTGTTGGCCAACCAGCAAACGAAAAGCCTGGATTATTAATTGGTAGCACATGGGATGGATTAAATTTTACATTGCCAAATCCTATTCCAGAAGAATTTATAGGAACTGATGGCGAAGCTGGGGTAAGATATTCTTCTGCAAATGGAGAATCAATGCTTTCGGGCTACACTTTGTTGAGCAACAATAAAGTGTTTTATATGATGGCTCCAATTAAAGGCAGCATCCTTGATGAAAAGTTTGCAGCTGCATTTTCTGGAAATGTAACATTGAAAAAAATAGATGAAGACGCAAGCGTAACAGTTGGTTACATTTGGGACGGCACAAACTTTACTTACACACCATAATGTCTAAATGGGAAGAATGGAAAAAAGCCGTAGGTGACACACGCCCATGGCACATATTTGATCCAAATAGGCATGTTTCAGATAATAAAATTGCTGAAGATAGATTAAGTATTTGCAAAGGCTGCGAATTTTATTTAAAAACTACACAATGCTCAAAATGTAATTGTATTATGCCAGTTAAAGTTCAGCTTGCTGAAGCCGAATGTCCTGTAGGAAAATGGGGAAAAGAAAATTTACAATAAGGAAGAGTTGTTCCCAGGACTTTGGGTTTATAGAAATGTAATTACTCCAGAAATGGATATAATCAACAGGCTTGAAAGTGCAATACTTGATTCTAAAGGAATGCATACTTGGAAAGAAGCAACCGTCGGATATAGAGAAAAAATGCCTGACTATAGAGACTGTGTAGACTTTAAATGGAAAAAGTTTGAAAATCATATTCCTGATAAATATAATAAAGACGTAGATGCAATTTGGCAAGACGTTCATGATGCACAACTTATAGCATTAAATGACTATTCTTCTTTTTACAACATTGAATTAAAATATTGGGAAGCCATGAATTTTATTAAATACGGTGAAGGACAGCATTTCTCTTATCATTCAGATCACGGATGGTCTTATATATCAACAGTGTCAATGGTTGCATATATCAATGATGACTATGAGGAGGGCGGACTAAGATTTGATAAGCTTGATTTAACTATCAAACCAAAAGCTGGAGATCTATACATATTCCCATCAACATATCTATTTTCTCATGCTGCCCTTCCAGTAAAATCTGGATTAAAATATTCAATTGTTACAATGACTGACTATAATGATGCAACCCATACAGAATCTTTTTATAGACAATTTATGTCTGACAAATCAATGAAAGATGGGTACTGATGAACTTTGATGTTTATAAAGTTTATCCAAATCAATCAGCAAATGTTCAGCCTTTAGGTGTAAAAAGGGAATGGATGGATGAAACCTTTGATAAGCATGCATATCATTGTTTCCCAGTAAGCCTTTCAAATACTTTGGGATGGGGAGTTTCTTTTCCAGTAGATATTTCATTTATTTGGGATGGGATATCAGACTCTACAGATACACACGTAAAAGTTTTAAAAGGACATGAATATGTATCAACTTCAAGAGCTAACGCAACAATTAGTTTTAATACAAATCTGGTTATAAGAACTGAAGAAGATGTTACCATGTTGGCAATGCCAACACCAAATTGGCCTATAGAAGGTGTTTGGCCATTTACTACACTAATAAGCACTTCATTTTTTAAGGGGGCATTCCCAATTGCCTGGAGAATAACTAAGCCAAATGAAATTATTACAATTCCAGCAAACACACCAGTTGCAGCAATAATGCCAATCTCCTTGGCAAATTTAAATAATTCGGTGGCGGTAATAAAAGGATACAAGGATTTACCAGTAGACTTTTTCCCAAAAGAAGACTATGGCAAAATTGTTAGCGATATAAATAAATCTGGAAAGTGGACGGACTTTTATAGAAACGCTGTAGATCATAAAAACAATAAAATTGGATCACATGAGGTAAAGTCTTTAAGGTTAAGAAATGATGAGACTATTATAAATGGTCCAGAAGGATGTGGAATACCAGAATGAACAAGATAACATTTCATTCAAATAAGCATTATAATGATATTGAAACGGCTCCATGCCCAACTGCAAAAGTTATACCAAAATGGTGGCATGATGCTGATATCTATATAAAAGATTTTTATGGCAATCCTGTTTCTAATGCATCAAATGATGGCGGGAAAATGCTAAACTTCAAGGCATGCCCAGCCATGCTTGACACGTTTACAACTGGATATACTCTTGTAACCCCATGTGATATAGAGTTTTATGAAAAAAACAATAGGATTAAAGCAAGAGTTCCATTAAAGTTTGACGATTTTGTTGGAGAGAGACCAGCGTCTGATGGCTTTCAGGTTCCTTTTGGTTATGAAAAAAATCATTTTCATTGGTATGCCAACTGGGCTCCACAGCTACCAAAAGGATACAGCTCTTTGTATGTCCAGCCAATAAACCATTTTGATTTACCATGGCTTACTGTTGGTGGTATAATAGATAGCGACAAGGTTACAACATCTGGTCTAATCCCGTTTTTTATACAAAATGGATTTACTGGGGTTGTTCCAGCAGGAACTCCCTATTTACAGATAATACCATTTAAAAGAGAAGACTGGGAGTCAGATTTTATTTTTCATAAACCAATTGATATTATGCAAAAGGCTATGGAAACTTCAGAAATTTTTAGAACACCAGAAGGTGGAGTCTATAAAAAAAGATTTTGGACGAGAAGGAAGTATAAATAAAATGGAAAAAGGATTAAATACTAATAATACTCATGACTACAGATCTTTAGGTTCTATAACTCCTTCGGGATTTTATGGAGCGGGCCCAGAAAATATTGTAGAGCTAAAAAATTTTTTAACAGATGAAGAAAGAATAAGACTAACAGACTTTGCTAAAAATAACACAACATGGGATATTACCGATTCCCATGTAAATGAAAATGGTACAGTAATATATGATGCCAATGCTTGGCACGATAGAGTTTGCACACGTATGTCTATGGAAATTTCTGCAGACCCATCTATAGTTGATGTTGTAGAAAATTTAATATCAAGACTGCAGATAGAGGTAGAAAAGTTTTTTAATGTCAAGGTTCAAGCAACTGGTCCAGCTATTGTTAGATGGCCAGTTGGATCAAGACAAGACCCACATGCAGATAAAGAACTTCACGAAGGTCCAGACGCTGGAACCCCAAATGATTTTCCACACTACGACATAGCTTCACTGTTTTACTTTAACGATAACTATGAGGGTGGAGAGCTATTTTTTCCAATTCAAGGTATAGAGTTCAAGCCAGTTGGAGGGTCAGCTTATTTTTTCCCAGGAGATAGAAATTATATCCATGGGGTCAGACCAGTTATTTCTGGTGGAAGATATACTTCACCATTCTTTTGGCAGATATTAGAGCATACTGGAGACCGCAAGCCGTGAGTCTTCAATATAAAGAAATATACCCAAAGATATGGGTTTTTAAAAATCCATGGGAAGACATTGATCTATTAACACAAACAATTATTGACTCTGAGCAAAATCCAGATGGATCTGCTTTAAATTGGCACGGATGGTACACATTTGGCAAAGAAGCAGATCAGTTTGATCACTCAGTTGAATCATCTGAAAGAACAAAACTGGAAAAACGTTTTTGGGATGAAATAATTGAAGTTTTTAATAAAACAACAAATAAATATGCAGACACATTCGGAGTCCCACTTGATCTTGAAGCAGAGGTGTTAAACGAAGAAGATGGACTAAACACTCCATTGTGGAAAAGAATGGGTCCTTCAATATGCAAATACGAAGTTGAAGGTGGTATTGAAGAGTCAGACCTAGCTATGCATGTTCATACAGACTATCAAAGAGACTATCACGATTTTAGAGGATATAAGTTTACTTTTACCTGCACTATGTATTTGAATGGAGACTATGAAGGTGGCGGACTCACCTTTTTGGTAGATAATAAAACTTTTTATTATAAGCCAGAAAAAGGAGATGTTTTGCTGTTCCCAGCAGGTGATCCAGACTTTCTTTCTGATGCTGGACAATTTTATATGCACGGTGTTGAAAAAGTAAAAGGCACCCCCAAGTATTTTGTAAGAAACCACTGGGTTAGATTTTACCCTGGTTCAAAAGAGTGGTTAGAAAATGAAAAGCTTTATGGAAAAGAAATATGGAAAGAAATGGAAATTGCTAGGACTAAAGAAGAAAGAAAATCTGGAGTTTACCAAACTATAAACTATGATGAACTTAAAAAGCTAGAGAGGATTAATTTAAATGACATTTAATTTAGAGAATCAAAATCGCGTAAAGGAAGACATCGTATTCTTTGAAAACTTTCTTAGCCCAGAAGATTGTGATAGAGTTATTAAATACTGGGAGCATTGCGTAGAAAAGGGCAGCCTTCCATGGGCCCCAATATCCTTCTACGACTCGTTTGCATCAAATTTGCCAGATGATGATGATAAAGAAAAGTTTGGTTTAGCATCAGACTTTTTTACTACGCTTCAAGATAAAATACAAGAAGCTACAGAGATATGCAGAGGTGACAAGGTTAGACTTGTAAGCTATCATGCACAAAAGTGGGTAGAAGGCGCATATGCTGGATACCACTCAGACAATACCCCTATAGATTCTCCAGAATACAACTCTTTTGAAAGAAGTAAGTGGGCAGCATTTCTTTATCTAAATGACGATTTTGAAGGTGGAGTTTTAAATTTTAGAGATCATGAAATTTCTCTACAGCCTAAAACTGGAATGTTAGCAGCATTTGCTGGAGGACACCATAATATTCATGAGGTTCAAATGATTACCAAAGGCACTAGGCTAACAATAGGATCATTTTGGGATAATGAAGAGGCTACTTATAGTGAAGAGAAGCAAACATTCTGGGAGACAGATATTGCAGAGCAAAGAAAGAGACAAGCAGAAGATGCAGAGCTATGGGCAGAACTTAAAGCAAAAGGTGAAAGACTAAAGCCAGGACCAGATCAGACAGCTAAAAAAGATGTGGCTTTAAAAATTGAGGGGGAATAAAATGACAAAGACAACCGTATTAGAAAATGGAATGATAAGAGAAGAGCTTCATCCTCAAGTCTATTACTATAGAAATGCTATTCCAAATGTAAAGGAATGGCTTGACCGTGTAAATGATTCTGAAAACCACGAAGAGCTTTATTCAATAATTACCCCATGGAATCAGTGGGACGTAGATGAAAATAGATCTATGGGTCACCCATATATTTATGGATACAAAAAACTTTGTTTGCTTAATAGTGTTTACAATATAGACAAGGATGTTTCTGAAGAAACAAAACAGCGTTTTATTGATATAAGAGACCCACTATTTAATGCTATAAAAGCAGTGTGTGAAGATTATAAAAAAGAGCAGGGCATAGATAAAGAGCTTATTCTTTTGGAACAGTTTGGTGTTCACAGATATAGAGCTGGTAATTATATGGGAGTTCACCATGACTCTCAAGAAGGAGACACAAGACTACTTTACTCTTTAGTTGTTTGGCCAAATGATGACTACGAAGGCGGAGAGCTGTCATTTAGCATAAGCGAAGGAGTTATAACTGGAACAGAAAGAGCTCTTCAGGGAGACCTACTTGATCCTCGGAATGAAGGATTGTACGACTTCTATATTAAGCCTGAAGCTGGGAGCATTGTGATATTCCCATCACCATCTCCATTCAGTCACACTGCACATGAGGTGAAATCTGGCTGGAAGTACATGCTACCAATGTTCTGGATAGACCCATCTGGAGAGGATGTTCTTTTTAAGCAGGACCCAGATTTCAAACTAGAATTTGTATATCCAGACAAAGAAGATTTATTTAAATGACAGGCAGTGGTATAATTAAGGATGTATTAAAAGGAGAACACATGATATCTGAAAAATTGCACGAAAAGGTTTATTACTACAAAAATGTAGTATCTGATCCAAAAAATTTAGTTAAGCTAATTGAAGAAACTGAATCAGAAAAGTATTCAAAGTTCATTACTCCATGGGAAGAGTGGAGTGCATGCAGCGGAGAAATGTATGTTTACGGACATCATAAAAGAATTAAAATGTTAAAGCTGGATGAAATTTTACAAAAATGCCCAGAAGATATTTTAGAAGATTCTAAATACATATTTAATGAAATTTTCGATGGATTTAAAAACGTTTGCTTAGACTATGCTGAAAAGGTAAATGAAGAGTCTAAGCTAATTTTGATGACAGATACAGCTATTAAGAGATATGAATCTGGAACTTTTATGGGATCTCACTTTGACCAGCAAGAGGGAGATAAGAGACTAAAGTATTCTTTGGTCATGTATCTCAACGATGATTATGAGGGTGGACAAATATCTTTTTCAATTAGAGATGGCGTCCTAACTTCAACCGATTATGCGGCTTCAGAAGATATTGACGATCCTAGAAATCAGGAAAGAATTACCTTTTCAATTAAGCCAGAGGCTGGTAGCGTGATAATATTCCCATCAGAACCACCTTATAGTCACACAGCACATTTAGTAAAAAGCGGATTCAAATACATGGTTCCGTCATTTTGGTTGAATAAAGGCTCGTTTGTTGACGGAGTCTTTGTTCCAGAATAAAGGGTTTTAAAATGGCAATGTATGTTTTCCAAGAAATATCACCAAAGGTTTTTTATTTTACTTACTGTCTTCAAGAAATTGGCAACTATATAAAATTCCTTGAAGAAAGTGAAGGCAATACAAATAATTTGATTAGCAAGTGGCATGATGAAGAGTACGGATATGAAAAAAGAATATCATCTGATTTTTCAAATGAAACTGGTCCCGTAGATACTCGTAGCCTTTTTATAATTAATAACTTAAAGGCTACATTCCATCATTGCTTTAGCCAGTACAAGTTGTTCAACAACATAGAAGAAGAAGTTAACTTGAGCCCTAGGCTATGGATTAGAAAGCATAATGAAGGCCAAGTAAAAAATAACTGTGGAGCAAATGGCAAGTATACTGCTAGACTGTACATCAATGATTCCTTTTCTGGTGGTGAAATTTCAATACCTGGAAAGCCTAACTTTAAACCAGAAGCAGGAAGCATTATCATAGCTCCATCAGATATTCAGGTATCAGCAGAGCCAGCCTATGGGAATTCAAGATACATTGCTATAGGACATTGGGTTTAATCAATACAATCTGATACAATATAATATATGTCATATTATCTCGATGTAATAAAAGATTCTCCTATTGGCTTTTGGAAGTTAGATGAGCTATCTGGCAATATTGCCTATGATTTTTCTGGTTGCGGAAACCATGGATCTTATATTGGTCAGATATCTAAACTTGGAATGCCTATTATATTGGGAGGAAATCACTCAAGTAAAATTGATGCCTCAAACTATATAGAATTTATAATATCAAAAGATTTTTCTGGAACAAGCGGCACGGGTGGTTTTGCAACCACAGATACCTATGACAATGATTTTTCTCTTGAGGCGTGGATGCATCCAAAAACACTTACATCTCTTACGCCTATTTTAGCAGATTCTTCTGGAATTGGATTATATTGGGACAATGGAAACGTTGTTTTTAAATTGGAATCTGAAAGAATTGACTACTCAGTTCCAAATCCAAACAGAGTTTTGCATATTGTTGGAATATATTCAACAAGATTGATGAGTCTTTTTGTAGATGGAGTTCTGGTAGGAACAAAACCATTATCTAGTAAATTTACAAATGCAAGCGTTACTCTTTTGTCTGGCCCAACATCCGCAGGAGAATATTTTTTAATTGATAGTCCAGCCGTTTATAGATACGCTTTGTCGGCACAATCAATACAGTCGCACTATAGGAATTTATTTTTGAATAATGATGAACAAATTTCTATGCCAGATTTCGGCCAACTGTTTATAGTTTCAGATAAATACTATCAACCAAAAACACAATATTCCTATCCAGAAATGGAAGGCTGGAGATCTTTATCGTATGACAACGATAATCTTTCCTGGAATGAAAAAGATGATAGTATTTATTTAAGTTCTGGCACGTACGGAGAATTCATAGAGGATTTGGTTTTAAACATTACAAAGCCATATATATCTTCAAAAATTGAGTGGGTCGCAACAACTGGAGTTTCTGTTTATGTTTCAGACATATCAGAGTCTGGTCCATGGAGTATTTGTACAAACGGATCTTCTATCCCAGGATTTACTCAAGGCTCTAGCTTTTCTTCAAAAAAAGTTTTATATTTTAAGATAGGGTTTTCTTCTTCAAATTTTAACATTTATACCCCAGAGCTATATTCTTTAAAAATTTCTTTTTATACCGAGAAAAAAATGTATGCACATAACGGCGGGGGTACAATATCGGTTTCGCAACCAACAAGTGGATCAACTTGGGATATTGACTTATCAAGAAATAGTTATCCAGTAAGATCTAGAAACTATTACAATGGACTAAGGCCAAAGTCATCAGCATTTTTTGTTAAACTAGAAGAGCCAGCAAAAAGCTTAGAGATGATATTTACTCCTAAATCATTATCTAATGGTTACCTTCTTTTTAATAAAACTGGTTTGGTTGAGACAGAACTTTCCTGGGCGGCAGGAGGATTAATTTCTAAATCAAATATTACTGATATATATATAAACGGCCAAAATGCTTCTTCGGCAACAAATATCTCTTCTTACTTTTATGTTGACGAGCCAAACTATATATTTGTAAAATTTGACTCATTAATATCTGAAGATCTATGGATTAATGGAAAACAGATACAGGGGGTCAGATCTGGAGTCTTGGACGACAACCTTTATCAAAATATAGCTTTATATTCAAGCGACACAATAAGTCCAGTAGATCATTATAATCTTTATATTGGAAAGCCAGCATCTACAGCTGAAGGATCGTCGCTATTGATAACAGAAGAGCCAGTATCAACATACTCTAGAGACAGGGTTGTGTTCCAAATCATATAATTTTGTCAGGTTGAGTGACAAAAGCTGGACTTATGTATATAAGAATGGTAAAATAATTAACTATGGACATTAAAAGAATTAACGCTCAAATGAAGTCTGGTGAAACTAGGCTTGGAGTATATGTTTGGGAAATGCCTGACGGAAGATGGGTTGGGGACGAGGATAATAACTTTCTGTCTATATCTTCCATGATTGGCAATAAAGAAAGAATTGCTTTACTTGCAACAGCCGTAGCACACTATGGAATTGATGTTGGACAACCTAAGTTTATCGAGGGAAGCCGACAGATTGATGATGAAGAGTTTGAGTATCAAAAGCAAAGATTAAGATGGGGCCTAACTCCAGACCCATTAGACATCGGTGTTCACAAGGAAGAAATGGCTAGACTGAATGGTGGTAAAAAATGATTGATACCGAAGACGACTTGGTTTCAAATAATATCGAGGTTTCTAATGTGGCGGACTGGATGAGATTTAACAATCCAACTACTCAAAAATCAGACGATGCTTTTGATATTGAAGGCGAAGACATCTTAAAAATCTCAGGACTTGGGGCTTCATTTAGAAGAAAGGTGTCTAGAGATTTACAAAAAGCATTTACAGGAAAAGATGGGGCTATAAGTCAGCAGCTCCAGCATCAACAAGCAGTAAGTGGATATGCGACATTTGATTTAATTCAACCAGAATATAATTTAGATTACTTATCAACAATTTATGAAATTTCGCCTTATAACTATGCAGCAATAAATGCAAAAGTTGCTAACATTGTAGGTCTAGGATTTGACTTTATTGAATCAAAAAAAACCACAGATACCCTTGAAGATATAGAAGATGAGAAGCAGTTAGAAAGAGCACGTAAAAAATTAAATAGGATTAAGCAAGACCTGCACCGTTGGCTAGAAGATTGCAACGAAGATGAAACATTTAAAGAGACTCTTATAAAGTTCTACACTGACATAGAAGCTACTGGTAATGGCTATCTGGAGGTCGGTAGAACAACAACTGGCAAGATAGGGTACATCGGTCATATCCCTTCAAAGACAATGCGTGTGAGACGCCTCAGAGACGGTTTTATACAGCTTCTTTATGGCAAGGCTGTTTTCTTTAGAAACTTTGGAGACACAGAAACCGTAAACCCAATTGCTGGCCAAGAAGACAGACCTAACGAAATTATTCATTTAAAAAAGTATACTCCAAAGAATAATTACTATGGAATCCCAGATATTATTGCTGCACAAAATGCAATGGCTGGCAATGAATTTGCTGGAAAATATAATCTAGATTACTTTGAAAATAAAGCAGTGCCTAGATACATTATTACGGTAAAGGGAGCAAAGCTTTCTCCAGAATCTGAAAGAAAGCTGCTTGAGTTTTTCCAGGTGGGATTAAAGGGAAAAAACCATAGATCCTTGTATATACCATTGCCACCAGATTCCCCAGACTCAAAAACTGAATTTAAGATGGAGCCAATTGAAGCAGGTGCACAGGAAGGCTCATTTGAAAAATATAGAAATTCAAATAGGGACGAAATTCTAATGGCCCACAGAGTTCCAATTAATAAAATTGGCACACCAGCTGGAATTAACTTGGCTGCAGCCAGAGACGCAGATAAGACATTTAAAGAGCAGGTCTGTCGTCCAGCCCAAGAAAACCTAGAAAAGAAATTGAATAAGATTATTCAAGAAATGACCGATGCGCTAGAGCTTAAATTTAATGAATTAAGTCTTACAGATGCAGACACACAATCAAAGATTGATGAAAGGTATCTTAGATTCCAGGTAATAACTCCAAATGAAATTAGAGTTAGAATGGGAATGGTCCCAAGAGATGGTGGGGATGTCCCAGTAGACCTTGCAGCCCAAGCAGCCGAAATTAAGGCACAAGCCAACCAAAGCAGAACACGTGACCAAGAAAGATCTGCAAATTCCCCAGATAAATCTGGGGAGGGCAGAAATGCTAAGGGAGATGGAAGACAAGTCAACTAGTCTTACTCAACTGGTTATTTGCCTTTTGATACAACAATCCCTATAATATATAACATATGATCATAGAAAAATCACATTGGTCTTCTAATGGAAATGCTATTAATTTATCAGTTCCATTTACGAAGGTCAATAGAGAAAAAAGAACAGTCTCAGGATTCGCTACACTAGATAACCTGGATCAGACTGGTGATGTCGTTACTCAAGAAGCTTCAATGAAAGCGTTCGAAAGCTTTAGAGGAAATTTAAGAGAGATGCATCAGCCACTTGCAGTTGGTAAGGTAGCATCATTTAGACCAGAAACTTTTTATGATCCAACAACAAAAGAATTTTACAACGGAGTTTACGTTGACGCATACATTTCAAAGGGCGCACAGGATACCTGGGAGAAAGTTCTAGACGGAACTCTAACTGGATTTTCAATTGGCGGTAAGATTCTTGAATCAGATAACGAAGTAAACAAATCAACAGGAGCATCAGTAAGATTTATTAAAGATTATGCACTAGTTGAACTATCAATCGTTGATTCGCCAGCAAACGAGCTATGCAACATTTTATCTATTGAAAAAGTAAACGGACAAATGATTTTTAAAGGCATCGCAGCAGATGTCAAAATGGAAAATATTTTTTATTGTGCAGATAGCGATTCTGTTTTTATGTCAACAGAATCAGAATACTTGTCTCCAGTTACTGGAAAGAAAACAGAGCTTATTGGATGGGTTGAATCTAACGACGTAAACAAAGCAAAAGAAATAGAGAAGATTCTTGATTCACGTAGATCAAGATTGCAAACATTGCCTGACAACACAAATATAAATATGGCAATTGCAGAAGGAGGAAATGAAGTGGAAAAGCTTAATGTAACAGAAGCAACTCCAGTAGTAGAAGAAGCAGTAGCTCCAGAAGCACCTGCAGAAATTATTGAAGAAGTTGCCCCAGTAGAACAAGAGTCTGCTGAAGTTGTAGCTGAAGAAACTTCTGCCGAAGTTCTGGAAAAATCAGCAGAACTAACAGTTCAGGAATCACCTGACTTTGTTAAAATGCTAGGCGACCTTAAGGGTTTCTTCTCAGAGACTTTGGAAAAGGCCTCTGAGGCAAACGCTGCTCAGGTTTCAACAATCAAGGAGACAGTCGAAGCTTTTAGCAAGAATGTCGATTTGAGAATTTCAGAATTAGCAGAAAAGCACACAGAACTCTCAACAGCAGTTGATTCAATTAAGTCCATCATGGACACAGTTGAAAAAAGAGTAGACGCAGTAGAATCAGACACTGCAATCAAGAAGTCCTCTGACCTTGGCGGGTCAGCTGGAGTAACAATCAAAAAATCAAAATGGAACGGCACTTTCCTCGGTTCCGTTAGCGAATTAACAAAATAAGGGTATGGTGAAAAACTAATGAGTAATGAACTATTAGCAAAAGCAGCTGAAGCAGGCACAACACTAACAGGTGGAATGACAGGCTCAGCAAACCCTACCGACGGAATTCACGTAGGTTCCGAGGGTAAGGGAGGCTTGCTCAATCCTGAGCAGTCCGCAAGATTCCTCGATTACATGTTCGATGCAACAGTAATCGGTAAAGTAGCACGTACAGTTCGAATGAGAGCTGACACTACAGAGATTGATCGTATTGGCGTCGGTGAGAAGCTTATGAAGCTTGCAACTGAAGCAGAGAACACTGGCTCAAATTCAGCTGTACAGTTCTCAAAGATTTCTCTCACAACAAAGAAGCTTCGCCTAGATTGGGAGCTTTCAACTGAGTCTCTAGAAGACAACATTGAAGGTGCTGATCTAGAAGATCACATTGCAAGACTTATGGCAACACAGGCTGGTAACGACCTTGAGGACGTAGTCCTTAACGGTAACACAGCTCTATCTTCAGATAACCTTTACAAGGCATTTGATGGTGTTGTTAAGATTGCAAAGGCAAATGGCCATGTAGTAGCTGGAGCGGGCGCAAACGTGTCTCGTGAAATCTTCAACAAGGCACTTAAGGCTATGCCACGTAAGTACAAGCAACGTCGTCCAGACCTACGCTTCCTTGCAGGCTCAAACCTAATCCAGGACTACTTATACTCAACTTCACAGTTGGGTAACTATGGTTCTGCAAACCCACAGGATATCGCTTCAAGCATTATCCGTGGAAACGAGCCAGGCCTAGGTGGCCCAGCAGGTTTCGTAGCTCCATTCGCATTTGGTATTCCAATTGTTGAAGTTCCGCTACTTAAGGAAACTCAGACTGGTTCATATGCAACTCCAACAGGAGATCACGGAGACGTTCACTTGACATTCCCTAATAACGTAGTTATTGGTATCAAGCGTGACGTAACTGT
>Ga0208050_1000152_pt1 | contig 13675 bp, 11 predicted proteins | sample LakMenEpi13Jun10_FD_150691 | JGI IMG/M metagenome (GOLD analysis project Ga0208050, IMG submission 150691) | Freshwater microbial communities from Lake Mendota, WI - 13JUN2010 deep hole epilimnion (SPAdes) | ecosystem: Environmental > Aquatic > Freshwater > Lake > Epilimnion/Euphotic zone ... | reverse complement strand
TTCCAGTCTCAATCTGTACTGCGTAGAGAGCATATGTATTACCAGATGTAGTGTTATTTATTTTTATATTCGTCCATTAACTCTTTTGCGAGTTTCATATAACGACGCCACATTAGATATTTTACCACAGGATTGCGAGGATTGTTTAACAACCACCACTTTTGTTTCTCAAAGTTAGATTTTGCTAACTTTGTAAGATAATAAAAAGCAGTAGCGACACTATCATCCGTTGCGATGAAGTATGCCACTACTGCAAACACGATAAACCAAGCGTAATAAGTCATCGTCTGATAGTTTTTAGATATTCTAATACTTGCTCACGAACTCCCATTAGTTCATTATAACATTTTTGATTGTGAGCACATTGGCGAAGGTCTTGGTCTGGTCTTAGAACTGATTCGATAAACAGGTCTAGACCACGATTCCATTTCACATCTTGAGATTCACCATCAGGAATGGGATTTTGGTCTTTCATTCGTTTCAACTTTGACAGGACAGATTGGAATAGTTCCTTTAATCGTTTGAATAATCTCCATCTTTTGTTGGTGCGTGAGTCCAACAGTTTTTGTAAGACGACCAATTAAAGAAATTGCTTCAGAACAACTGATGGTTGTTGCAAGTAACAAAGCAACCATAGGTTTCTCCTATTCTGTTACTATTTAATCATAGAAAATTCTCAAGAGATGAAGAACTTTTCTTTTTCTTTGAAGCGATTTGCTTTTGAATAAAAGTTTTGGCAGATGAGTATGAGTTAGCAGTATGAACCTGCTGTCCGTTGTGAATAATCACAAACTTATTGTTCCCATAAGGAACTGCTGCCCACATTCCATCTTTGGTCACATAACCAGAAGGGTCTGATGGTTTAGGATTCAGTAGTCCGTAGTTTGGAATGTTCACAGGAAAGTAGCAGTTGCGTTAAGAATTTTGGCATTAGGATGCTGTGCAGAAGCAACTTGCTTTGCCTCTTGAAGATTGTTGGCGTAGCATTCAAACCACCAAGTCTTGCCGCCGACATAGAGTTGCACTTTGTACTTCATCGAAAATCTCCTTGTGTATGAGTATTGTAGGGCAGAGTGATGGCAGAGTGAGAAAGAGTGTGCCAGTTTGAGAAGTGTCACACATCAGTTAATTTTTTATATCTTTTATACGATTTACAATGCCCGTTATGTAAGTTTATCATACAATTATGATTTAAATCATTTTCTTCACAATATTCTCTCAAATTGTCTATTTGTATTTTTTCACCACAGGAGTTATATACCATCTTGTTTTAAGATTTTTCCCCCTTGTCCCTGTACTTATTTTTGAAAGGGTTTCTGCAGAGTGTTTTTTTCCATAGTTAGGGTTTCCCTTTCCAGAATACATTTTACTAAAATGTTCCTTAAGATGATCGGGACATTTTGTTCCCATTTTTACCTCACTAATCTTTTTTCTGGTTTCTGCGTCATACACCTTCCCTTTATGCACCTTACTTATTAAGTGCCGAGTTCTTTGTGAAATATTGGAATTACCTTCACCACCATTACTAATATTGATAAGTATTCCTGTTCCCAAATCTTTTCTACCCAGAACGGCAATCATATACATTTCGTGCTTATATGCATCAATTTCATTATCAAAATGTTTTAATATTATAATTCTATCTCTATCTTTTGGAGTAAAACTCCCATTTCCTCTCCAATGTTCTGCATACATTCGTCTTTTTTGTCCCTTACCAATGTAATAAGGAGTTCTATCCTTCTTGCGAAGGTAAGCGTAAGTATAATACATTTGTGTCTTGGCGTGACTTATTAATATTTATACCATAAATGTGGGTCTTACGCAACTATATCCGCCAAGACACAAGTTGCTGCCCACTAAATTATCTATTAATTGTGGAAATACAAGGTTCCCCACGCTCAAAAATAGTATCAACGACCGCTTGAACTTTTTTAGCAGTAGTAATACCAGCGTTGGTATAGACTGGAATGACACAAAGAGCAAATGACTTTGTGTATTGTTGTAGTGCTCCAGGACGAATATAACCTTTATGCAGATTTTTTACATCATCGTGGTGAAGTCTTACAATTCTTCCAACACTCTGGGCAATTCCAATATAATCCATTGGACGCATAAAGATTACTGCCTCCAAACCAGAAACGGAAATACCCTCACAAATAATAGAGTGATGAATGACAATAAACTTCTTGGAATTGTCTTTTCCCCAAGCATTTAGCGTGTCAAAAAAGACTTCACGATTGACTTTCTTACCATCAATGATCGCACCAGTTTTACTGGTAATTACCATCCAAGAATAACCACGATTATTCAGTTCATTGCAAAAGTCGGTTTCGGCAATCAAACCCATAATTTGTTTTGTAGTTTTAGCACAAATCAAGACTTTACCGACCTGATAATCGTCAATTGTCTCAATCAAATTGTCTGCGTCACGGTCAAAAATAACTTGACGACCTTTAACCATAGGCAATTGCTTGACTTGAACTTTAGGCGGCACAATATATCCTCCACGAACCATTTCTGGACCAGATACATTTACAATAATAGAACCATAAACATCACCCCAATTCATACCAGGTTTATCTGGATTATTAGAATACTTGGGTGTTGCGGTATATGAATAAAACCTTTTTGCATTTTTTGAGAAATGCTCGACAGCAGGAAAAAAGTTCTTTTGAATAGAATTATGTGCTTCATCCAAATGAATAGTATCTACTTTTACATCAGCATCTACCAGACGCTGAAGAGAGTGATAAGTTGTAAAAATAAGTTTATGAAAAAACTTATTACTCTCTACCCACTGATGAATTGTAGAAGGACTTGTAGAAGATTGCCAATGTGTCTCTCCACTATGGCAGTGAAAAACTTTTGCATTTGTGATATACTCCAGATATTCGTGAGACAACTGCTCTGCCAAAAGAATGCGCGGAGAGACCACTACAACGGTCTGTGGGACCTCCAATTCAAATTGCCTTACAGTATCAGCAATACCAACCAAAGTCTTTCCAGCGCCCGTCACAGCGCATACAATGCCCCTATTGCAAGTATCAAGGGCATCCAGAGCAGTCTGTTGGTGGGGACGGAGTTGAATCACTGACCTCATTGCGTATAGGACTATTATAGCAGAAAACCGCCCCTGGTGCGACTCAGTGGACGGTTCTTAAAGTGTCCTAGAACCTTGTGTTCAACCTTAACAAAGATATTCTAGCAGTATTATTGGGTATTAGTCAAGTCCTTTAATAAATTATCAAACTTTCCATCCATCCAAGCATCATTAGATTCCTCCCACTTCTTCAATGGACAAGAATCTAAAGCAAATGTAGTCTTATATTCCAACATACACCCACATTCCTTACATCTAATCTGTTCAGAATCATAACGGTCACATTCCCTACAAATCTGCATTCTATTTTCTTTTACTTCTTCTGATACAATAAGTGCTTCACTTCTGAGAGCCTTTTTTACAATTTCAAAAGCAAATGAAGCAAGGTTTTTACCTTGCTCCGGTAACGAAGGATATTCCAAAGTCATTGATACAATCCTCTAATTGTGTTGCTATTTATTGTTCCTGTTACAGAGTAATTAGACCCAGCAATTGCTCTTCCCGCAACTCCACCGTTTCCAGCATTAGTTGTATTTTCACCAGAATTTCCCCACTCTCCACCACTTCCACCAGTTTCACCATTTGTTCCATCAGTTGCTCCACATCCACCACCAGCAGTTCCTGCAGTCCCCGATACACCCAATAAAGAACCTGATAAGTTGGTATATCCTCTTCCTGGACCACCATCTCCTCCAGATCCACCAGTTCCACCAGATGTAGAAGTATAATATACACAAACATTACGATAAAGACTTGCTCTACACGCATCATCACTACCTTCACAACACCTCAACCTGTAAGTGCGCTGATAAGTTCCTATATTACAAACTTGGTTTGTTGACGGTAAGCAATATTGATATTCGTCATAATTAGTGCAAGTTCCACCACTTCCATTCGATCCATCAGATCCTTTTTCTCCTCCTCCTCCACCACCATAAATGTTTGCAGTTGACTCAACATTAACTACAAAATTTGAACCAGAAGTATTTGTAATGGAAAGAGCATCTCCACCATAAGAACCCCCAACTATAGCAGTTGTTCCACCAACACCTCCGGCACCATAAATGCCTCCAGAAACAGCAATTGTTAAATTATATGCCGTAGAATTAAAGACGGCAGCAGGACTCAAGTAGCTATTAGATCCACAAGTTCCTGTTATATACATCCACTTTTTGATATTTTTGTTTAAATTTGAATTCCAACTTTGAGAATCAATATCAAAATTAATATCTGTACCAGTTTGTGTGATATAATAATACTTAATTGTATTTCTGAATTGGGAGAGTGCTAGATTACTTGAAGCAGAAACAGAAGCATTTTCTGTAGCATTAGGAACAATTGGATTTGTATCAGTTATAATAGTATTCCTTCTTAATTCTGATGCACTGATAGAACCAGATCCAGATTCCTTAAAAGTAGATCTTAAAGAACTAAATGAAATTGAACCAGAGGAAAAATATGGACCTGCTTTGGTTACGGTTGCGCTCATTTTTAGTATAAATCAATCCATTGGAATGTTAAACCGCTGTCAGTGCTTCCATAACCTTGATGTTTTTTGGTGGTGCTGTTATAAATGATTGCACCTTCAACCGTATTACCAAGTCCAGTTACTGTTGCTGTAGGAACACTTGGTAGAATAATATATGGATTTTTGGTCGCGGTACTTACTCTTCCAAAATCCATAATAGATCTTGGTATGGAGGTATTGAAACCAACAGCAGAATCTCTTGCTATTCCAAGATTAGATCCATATAGTCTAAGTGAAGCGTTATGAATTTGTGCTTGACCAAAAGTTCCGTCAGAATCAACAAAGAGTGATGTTGTTCCTATACCGACACCTAAAAATAATCCTGTTCCTTGTACATTCAACAGTTCATTATTATAAAAACTTGTAGTGTTAACTCCAATTCTACCAAACAATCCACTAGAAGTTCTAGCATCTAAACCAGCAATTGCATTCGTTGTATTGATACCAATTGAACCAACACCAACTGGAGCAATTAAAAGATTCGTAAGAGTGGTAACTCCTACACTATTGTTTAGATTGATGTTTGTTAAAATAGATGGAAGATTAAAAGTTCCAGCACTTAAGGTTCCAGTGATATTTACATTGCTTCCAAACCAAGCAGTGCTAGTAACAGTGGATGTTCCAACAATATGTAGATTATTTGTTGGATTTGTAATACCAATACCAAATTTACCATCATAAGTCAGTGAAGCTAGTTCAGAATTTGTTTGACCATACAACCAAGCAAATCTACCAGTTCCTACACCAGCAGGACCAGAATGTAGGTATGTATTAATATTTCCAGTATCATTATTAATGATGTCAAAAGTCTTTGATACACTTCCAAATCTCAATACTGCAGTGCTTTTACCAACACCAACAGATTGTCCGATGCTAATTCTTGCCTGCGAAGTATCACTAATAACTTCTACAAGAGTTGCATTTGATTTTCTAATTTGAATATCTGATGTTGGTACTGCGGTTCCAAAACCAATTCTTCCAGAATCTAATACTGTAAAAGCAGTTCCACCAATTCCAACATCCAGTTCTGTGAATATAGATGCGATTCCAACAGTTGCAAATCCAACTCCAATTCTAGATGCAGTTACAACACCAACGGTAATATTTGGAGTTCCTGTGAGTGATTGGGCAGTGCTTGCTGTTCCAGTTACATTTCCAACAAAGGTAGTAGCAGTTACAACACCTAATACAAGAGCATCACCAACAACTTGAAGTTTTGATGTTGGATTTGTGGTTCCTATACCGACTAAACCAGTATCTGTTATACGAACTCTTTCTAAAGCATTTGTTGCAAAAATTAATGGGTTTGTTGCAGTTAATCCAATATATCCAGCGTAAGCAGGTCCACCAGTAAATGAAGAACCAAGTTCGCCCAAATTGTTTAATAATCCAATCTGTATATTGGATGCTCCACTATTTCCAAATTGAATAAAAGATGCTCTAGTATTAGTAGAAGGCGAAACTGAAATTATTGGTGATACTGATGTTAATCCATCTCCGGTTATGACAAGAGGTTGTTGTGGATTAGTATCACCAACACCAATATTACCATTAAAATAAGCACCACCAGATACTTGGAGGTTTTGTGATGAAGTTCCTGTTGGTGTTGATGTATTGATTAATGCAATTCCATCATTAACATCAAAGTTAAATTTTTGAATATTAGCATCACTCTCAAAAAATCTTATCTGAGAATCTGCATATAAATCAAGAACACTGACACCACCTACTATTTTTTCAATACTATTAGGAACATCACTGAACCATAATGTCCCAAGTTCTCCTAGTTTTATATCACCATTAACATCAAGTGTATATTGCGGATTTGTGGTCCCTATACCCACATTTGATGTGGTTGAAATACTACCACTTGTTGAATACCATCCATCAACGGCAATTGCATAGATTCCAGTTAACCCAGAAGCACTTCCCGAGAATGATGTTGCAGTAACAACTCCAGAAACTGATACTCCTTGAGTTGCAGTTAGATTTCCAATTGTTGCTACACCCGCATAAAGAGTATTGGTTGTTGTTAGACCAACTACTTTAGCATTACCTCGAACATCTAAGAACTCGGTGGGAATCGTAGTTCCAATTCCCACCAGACCATTAGCGTTTACGATAAAGTTATCATCGTCAACCTGAACACCATTCCTAAGGTTAAATGACTTTCTATAATTTGCCATCTTATATGGTTTTTAGTTATTTATCTGTAAGTTTCTGCTCAAGGTTTTCAACCTTCGCAGAAAGTTCTTTAATTGCTTCAACCAACAGTGGAACAATCTTATGATAGTCAACTGCAAGGTAACCATTATCTCTAGTTGTAACCGCTTCTGGGAGAACCTCAAGAACTTCTTGTGCGATTACACCAACATCATTACCCTCTTTACCAGACTTCTCGTTCCAAGTATAAGTATTACCACTGATTGAGAGAACTTTAGCAAGTGGGTCTTCAATCACAACAATATTATCTTTCAGTCTTTGGTCAGAAGTATAGAATGCTGTAATATCACCAACAACATTCAAGTCTCCACCAATCAGAACACTATCATTAGTTTTTAATTCATTATTGGTATCACAGAAAAGTGAAGCAGATCCAGTATTTGCAGCGTTATAAAGAGCAATATTGCCACCATTATTCAATCGTAGTGCTGTCCCACCACCTCCACCATTAATCGTCAAAATTCCCGTAAGAGTTGTATTACCAGTAACTCCTAAAGTGCTTGAAAGTGTGGTAGCACCACTAACTGCCAATGTGCTTAAAAGTGTAGTAGCACCATCAACATTCAGAGTCGTATCTAAATCTGTTGCACCTTTTACATTTAAAGTAGTTTGTAATGTAGTAGCACCAGTAACTCCTAGGGTTCCACTAACAACTTCATTTCCACCAACATTTAGATTCTTACCAATTCCGACACCACCAGCAACAATCAAATCTCCAGTGGTAGTTGAAGTTGATTGTGTTCCCTGAGTAAGTCTTACACTCTTACTAAATGTTGTTTGTGCTTTGGCTCTAATTTCTTTGTTAAAGGTAACAGGACCATCAAACTGAGAAAGAACAGCACCAGAAACTCCACCCTCAACTAGAAGTCTTTCCTTGATAGTGACTTCATCAAATACAACACTGAGTTTATTTGGATCTTCACCAGTTACAGTTGGATTTGGAATATCATAAGAAGTAACTTCTCCACTTGAAGCAGCAGTCTTCGTATTGCCGTTAAAGAAGTCTCCATTGTTGTTCATACCAGTATAAACAACAACTCCACAAGAACGCTCTTGAGAGTTTGCTAAGAAGTTTTCTTGATCATTTAGAGTCTTGACTTGAACTTGTGGAAGACCTGTGGAGTAGTTGCCAGGACCATAACCAAGATATTCAAAAGTATGACCTGAAGCACGAAGAATAGAAGGTCTGCGGAACTCGATAGCAATTGGATTGATTTTACGAATGAGAGAATTTATATCGTGATTTTCTTGACGAGTTCCAAAAGCACCACGAATTACAGTCGCAGAAGTATCATTACCGCTGCTAATGACTCTCATAATCTCACTATCAATTTGGATATAAGATCCAAGAGGGAGTCTCTTTGCAGTTCCAATTCCAGCGTTACCAATACTAATTGTGGTTCCAGTCGTTAAAGCAGATGTAAGAGTAAATGTATCATCATTATAGAACGATACATTACGAACTCCAAAACTTTCCCCTCTAGTATCAGAAATCGCCTCATTGGAGGACAAACCGTGCTTCAGGACAAAACCATTAGTTACGGAAAGAGATGCATTTGTAACCGCTGTGAAGGTGGTTACACCAATTCTTTCTTCTACAATATAATCACCTACATTATTATTACTAGAGTCGGTAATTCTAAATCTATTTCCAGAAAGTAATCCGTGCGCTGAAGATGTTACAAATGTGGTAATTCCTGTTGCCGCTGTATATGATGTGGATGAAATTCTACTCGAAGGTCCAACTACAAATCCATATTGAGATGAAGTAATTACTGGATCTCCAGCAGTCTTAGCAATAGCAATTTGAGTTGATGAAGGAATAGATGTAATACGATAGTATCCATCTGATGTCGTTCCTGCACCAGTAAATTGAACAACATCCCCAATATTTGTAGAAATGCCAGCAGTTGCTATTGTATATCTTGCATTACCATTTCCCGCACCAATTCTGGTTTGATCAAAATATAATCCTCCTGAACTATATCCAGATCCAGGTGCGGTAACATCTACAGAAACAACAGCATCTCCGGTTACAGTAACCCTTGCTGTTGCACCATTCCAAGTTCCAACTGTTGGATCTGAACTAGTATTTAATAATTTAACATTTTGATAGGTTCCGTTGTTATATGCAGCACCTGCAGTAATTGTTCCGGTAGTAATTCCAGATAGTCCATGAAATCTTCCAAATGTGATTGTTGCGGAACTGGTCGATGAAGATACCGAAGAAATTGTAAGACCAATTCCAATGTCTGTTAATAGAAGATCAGCAGATTCTCTAGTAACGCTCTTCTTTAGGTCATTAGTTACAACAGCGCCAATTGGAGAACGCTTTGCAAATGTTTTGGATGCTGGTGGATTTGCATCAATATTATCTCTATCAAGTTGTGGATACAAATCTGTTGGTAATTGACTGAATTCAAGACCTGTAAATTGATCAGTTATTGTATTACTTGCATTTAAAACATACAAGTGGTAAATGCCATCTTGTTGGTTATAAATGTATGGAGAAATAATCTCATTTCTATAGACATACAAGTTTCCTTGCATATCATTTCTTTCAAATCTTGGAAGACTTGTTGTTCTATTAGTTGTAATATTTGTAAAAGTTCCTGTGGTATGGACTAATCCTGTAACATCAGTTGTCGAATATCTAAAAGTATATGCGTCAGTAACTCCAGAAACAGCAAAGCGTCCATTAAATCCTAAATTATCTGCACCAGAAACATTTGTAGAACTTGTAACATTCTTAATAATAACTAAATCGCCAGTTTGAAGATTATGAGGTAATTCTGAAATGACAGTTACAGTTCCTGAACTTTCAGTACAGGTTGCAATAAATCTTGGATTTTTGTTAAATGTATAATCGGTACTTGCGATACTTGTTCTTGTGAAATCAGTATCGGTTCTAACTCCTGTAGTGCTCGACTCTTGAATTACAAATCCAGATTCTGGATCTTTGGCATTTGCAAGTTCCTTTGGAATGACAACTCTAATCTTATAAAGTTTTTCATCTAGACTTCTTTCATCAGAAATTCTATTGACATACGCTAAATCAGTTGTTGTCCCATATGTTCCTGTTCCACCCGATGCAAATGCATTATAAATCTCGTTATTTGCATTTGTATGAATAAACCAATTACCATTTTGGGCATCAAACTGAACTGGTGAACCCAGTTCTCCTGATTCTTTATCTGAAACACGACTTAAAATTCGAAGACTTGTGCCACCAGAAACTGTAATTGGTTGATTTTGAATTGCGTTTGTATATGAAGATGCAAGTCGTATGGTATTATTATCACCAACATTAATTGCATAATAAGTTTCGTGTGCATCAATATTTTCTGGAAGATCTCCAGCATCACTAATAATTTTAACCTTTTCACCCGTTAAAAGTTTATTTGCTCCGATTGTAAATGATGTTGTAAATCCACTTGAAGGTGTAATAGAAGCACTGTAAGATTTAACAGAACTTGTAGTTCCAAGTGCTGTTGTCAAACCACTTAGAGATATTTCATTATCACACATATAAATGAATGATGAATAAGTTACTCCAGCACCAATAAGATATAATTTGTCGTTTAATTTTGCACCAATTCTATGACCTTGCGTCTGTGAGGATGGCGGAGCGTCTGGAGAAGTAAATCCGTAAAGATAAAGATGACTTGAAATACCGACAGAAGTTGTTAATCCAACATCTAATGATAGCCACTCAACCTTTTCTTCAGTGCTTACAATTGCTCTTGGCGCAACAATTGATGTGATAAAGGCATTATTGTCTTTATCAAATGCTTCTTTCTTAAATCCAGAAGAGTTTAGTGAAATTTGACCAAAGTTTGAGTTGGAGTTGGTAATAGAAGCGTCACCACCAGACTCTGCATCAAAGTGCTTATTGAATCCAATCGCAAAGACAGAAACAATTTGAATAAAAGCATCATTTGTGATTTTAATATGACTTGTTTCCCATCCTTGACGATAAACCGCGTCAGGATCTAAGTGATAAACTTTTGCTGAATCAGTTTGTGATGCACCAAGAGGCAATGTAGACCCGTGAACTGCTGTATAATCGACGACTTGATAAGTTCTCGATGACTTGTCATACTTTGCAAATGCTCTATCGTCTTTCTGAAGAGATACTGCAGTAAATTGAGCAACAACAGTACTTCTAAATCCTGATGCTTTACTTCCATCAGCGTGAAGTCCATTCATACCCCATACAGAGCGTAAGGAGCAGTTAAAGATGTATGGAGATGCACCTGAAACCGTATCAGTTTCAACTGTTACTGTCGATCCAGATGCAGTTGGATTTGCCGTTAAATTCGGTGGATAACTTGGAAGAAGATATGTGAATGATGTTGAAGACAGGACATTTTGAACAGTTGTTGAAATATTGTATTCTTGTGCAACTGCTCCTGTAACTCCTTTAATTTTAATCGGAGTTCCTGCATTCAGATTATGTGCTTCGGTTGTCGTGACTGTAACAACAGAAGTAGCAACACTTCCATTACCAGAAATAATAGATGAGATATTGATTGGGTCGCTCGCAAAAGCACCAACAATCTCCCACTCTGGGTTTCTCTTTTTAAATCCTAACGGACTTGCTGGGAACTTTTGGTCAATATCACGATATGAATTATAAGCATTTGAGACCTTACTATAATACATATCAAGGTCAGTAAGACCATAAGATCCAATCGTATTCACACCATCACAGAACTCAAAACAAGATAGTTTGTGGTGAGAGAATAATGGCGTTGATTGATATGTTGAACTAAAATTATCTGGATTGGTATAGACTAAACCACTTGCATCGGCATCAAATAGAGAAAACTGCCAGAAGTAACAAGCACCAGTAATTTTAAAGATTGCTGACTTTGCTGTAGTAGAATCAGTTGGATTTGGAACATACTTTGGACGAATCTTGGTCTTTCTTAAGTCAAGACCAACGATTGAAGTGCCTCTAGGAACTACAACACCACCATAATAACTATTGAATTTATAAAGAATATTGTCTTCTTGTGTTAAGTCAAAGTTTGAATCAAGTCCAAGAGAAAGAACAGAAGACGCTAAAACTCCAACTCCTCCTGCTCTAGAAACTGCATAAGCAGCACCACCATTATCATAAATTGCAAAACCAGGTCTGTTATCAACCAGGTGCTCACCAGGAAAGAGAAGAATTGTAGTCTTCTCTACTAAGTCATTATTATCTCCCTTAACATATGAAAATCTTGCTGCCTCTAATAGAGCTCTCTGTATCGTTTTGAAAGGTTGAGCAAGGGAGTTGCCTTGATTCGAAATTGAATCAGTAGAATCAAGGTCATTTGGATTGACATAAAGAATACGACCTTCAGTATTCTTGATAAAATTATCCAATTTGTTGAGTGGCAAAATTTTGTCCTCTTCTTACGCTCTTCTATCCTTTATTTATTAATCTTCCTAAACTAAAATCTTCACCTGGACAATCTCTAGAAAATTTACATTCTATTCCATTATTCCACCATTTTTTACCCCAAGAAGGATTTTTTTCTTTTGCCATAATACCTTTCAACCCAATACTCATATTTTTTCTATGCTCACTAGTAAATATTTTTTTCTTTGCTGCTTCACTTAATGCTTTTCTATGTTCTACACTTTTCTTTCTACCTTTATGACTATCACTTAATTTCTTTTTAGTTTCATCAGTAAGAACACGACCAGCGCATCCTTCTCCACCATTAGTCATATTCCTCAAAATGCCTGTACCTAGATCTTTTCTTCCTAATACAGCAATCATATAAACTTCGTGTTTTCTTGCCTCTTCATCAGTAAGATTTTTCTTTAAATATATTCGTCTATTTTCTGGTGGAAGATTTATATTATGTAAATTATTATTAATTCTTCCTGCCTTACCCTTACCAATGTAATAAGGTGTCCCGTCTTCACGCAAATAAGCGTAAGTGTAATATTCCATCTGCTTTAATCGTGGTTATATGTATTTATACAAGAAAAGGAGCATTTCTGCTCCCGTTCTTTGCTTAAACAACCACGATTAAGCACTAATATTTATGAAGTCAAATCTTCCTCGTTAAACTCATAATATTCGTCTTGAGGCATATCTTCTGGGTTCTCTAAATCTACCATAAACAAACAAGGATGTGCCTCTTCATCTATCAGATAAAAAGAACTTCTGTATAAGTCTTCTGGTTCAAATGTGCGATTCTTATCTGCTGCTCTACAAAGGTCTTGGTCGTATAAGTGTCCTTCTGGAAGTTCGTCAAATGTGAAAGGGATGTGATTGATAAAATACATCTTCACAATCATACTGCCATCGTTATACCAGCAGTATGCAGTGTCGATACGATAAGACATAGGGTTTTCCCATATCTTATATTTATTTTTATACCCGTGAGTGGATTCGAACCACCGCTTGGAACATTTTAAGTGTTCTGCCTCTTCCGCTGGGCTACACGGGCTGGTGGTCGCAAAGAGGATCGAACTCTTCTACGGCGCTTTATGAGAACGCTGCCTTCAACCAGATGGCTATACGACCTAGATTCGCTATTCGCAAATAGCGAATGGGAACAGCGGGGAATGATCCCGCACTAAGCACTTATAAGGTGCCCGCTCTAACCAATTAAGCTATGCTCCCTTGCGATTTATGATGCCTCGTTATTATACTCTGTGTGTATTCGTATGAGGTCATCATCCGCAGGTATCATAACTGCCGCTCGCCCATCTTCATCAATTATACCTAAACTCTCTCCGTTTTCCACTCTTTCAATTAGTTCGTCAAAACGTTCTTGAAACTCTGCCACTGTGAAAACTTCCATTCGGTTTTTTCGATA
>Ga0208050_1000151_pt1 | contig 13909 bp, 17 predicted proteins | sample LakMenEpi13Jun10_FD_150691 | JGI IMG/M metagenome (GOLD analysis project Ga0208050, IMG submission 150691) | Freshwater microbial communities from Lake Mendota, WI - 13JUN2010 deep hole epilimnion (SPAdes) | ecosystem: Environmental > Aquatic > Freshwater > Lake > Epilimnion/Euphotic zone ... | reverse complement strand
AGGACCAGTAGAACCTGTTGGTCCAGTTACTGTTGAAGCAGCACCTTCAGCACCAGTTGGTCCAGTAAAACCTCGAGGTCCTGTTGGTCCTTGAATGTTTCCAACGTTATTCCATGTACCAAAGTTTGGTGGAGTTGAGTTTGGAGTCCAAACATACAAATCACCACTTGCGATTAAATAAGCATCGCCAAAATTTCCTGTAGGACGAGCAGCAAGTAAAGTTGCTTCATCGGCATACTCACCCTTAATTGTTACAGCAGTTCCTTGTGCACCAGTAGGTCCTGTAGGTCCTGTAGGTCCTGTGTTACCTGTAGGTCCTGTAACTGTTGAAGCAGCACCTGTTGGTCCTGTAGGTCCAGTAGAACCTGTAGGTCCAGTAAAACCAAGTGCACCTTGTGCACCAGTCGGACCTGTAGGTCCAGTTACTGTTGAAGCAGCACCAGTAGCACCAGTTGGTCCTGTTGGTCCTTGAATACCTTGTGAACCTGTAGGTCCAGTTGCTCCTGTATTACCAGCAACACCAGATGCACCAGTCGGACCAGTTGCACCTTGAATACCTTGTGGACCTTGAATACCTTGTTGACCTGTTGGTCCTGTCGCACCCATTGCACCTGTAGCACCAGTAGAACCCATCGCACCAGTAGGTCCTGTTGCTCCTGCTGAACCAGTCGGACCAGTTACAAGAGAGTCAGCACCAGTAGGACCAGTTGCACCTTGTGGACCAGTAAATCCAGTTAAACCTTGTGGACCAACTGCACCAGTAGGACCTTGTGGTCCTGTTGCACCTGTCGCACCAGTTGCTCCTGTTGCACCAGTCGCACCAGTTGCAGAAGCAGAACCTGCAGGACCTTGTGGACCTGTTGGTCCTGTTGGTCCTTGATAACCACGAGGTCCTCGAGTTGTAGGAACTCCAGGTAAAAGTGCAGGGTCAATCTCTGGATAGAGAGGGCTATTTGGGTCAATAGGCATTACGTTGTCACCTCACGCACTGTAAATAGTTTGCCAGCCTTGTATGTTTCTCGAGTTCCGTTATCACTAACTAACTCGATGTCCCAGTACATACGCTGTGCAAGTCTTTTGGTCTGGTCCTTGGTCAAACTTAAAGTAATCGTATGGCTTGTATTATCGGTTGGAGAGGTAGTAACTGTCACAGTAAACGGCATGTGACTTTGTAAAACTCCTGCTTTCCAACGAATATTTGCTACTACTCCTCGTGTGACGAGGCTTCCGACGAACGGAATAGAGTACGTAAACGCCACATCTTGATAGGCAGTAAGGTCCACAGAGTCATAAGGTCGTTCTGAGGGCTGGTCGCCATAGGTAGGTCGGGCAAGTTCGATTCTTTCTGGGTAAGAGTAATCATCCACCTCCTGTGGTCGATAAACTGGTACGTAGTGATTTGTTGTCTTAGAAATTCTGCGGAATGTAAATACCTCAATACGATACATACCGATACCAAGCAGAACACATAGTTCGCGGTATTGGTCTTTGCGTGCTTGAATCATATCCATTAATTGACGGTAACGCTCAGAACGTGGAATTGTCACACCGTCTGGAGCAAAGACGTTAATATCAAAAGAAGCATCTGTTGCTAAAGTATAAAGAGCAAGTGTGCTTGCAAGAAGAGATACTGGATACACCTCTACTGGAGGAAGATTTTCAAGTGTCTGTATTCTTCCTAGAGAATCTGTTCTATTATTTGAATGCTGCAGTACAGCATTTTCTACAAAGCGATTAATTTCTGCTGGTGTGAAATATCTAAAGTAGTTGCCAGCAACTGTGATTTCAGTTCCATCTGGTGGAATTACATCTGTTACCAATACTCCTGTTGCTTCCTCTACGGAAACATCGTTGGAAACATTGGAATCATCAAATCTTACGTACAGGCTTGCTGCATCTACTGGAGAGTAGTGAAGACCAAATCTATTTGTTGTACCATCTGCAATAAACTGCATAACAAAAGATTTAGAGGAGTCTCCTATTTCGGACCTAACCATTTCGGCTAAGTTAGACGCTGTTGCCACGTATCCTCCGTGCTTAAACTCTAGATGCTAATGATTCCTTATTAAGCAAATTTAATCAGCATTAAAAAGGTTACTCCTCTAGGAGGAGGGCAGAAACTAGAGGAGTAACCAGAGTGTTGACGATAACTAAACAGACTGTTTAGTTTGGTCGCCAAATATAACCTAGACCTTCGAGGTAGTTAGCCAGTTCTGAAGGAACTGAGTATTTAACTCCTGCTTTAAAGTTGTATGTGTTTCCTACACCCCAGGTCATTTCTTCAATGTCTGTGATGGTTCGGATAACAACTTTGTCATTTGCAAGTGTTACGCCAACTTCTACGATTTCGTCTAGAACAATTGGTTTCTCTGGACTCTTTGGGTCAAAGACCGCAGTTTCCAGAAGTTCAGCCTCAACCTTGTTCGCTGTAGAAATTTCTTCCTTACGCTTACGAAGTGCTTCTGCATTGTCTCTTGTTGCTTGTTCCTGTGCACGCCCTGTTGCGTCCAAAGGACTAGTTGCTTTATTTGCCACGATGTATTTCTCCTTGTGTTTGTTTTGTTAATTTTTGTGGCGGAAGAGTCCCAAAGAAGGAGTATGGGACTCTTCCGACCAATGCTTATTTAATTAAGCGGTGAAGACCTTACAAATTGCTTGGTCTGTGATTACGCCAAGACCCCAAATTGCGTACCAAGCAAGAGCGTGCTCACGACCGAAGTCAAGAACGCCACCATCGCGAAGTTCAACTGGAAGGGAAATTGCGTGACCGAATGCGTTGTCACCAATCATGATTGACTCGTAGACAGTTGTTGCTGCAGTGCCAGCAGATGAACCAGCAGGGTTTGGTGAAGTTGAACCTGTTGGGTTTCCACCTGAACCTGGGTTTGTGTTTGCCTTTACTGGAACTTCAGTCTGGTCAGCAGGTGCACCAACGTTTGCAGTCTCGTTAACAACTGCTCCTGATGCGTATGACTTAACCTGAGTTGTTTCGATGAATACTACGTCGTATAGACGACCGATTTCACCTAGCATGAAGTTTCCTGGAGCAGCGTACTTTGTAACTTCGATGAACTCTGGGTTCGAACGAATGTCACGTGACTGCTTTGGATTGATGAACATTACGTATGTCTCACCTAAGCGAGGAATGTTCTTTGAAGCAAGGGTAAGTGCAGCATCCTTAACAGAACCAGTAGTCAACTTGTGGTTGGCTGTGATGGTTGAGATTGATGTTGCCTTTGAGCCTTCGTCGTAGAATGACTGTGACCCTGCTGATACGCCTGTACGGTCGTAACCAAATACTGCAGATGTTGCAGCACCTAGTGTGTTACGTGCCTGTACATCTAGGTACTGTGCCATGTGGCGACCTAGAAGACGTGAAGATGATGCCATAACGTCATCGAATGATGCGTTAAGAAGTAGTTCAGAAACTGCTACTGCGTAGCCGTGTTCTGCAACTGTGATTGCAATTTGTTCTGCTGTAAGAGCGTTTGTTGTTAGACGTACACCTTCTGTAAGTGGTGCTGGGTCTACAGCAAAGTTCTTGTAACGTAGGAAGTTCACACGAAGACCAGGTGCTACACCTAGTTCAGTCTTCTTAACTGCAAACTGCTCGAAACGCAGAATTGGCATTGCTTGGAATAAAATTTCTTTAGACCAGATGGTCTGAATTGCTGTGGATAGGCTGGAGTTTGAACCACTATATGCGGTAGGTGCTCCTGCTAATTCACTGGTGCCTGTAATCGCTGATGCCATGTTGGTATCAGTCCTTTCTTGTTAGTTGGATAATCTAGTTTGTTTGGTTTTACCCGAACAGTCCCTTACCACGATTACCTGCTGCTTCGCCAAGTAGTTTGGCTCGTTGCTTCGCGTAATCCGCCAATGACATTTCCCGAATACTTTCGGGAGAGTACGAACGTTGTTCCGAATCATTATCGAGAGGTCCTGATGCAGGAGACGTAATACGTGTTCCTGCCATTTCCCTGCGAGTAGACTGTAAAGCCTGCTGTGCAGAGTCGAGAATACGAGCAGATTTATCTTTCAATGACGCGATGCTCTGCTCGATTTCATCACGGTTGTTACCCTCAATCAAATCAATGAGTTCAGGAATTACGTTTTCACGCTCCTGCTCAATTCTTTGTTGACGATACTGCATTACTTCTTGAAAATGTTTTTCTTGCTCAAGTAGAGCAAATGCTCGTTCTCTTTCGAGACGCTCTGCTTCTAACTGAGTCTGAAATTCTTTTTCCTTTTTCTCTAGAAGTTGACGGATGTCCATGTCTGCTTCTAGTTTCTTTTCCTCAAGTTCAGCCTGCTGTTGACGAGCAATTTCTTCTTGCTCTGCCTTCTCATCGCGCTCCTTCTTCAAGGTAGCAAGTTCTTCTTTTAGTTTTTCCATTTGCGGATACAACTTTTCCTTTTCTTGTGCACGAGCACGAGATAGGTCTTCGGCTGAAAAGCCAAAGTCAGTTGCTTCCTTAGAAGCCTTACTTTCCACGATAGGAGTAGCAGTCTCTTGCACTACTGACTCAATCTGTACTTCTTGTACTTCAGTGTTTTCCATAGTAATTGCGTATCCGTTTCCTTGGTTATTGTCCGAATGCGGTTTTACCCGCGTGTCCCACATTTCTTACCTGATAATTGCACAACATTTCGAAGTGTTTGTCAGGCTAAATCAGATTTTTCATCTGAAATTTATTGACTTCTATCTACTGCTCTTCTCTGTGGAATTTTCGTTCCATAGGATTCGGTCAGCAGTTTGTTCCGAATATCCATCTCCATACTAGCCTCTGTCATAGCCATTTCTTGGGCAGCAGGGTCGGCAGCATTTTCTGGGGTTGGAGCACCTGAGAGGTTATCTCCCATAATGTCGCCATCACCTAGTTGAGTAGGTTGCAGTGGAACTGCTCCATCTCCTCCAGGACCTGGCATCATTCCAGTCATATCTTGAATTTCTTTTTGAATCTGCACCTTTAACAAGGTTAGAGCACCATCTGAAAGTGCTTCCGCTTTAAGTTCTTCACGAATCTCTTGTAGTTTCTCTTCTGGGAACTCTTCTCCCAAAGTGCGTAAAGCACCTTCTTTAGACTCAAGACCCATGCCAAGTTTAGTTTGTACTTCGTTAAGGATAATTAACTTATCTAGTGGAAGAGGAGGTGGGAACTGAACGCTGTTTTGATAGGTAAGAGAGTCGTTAGGGTCAAGTTTAACCATTTGACCTTCTTTGATTGGACCGTCTTCATCTGGGTTGTACATCATTGTTTCTGGCTCTTTAACTGCCAAGTTTAAAATAATAAGTTCATTAATCTTCTCAAGGCCGATTCCATACTGAGCCGTCTTTTGAGTCCAACGATTCATAAGCGGTTGATACTGAATTGAAAGTGCAACACCAGATGTATTTGAAATTGGTTGGACTTGACCCAGTGCTGTCTCTGGAACGTTCATTAACTCGTGCATAGAACGCTTTAATAGTTCAAGATACTTTAGAGCACCTTCGATTCCTGCTCCGCCACCTTCTAGGTTAAATACCTGTGAATCTTTAGGAAGACCTCCCCAAACTTTCTTGGGACCCTTCTCAAGGTTAGAAGCCTTTGCACCAACAATAACTGTTACAGGTGCAGCGTGGTAGTTAATAATGTCTGCAACATCTGTTGAAATTTCATTGTATGCACGGTTAATAGAGATAATGTCATGGCAATCAGGTAAACCCCAAGGAGAACCAGCAACAGGAATATTTGCAATATGTACAACAGGAATTGTTCCTAAAGGATTTGGGCGAGAATCGATGAGTTCATCGTTAATGTATTCTTCAATAAGGTCATCTGTAAGAATCTCAGTGTAAGTAAATACCTGTCTTGTTCCCTCTAAAGAAGTTCCCCAGAAACGGTACTTCTGCTTAAATCTTAAAAGACGATTGCGGTCGTGTGGGTGAAACTCTGGGAATGAAAAAGATGAGTTAAGAGGAAGAACTCGAACTTTTCCTGGGTGTACTCGACCAATTGCATCAGTCCACGGTTCTTCATAGGCTACTTTTACAAAACAATCTCCAGAGATTCCACCTTGTTGTGCCATTTCTAAAAGAACTCTAGTTTTGTCGTTATCTACTTCCCATACTCGTTGCAAACGGTCTGGAACAATTGCTTCAGTTGCTTTAGGGCTGCGGAAACCAATTCCCTTGCCAAATGTAAATCTAGAAAGATAATCTGTAAATGCTCTGTAGTAGTTGACTGCAATTTGCATTTCGCCTTGTTCACGGCGATAACCCCAGTGATGACCTAAATACATCGCCCAATTTAAAGAGTAGCGATTTAAACGCGGACCATGAACTTCAAATTCTTCGTCTGCTAGTTCCACTAAACCAAGTGGAGAAATTGAAATAGTTAAATCAGAGGAGGCTGCTCTGTATGAGGGAGGAGAAAAGTCAACAAAACTCATCGTATGACCTTACTTAGTGTCACTCTTTTTTCCGCCCTTATCCTTTTTACGTTTCACGTCTTTTGCGTCTTTTTTAGTTCCACGTTCTTTTTGCAGTTTTGCAAATTGTTTTTCATTAAGTTTTTTTGTTTGTTCTATAGGACTATTTGAGTCTATAAATCTACCACCACTTTGAGTGTATCTCTCTCGAACCCAGTGACTTGCTGCAGGATTTGGGTACGTTGAGTATTTGGCTCTTGCTTGAGCAATCACCATTTCCCAAAGTTTTGGATTTGCAGGTTTTTCAGCCACAGTTATTTCCTTTACAACTTTGTTCCCCCTAGGACAATCCTAGGGGGTCAAAGACAAAAAACTCTTTTAGTCGTTTACTACGGTTGGAGAAGTACGTTGTGTACGTCCACCAGAGCGTGCAACAACCTCAGTCTTTTGTTCTGCATAGTCTGTGAAAGACCCGTGTGAGAACTCAGCAAGGAATGTTGGTGCTTCTGTCCATGCAGCAGAGCCAACATGGGCACGTGCCTGCATAGTTTCTGCAGCAGTCTTTTGCCAGACTGGAGCATTACGGTTTGGACGACCTGCAGCAGCAGCAAAACCTTGCTGCATTCCTAGTTCAAAATCATTTGGAACATCAGTATCAGTTGCGATACCTTCTTCAAAACGAAGAGGACCACGACGTGATGCGTTTCCTGCCTCTTTCATTTCGTAAACATTTGAACCCTTCTCAGGGAACTGTGGGTTTGGTGCTAGTGTCATTATGACTCCTTATAAGGTTAGTAAGACGGAATGGCCTATTCCAAAGATGATTTTCTCTGATTTTTTACTATAAGTAAGGGTTAACTCAGTTTTAATTTTTACTGAAAAACGGGCTACTGGTTAAAACCACCTCTGGCATAACTAAGTCCTTAGTTAAAGCACAGGCAATAGAGAGGCTATCAACGTAATCATCATGGGCGTAAGACTCATCAGGAGCAGCCACAAGGAAGTTAGGACCCTTGTACTGAACCTCAGCATCTACCATCTGTTGGTAAAACCTTTTCCACGTTCTTAAACGACGTGTTTTTGCGTGGGCAGGGTAACCCAATAATTTTCTTTGGATTAACGCTTGAAGGTGTTTCCACCTTTGTGACTGTTCAGTAGCACTAGAGGTAATAGAAGCAACTTCTGCTCTAGGCAATAAAAGTCTAAGACGCTGTGCAACAGCATCTCCAACACCATTAGCGTCAACACCAACTGCTAAAACATCATAGTTACTTAAGAAGTTAACGATTTGGAAGTACTGTTCTTCCCAGTCATCTCCCTGTAACTCCAGCCAGTTTAAGACTCGATGTTCAAAATAACCGAACTCATCTGGCCTATCCCAGTCAACCCATACAACAGTAACAACTGTTGAGTCCATCTTACGTGCAGGGTCAATGCCAACTACCACAGGTGTCTTGTGCCAAACCTTTACTAGTTCTTGTGAAGTATCACCTAGTTCGTCCATAACTCCAGAAGTTACAAACATACCTCGTTCAAGAAGCCACTTGCAGTTGTAAGACATTTGGAACTCGTCTGAATCTTCTCCAATACGCAAAGTTTCTTTCTTTATAAACTTGGAGTAGTTTTCATTAAACTTAGCAACATCTTTCCAGTCCCATTGAAAATGGTTTTGTCTAGCACCTCTAGTTGTTTGACGACGCTTGTTTAATTGAATAGCCCTATAAAAGTTATTTTTGCTAGTTGTTGGTGTGCCTGTTTTAACCATAGTTCCCGCATAGTAAGCAAGCATTGGGGAAATTGACTTAGATACAACAAAGTCATCTGCTTCTTGGCACTCGTCAATAACAATCAAATGGAAAGACTTAGACTCAATTTTTGCACGGGGGTTTGCAGTCATCATCGTAATTGTTGAGCCAGATTTCTTTAGTTTAATCATTCGAGTTACTCCACCAATACGTGCAGCAGAGTCATCAATTTCAGGGTCACCAAGAATTTCTAATGCACGCTCTGATGTAAGTCGTGTAACAGTACGACCAAAGAGTGTTTCTGCCTGACCTTCTGTTGGTGCAAACAAACCAACCCAAAGTCCATCTTTAAACTTACCTAATAAATCTGGGTATAACTTTGCAAGACGTGGAAGAAGAATCATTAATGTTGCAACAGTATTTGCAACTGTTTCAGATTTACCTGACTGACGTGCTGCAAGGGCTGTAATTTCTTCACCATCATTAATTAAAACTGACTCAATTACACGACGTGCTAACGGAAGTTGATAGGGGTGTAGAGGATACCCAACAAGAACTTCTTGAAACTCTAAGATTTTATTTATTAGTTTTTCAACAAATTGAATCGAGAGTTCATCTAAGTCATTTTCTTCAGGGGGTAGCGGAACTTCTTCATCTTCTGCTGCGTAAAGTTCGGGATTAATTTCCTCAAACTTCTCATCATTAAAATCAATAGACATTTAGTTCCTAAACAGAGAAGCCCACCGAAGTGGGCAACCCCGCGTCTGAGAGAGGGAGACGGTTAATTCTATCACTAAGTTACGACCTTCTCTTTAATTCTCGCATGATTTCTAAAAGTGCTTCTGCACCCATTTCTAACTCATCTAGCAATACTGATTCGTTTGACTTCTGCCAAGCAAAAGTATCTCTGCCTATAGCAAATAAAGAAGCCTCAACCCATCCAATTAACTCTGGAGTAGGTAACTTAGATATACGCTTCTGTATCTTCGTCTGGGGCTGGTACCCATCCTTTTTCTTCTTTAAAATCATCGTAAGTTACATCCCTTCTCGAAATTGCACTGTTGAGTGCTTCTTCTTCAGACTTTGTTCCTTGCCATTTTCCTAAAACAAGAATACGGCTTAGGGGTAGTCTAACCATAAGTGGAGTTGCAAAACGGTATGGTTCTTCAATTTCTTGGGTCCAGCCATGGACTACGAGTTTATTACCCCACGTAAGGGGCTGTTTAATAACTTGTACGAATCGTTCTGTTCCAATGTTGTGCGCCTTTGGCATTTGTTACCGTTTCTTTTTATTACCCCGACTGGATTTTAGTGCTGTGGTTTTAGGCTTATTTGCTTGAGTTCTTGGCTTTTTAGTAACACCGTAACCAGTCTTAGAGGTAGGTACAAGACTTTGACGACCTTCAAAGTATATCTGATTAGTACGAACAATTCGATATAGGGTTTCTCTAGCATAAGTAGGTAGTTGACCCATAGCAGCATCTCCACGAGCATGGCTATCTAAGTATTGGCGAATAAAACGCCCTTTAGAAATCGTTGCTTTAAAAGCACTCCAAGTTGATGGCTTAACATCGTAATAGTTATAGAACAACCCGTCTCTAAAGACAACGGTTAATGTTTCACGCTTTGGGTCATATCCTGCAGCAACTGTTCTAGGACGTTGATAATTAGTAGTTGATGTAGGTAATACGGTTAATGGTGCAGGAGCATCGTAGTTATCTAACGGCTCATCTGCATAGTTTGAGTAACGAGTAGGGTCATAAAACTCACCCGCTTCTTCTTCGTCATCGCCCTCAAAAATTTCAATAGCATCATAAAACTCAGAGCCTGGCGATACTGGGAGTGACTGAAACGGATTAATACGTCCCGTTTGTGGAGTCACCCCCAGCATCTTTGCCATGCCTTTTACTTCTCGTTCGCCAACTCCATAGAGTTCGCGGGTCGGGTCTAGTAATGCTGATAGTTCATCAGAAGATGTTCTAGCACGTAGAACATTTCTTTGTCTATCGTCACTACCACCTGTGGAGGTAACCCGAGCCATTATTACTCCTTAATTAGGACGCTGTTGCCCAAGGTGTAATTGTTACTGCTGCACCGACTGCAGTTGTTGCAGCACCGCCAGCAATTGATTGAGTCTTAATTGTTCCAGCAAGACCAGCAAGAGTTCCTGTTGCATTGATACCAGTGGTATCAGCAACTGAGAATCCTGTGCCTGAGATTGTAATGTTTCCAGAAGCACTAGCAGTTACTGTCCAAGAGCCAACTAGGGCTGCTGGTACGGCAACTGGAGACTCTGCTGCTGCAGTTCCTGCAAAGATTTGAACCTTTGTGCCAACTGGATAGTTAGTGTCTGCACTTGTTGCATAAACTACCGCAACTGTTGCACTTGTTGCGTTGATGCGTGTGATGTTAGTCTTAGAGTTTGCTGCTGCTGTTGCGGTTGTAACTGTAAGACCATTGTCTCTAAGAGCATCTTCTGCAAGTGCTGTTGTGAAGCCACGAACATCAGAAACCTGTACATAGTCAGTTGAACCTACTACGTCAGCACCTGTTGAACCTGCTATGAACTGTGGGTATCCGCCCCAACCTGATTCAAGGTTGATGTGGTCTCCAAGAGTTAAATCTAAGAGGGTTGTACGCACATCGTTTGGTTGTGGTGGCATGTTGCCCCATACCGCATCAATTGCGACTTCTCCTGCGGAATCAAGAAGATTCCCGTTGTTATTTGTTGCCATTGTTTATATTTCCTCACATGTGTGGTTATCAAGTTGGTCCCTATAAAGAACCTCGTCACAGTCGCGACATCTGAAAAGACGAACGGTATCGAGTGCTTCGTGTAAAGAGTCCGAATGTTCGTTACCGTATTCGACCTGGGGTTGACTTAAAACTTCAGGGGGAAAGGGTCCTAGAGGCCTACTTGAACTTGCAGGAACGGGGTGTCCCTGTATTGCAAATTTTCTTATAAGTTTCATTCTTCATCAGGCTCAACTGCTATTTTCTTTTTTGTGGCGGAAGGGGTTTCCTTTACAGGAGCCTCTTCTTCCTTATATGGAGGGATGTCAGTCTTTAGAATGTCAATTGCTTCTTGTTGAGCAGAGTCCAAAGCATCAGATGTAACCAAGTTACCAGCGTCTCTTTGAGCATACAAAAATCCAGGTAGGCATTGACGGCAATACCAATATTGAACCGCGTTATTAACTTTATAAAGATAAAAGCCTGGTTTGTTGCAGTTAACGCAAACAATTTCTAGCGTTTTTTTAGTTGCCATTTATTGCTCCTTAGTAATTAACAATCCCACTTACGTAATGCTAGTGCCTTACGTGTTGGTTTTCCGTTTTTCTCCATTGGTCCTGGCATGCCACCCATACGTGCACAAAACGACTTACGACGTGATGCGTCTTTAGGTGAGCGTTGTGCTCTTTCTCTTGAAACAGGTGGCTTTAAATCTGAACCAGGATTCTCACGTTCGTAGGCTTTACGCCCCTTTTCGTTAAGACCGCCTTTTGGGTTCTTACCCTCTTTACGTTGCCACGCTGCTGATTTTGCCATTACTACTTCTTTTTACCCGTTGCTCTTTTTGCTGGAGGTGGGGTTGAACTCTTTAAACTTACGGCACGACCTGTCTTTGGGTCACGTCCTACGCGACCACCAGAAGCACTTGGTGTAGAAGTTACAGGAGGAGGTGTTGTATCTGGAACAGTTGGCATAGCAACTGGTGCTGGTGTTTCACGAGGAGCGTTAAACTTTCCACTCATGTCACCAATTTTAAACTCAGCAACTTTCCCGCTTTCACTTAACTGACCAATGCCAGCGAAGGCTGCTCCCATTTTTGCAATCTCATGTCCTTGAGTTAACCTTGTCATGCGTGTTTCGTGACGACGACCTGCTTTTTCAGAGGCTGCTTTTGCAGCAACTCCAGCATCTTGAAGTTCGCGAGTTTGTGAGTGCTTTACACCCATCTTCTCTAAGTCATAACCGTGTTGTCTTTCGGCACGAACACTAGATAAAACGTGCTGTGCAACAATTGACTGTGCATTACCTTGAGAATTTTTTTTGCCTTCGATGCCTTTGTTAACAAGACCACCGATACGTGCAACAATGTCTGCTCCTGGTCCACCTGGGGGAGCACCGAACTGAATTTGATTTAGGGCCATAAGAGTATTTTTCCCTACTTTGGCTGTATTTGTGTGTTAAGCGTCTTTATTGCTTCAAGTAAAATAACTTGATTCTGTTGGCGGACAATCTCTGCTTCTTCCATCTTACGTTCTAAGCGGTCTTGCCTGACCTCCATGCGGAAAACCATGTCTTTTATAGACTTACCTCCATTGTGAGAGAGTTCGCCATCAAGTTTGTTAAGACGAGCCATAACTCCTGGGACAGCATCTCTACCCTCAGAAGCCTCTTCCCCTTCCCAGTCTCTAATAAATTTTCCCCACGTTGCAAACAACTTATTAAGTTTGTTTATAAAGAACCCTAGAATTGCCCCGCCTCCTAACGCGATTCCAACAAGAATTGAAATAGTTTCTATCTTCGACATTTCTAGGGTCCTTTTTGTAGTTACTTCTTTTTAACTGACTTTACGGGCTTTGTAGCAAGTTTTTTTGAAACTTCTTTTGCTGCAACTTCTGCAAGACGACCAAAGGCTGGGTCCTTCTTATTAGCCCAACGTAGTGCTGTTGGGATTAGTGAACCCCATAGAGCGTTTGCTACGAGTAGCCATTCAGATTGTCCAAAGTCCAAAGGTGTTGCTGCGTTGCTTGTTTGCATAACAATCATTACTGCTGCAATTACTTGACCAAGTAAATTGCGTAAGTACGATTCGAGTGCTGCTTTATTCATGTACATCTCCTAAATGTGTCAGATAGACACTATTGATATTTTAGTCGTCTTCTCGGTTTCTGATTGGGTAAGTGATAGCCCAAGCAAGAAGTGTTCCAACAATAGCGTAGCCAACAATGGTTTTGGCACTTCCATCAAGGACTACCCAGGCAATAAACATGCCTAAAAGTGTCCATAGTTGGTCAATCATGTCCTTAATTATTTTCAAGGTTTCCGTCTCCTAACACCTTTACTATCACCTGATGGACCTCCGCCACCAGAACTTCCTCCGCCACCAGTAGAACCACCAGTAGAACCAGCAGCACCTGCTGCAGCACCAACGGCGTTCATAGCAGCACCTGCTGCAACTACAGTGGCAACAACCATGTCAGTTGCTTCTTCACGTTCTTCTTCTGACATGTCAGCACCAATGCTGCCCAATGCAAGTAACACTTGACCTGGGTCTTCAAATAGTGCACCAATTAGTTCTGCGGGATTTTCTAGCACGACAAGTGCAGCAGCAACTTCTGCAGTAATTATGACAGCATTTCCATTTTCGTCAGTTCTAACATCAACAGGAGTTTCTGCTGGTAAGTCTTTAAACTCAATTCCAGCCTCTTGTATTTGTTCTGATGTAAGAGTTTCTCCTGCTGCAACAGATTCAACCAATGCTTCTGCAACAAGTTCTTTTTCTGCATTAGTAAGTTTTCCATCTGCAGCAAGTGCTTCTGATAAAGAGTTCACTTCTTCTTTAGAGATTTCGCCATCGGCATTTAAAGCATCAAGAACTTCATCTGCATCAGCAGCAGATAACTTGCCATCAGAAAGAAGGTCATCAACTACAGCCTCTACCTCTTCAGCAGGAGGTTCTTCAGCAGGAGGCTCTTCAGCAGGAGGTTCTTCTGCTGGTGGCTCTTCTGCTGGTGGCTCTTCAG
>Ga0208050_1000149_pt1 | contig 14028 bp, 15 predicted proteins | sample LakMenEpi13Jun10_FD_150691 | JGI IMG/M metagenome (GOLD analysis project Ga0208050, IMG submission 150691) | Freshwater microbial communities from Lake Mendota, WI - 13JUN2010 deep hole epilimnion (SPAdes) | ecosystem: Environmental > Aquatic > Freshwater > Lake > Epilimnion/Euphotic zone ... | reverse complement strand
CTGTCGGCTCGTGCGGAACGACTGTTAATCGTTTGTGCGGAGGTTCGACTCCTCCCCTGCCAGTTTTCTCTTGACAGACCAGATTGGATCCTGTAGAAGTGAGTTAAGAGACCACGGGGTGTCGCCTAACGGTGGGGCACTTGTTTTGGGTACAAGGTAGAGTAGGTTCGACTCCTATCACCCCGATTGCCGTCGTCGCCTAGAGGCTTGGCACCTGACTTTTAATCAGACTTAAACATGGGTTCGAATCCCATCGACGGCATGTGTTAATTATGGGCGTGTAGCTCAGTTGGGAGAGCGCCTGCCTTGCACGCAGGAGGTTTCGTGAGTTCGATCCTCACCACGTCCACTTCGCCCTTGTAGCCTAATGGAAAGGCGGCGGTCTTCTAAGCCGCTATATGTAGGTTCGATTCCTACCAAGGGTGTTTCGCACGCGAAGCCAATTGGCCAGGCAGCAGCTTTACACGCTGTTTTTGGTAGGTTCGATTCCTACCGCGTGCATTACGCGAAAGTGGCGAAACGGCAGACGCACCTGATTTAGGTTCAGGCGTTAGAAATAACGTGTGGGTTCAAGTCCCACCTTTCGCAAGCTAAGTAAACAACGACGAGGGTGAAAGTATGCTACACTGAGTACGTGGCTGATTCAGCAGTAAAAAGCACTGTAACACTGTGCTACCACCAATCTCCAACAGGAGAAAGCTGCAAAGAAAAGGTTCAGTGGCAGTTAAAAGGTTCCCGGACGTTCAGAGTGTGTGACAAGCACCTAGCCTGGGGATTGCGCTTTTCTGGATTACCGGCTAGGGTAGATGAGTACCCAGTCAAAGATAAGTAGAATTACCGGTATGAGTTCCTGGTCGGACTACCGAGTCTTATAAACTTAGTGCGCTGGGTTCAATTCCCAGATACCGGATGCACTTAAAGATGGCCAAAGAGCATCGAACATTACTGTTGAACTCTACTTACGAGCCTTTGAGAGTAATTTCATGGCAAAGGGCTGTAATTTTGTGGTTTGAAGGCAAGGTTGAAGTTGTAGAAGAATACTCTGACTTCAATTTAACGTCTATGACCTTCAACATAAAGTGCCCCGCTGTTGTTCGTCTCTTGGCCTACGTGAACGGCAACCGTAACAAGGTGAAGTTCTCACGGGTTAACGTATTCTCACGCGATAAATATTCGTGCCAATATTGCAACGCTCAGCCAGGATCTGCTAGCCTTACCTACGACCATGTAATTCCGAGGTCAAAAGGTGGAAAGACCGTGTGGGAGAACATCGTAACTTGCTGTGTTTCTTGTAACTCTAAGAAAGCAGACAGAACCCCTGCAGAGGCCAGGATGACGCTGAGAAACAAGCCTGTTAAACCAGACTGGAACCCTAGAACAAAGCTGATAATCTGTTTACCCGCAACACCTGACCAGTGGCGTGACTATCTGTACTGGAACTCGGAGTTAGAGAATGACAACATCTAAGCTCTGCGTGCAGTACAATAAGAGCACAGACAAAGCAGAGCCCAGTATACAAATAAGCCTTTATACGTCAACTTACACTTACTTTAAACTTTTTCTTTACAGCCTAATAGGAAGACCTATATTACTATGGCATGTACTTACAGATACAGAAACAGAAGCACTATCTAGGCTTACTTTTCGTTGGAGAATAGTTAAGAAACTTAAAGAGTCTAGGAAGGTTTAGCCGATTGGCAACGGCACCTGTCTTGAAAACAGGCGAGCGATGAGCCTTGCGAGTTCGACTCCCGCACCTTCCGTAACGGCCCCTTCGTCTAAAGGCAAGGATAGGAGATTTTCACTCTCTTGATCAGGGTTCGATTCCCTGAGGGGTCAATCTGCGGCTGTAGTATAGAGGTAATATAACTGGCTTCCACCCAGTAGTCGTGGGTTCGATTCCCGCTAGCCGCTTGATGATTCAGCTAGACCCACCAATTCCCGTAACAACACCACGAGGTAAAGGCTACGCGCACATACTTCTCGACTACGGTATGGAGCACGACCTTTGCTGGGTCGTCTTTCTTGACGACACAGGAGAGTGCTGGACCTACAGGAATTCAGAAATACGTGCACAAAAGAACGTAACGTTCGGTAGAACATTAGAGACTTCGCCACCAAAGCATAAAAGGTGATGCACCGGATTTGTACCTCGGTGAACTCAGTTCAATTCTGAGTGGTGGCTTTCCGGGTCGGCTAAAGGTAGGCCGCTTGACTTTGGATCAAGCTGTGTAGGTTCGAATCCTGCCCTGGAAATAGCATAAGCTCGGAACTACATACCAGTTCCGGGCTTTTTTCTTTTCTGCTATAATCAGGGTATGATCAATGTTGCATGGCCTAGTGCGGTATCTCCACAGGCTGAAATCTGGAGAATACTAGACTTGAGCGGACTTACTTCCTCCGTCCGTGAAAGCAAAAACTATCTCAAAGCAGGGTTTGTCTACGTTAACGGTCAGCGTATCTTCACTATGAAGGAAACTGTTGCTATAGGTTCCTCGTTCAGGCTTGAACTAAGGTTCCCAAATGGAGAAGTGCAACACAAAGACATCTTCTTGTCTAGAAAAGTGAACTACAAGCCAAGGTCCAATCAACCTACAACAGAGAATCGAACTGCCAGTAATGGCACTAGACGGAGTAAGTGATGAGCAACTTGCCCGCGTTCAAATGCCAGTATTGCGCTAAAGAAACCAAGCCACAGATTGATTTTAGCGGCGAAGTACCCACAGGAATGCTACAGCTTTGTGATTGTTCACAGGCCAGGGCGTCTTGGGAGGCTGAGCACAGGGCTAGAATTGAGAGACAAAAGACGCTTAGACGTAGCACGGTTCATGCTCGGTCTCTTGTGCACACAGGCAGGTCTCCTACGACAACCGTTAAACCCAGACAAAGAAGTAGGTGAAGTATGCGAAACACGCAAACACATGATGAGCTGTACGAAGAGCTGATGCAGGTAGCCACCCAAGAATACGGGGTTGTGATCGAGAATAAGGTAGATAAATGGTATTGGAGAGCTATTGGGAAGCTGCTTCATGTGATCACATTCGGTAATGTGGACTTCATGAACTCCTTCTTCACCACTTTTGGAAATAGGATTGGCACAGCAGTGCCCTGGGACGCACTGTCAAGTGCGGAGAAGTATGAAGTACTGTTGCATGAGCTAGAGCACATAAAGCAGTACAGATCAGCAGGCTTTGGAAATGTCTGGGTCGGTTTTGTGCTTGTAAGCTTTGCTTACCTATTCTTGCCACTTCCAATAGGGCTGGCTTGGTGTAGAGCGAAAATAGAAATGGCAGGGTACGCACAGACAATCAGGGCACTAGTCCGATTGTACGGTGCGAGAGTTGCCATTTCAGAGAAAGCAAGAATAGTAGAGCAGTTTACATCTGCAAACTATCTGTTTATGTGGCCATTTAAGAGCTACATGGATAAGTGGTATGATTCTACCTTACGTAAGATTCTTGAGGAGGAAGGGGAGGTGTTTCCATGAACAAGAACCCACAGGTCGTGGAAGACTCTATCTCAAATCTATTCAAAAACTTACCACCCGAAGTAGCTGAGAGAGTTAGGGCTAAATACGAAGCAGACCGAGAGGAGTTCCTGGAGTATGTAAGAAGTAACACTCCTTCCAATTCTCCTGGCTTTTGGGCTTCACGCAGTTGTACAAAGTGCTACGGACGTGGTATCATTGGGGAATTGACTAGACCAGGCGGACAAAAAGCGCCTCTTGTGTGCCACTGCGTTTCTAAAAACTACCAAATCTGGCTAACAGACCAGCGTAAGGTATTTAACGAGAAGAAGAAGGAGACTATATGAATCGCTTGGAACGCAAGAGGCCACAAATAGATCCTACTAAGATTCGCAAGCACTCTCAGATTGTTGCTGAAAAGCAGGATCCATTCTTGGTTGTTGGTGACCGCACGCAGACAGACTATGGCTTCTTCGTGACTGGTGTTACTCAGAAAACATTCGAAACACTACACATGGTGTTGATGCCTAACACGATAACACCTACGTGGACTCACCAGAAGAAGGTAAGAATCTACAGAGTTGTTTCCGGATCTGGGTATTATCAACAAGTAAATGATGACGGCTCCCTGCTTACCCGACCTTTAGCTCCTGGCGATGAGGTGTTGGTGGCAGCAGGACACGCACATAGGCTTTCTTCAGGAGTATTACGTATGGAGCTATACGTGACTCAGGATGCCAAGTATTCTGCACATCTAGAGGAAGTGGCACCAGCAGAGACCGTGGCAACTGTTGACCCTTCCGACCTACGTTCAATCACCGCTGCTGAGAAGCACAGCATCGTCGGTTCCCCTGTTGGTGTTTCCAGAAGGGCAAAGAGCCGTAGAGCCGCTGAGCAGATAGCCGCTCTTCGAGGAGATCGAAGCAACAGCACAGGTGGTTTGGCTAGAAGCGCAGAAGCTGCTGACAACTTCTTGCGTGGCACCGCTTCTGTTGGAGTTAATGCAAAGCCAGTATTTGACTTTTCGGAGGAAGGCGCAGGATGAATCTGTTCCTGCACGACATGAACAAGTCTTTTGGTGACTTGTACAAGGCTGTCAAGATTAACTTGGCGCCTAAGACTTCGGGGGCACCAGCAGACGCTGGTGCTCCTAAAGCTCCTGGCGCTGCTGGTGCTCCTAAAGCTCCTGGCGCTGCTGGTGGTGCTCCTAAAGCTCCTGGCTCTTCTAAGGCTCCTGGCGCTGCTGGTGGAAATCTAAAGTTTACAGATTGTCCGTTTGGCGGTGGTTCTGAGTGCCAAAAGCATGGCGGAAATGGTGCGCCTAGGCACAAAGTTGGCGGCAAAGAAATGCAGCTCCACCAAGAAGCCATGGCAAGCAAGACCGCTGCGAAAGAACCAAAAGCAGAAAAGCCAGAAGCCGAAGGTATTGGAGGCGTGGGAGAAGGTTCCTCATTGAGGAATAAGCAGCTGAGCGCGATTAGTTCTCGTGCCAAGAAGAAAGCTACTGGGCCAAAAGAAGAAGATATAGGCACTGCCGATACGCAGGAGATGCCTGCTACAGAGGGCAAACCCTCCTTGTTGGCTCCGTCTAGCTCTTTGCCCAAGACTCTGAATCTAGACGAGGATGACGAACCCAAAAAAGAAGACATAGGCACTGCTGACACGCAGGAGATGCCTGCTGTAGCTAGAACTGCTCCTGATCCCGCACGACGCAGGCAGGACACACCAAATCCCCTCTCGGCTGAAAATGCACCTGCAGATAGTAAGCCTATGGACCACTACAGGCTTGCTCAGGTGGCCAAAGAACTTGGTGACACAGAAGAGTCTGACAAGCATGAAAACCTGGCAATAAAGCGTACGGATGGTTGGACCTCCGAGCAGCACAAGGAACTAGCAGACCAATTAAAAGCTGAAGGCATGTCAGACTTGGCAGGTCGCCACTACTCTATCCACGAAAAGGTCAATGCTCCACCTGCCGAAGAACCGGCAAAACCTGCAGAAGAAGTATCTTCCGCGTCTACACCCTCCTCTGAGGCCAAAGAAAAGAACGCAGAGACTGGGGATAAAGCTAAGAAGCTAGCAGAGAAGCTGAAGCAAAAGAAGCAGAAACCTCAAAAGGAACCAGAAACCGAAGCAGAAAAGCTTAGGCACGAAACGCATACTGACAGAGCGAAGGACTTAGCAGAAGCTATTAAGTCCCACTTGGATAACAACACCGAGCTATCAGACAAGGACAGGAAAAGAGCTGAACGTGCCCATGCTATCAGCATGTTTCACTCCGACCTGAAGCACGTACCAACCGCTGCACATAAAGCGGAGCTTTCCGAGGCAGAGAAAGCAGCCAAAGAACTTGGCGTGCATGAATCATATCGAACTCCTGGTATAGCTGAACTGGACGACCTAGTTGAGAAGAAGAAACAAAAGGAAGCCAAGGCTGAGGCTAAGAAGCAAGCTGGAGAAGCCAAAGCTGAGGCTAAGAAGCAAGCTGGAGAAGCCAAGGCTGAGGCTAAGGAGCAAGCTGGAGAAGCCAAGGCTGAGGCTAAGGAGCAAGCTGCTCAACCCAATGAGCCTGAGTCCGAACTAGACCACGCTAAAATGCACGACCACAAGGGCCGCGCTGAAACGTTGAGGGACAGCGTACAGTCTCATTTGGACAACAATCCTAACCTCTCTGATTCTGAAAAAGAAAAAGCAAGAAGAATGCTAGGTGCTCTTGAAGAGCATACAAACACGGATAAGGTGCCCAGCGCTGCGCAATCTAAAGCTTTGAAAGAGCTAGAGAAGATGGCTGGTGACATGAAAAAGCCTTACTCAGAGTCTGAGGAAGATGGTGGGGATGCAGGCGGTGGAGGTGGCGAGCCGCCCAACAGAACAGCAAGCAGTTCGTTGTTCCGTGACCTGCTGGATGCTGCGTCTTCGGGCTACGCAGGATCCGCAGGAATGGCACAAGCCGCAGTATCTGAGCGCGGGGCTGGCCAACTGGGTCAACAAACAGTAAACTATGGGATTACTGGTGCTATAGCTTCAGGGCATTCGTTATTGCACGGCGTAGGTAATATAGAACCAAGATACAAATCTCCATCCGTACCAAATGTCGGAGATATGGATGAACAAGCTGCTGAATCTGAGGAAGAGGCAATTGACGCACAGTCAGACGACGAGGACGAACCAGCGGATGAGCCTACAAAAGAAGTAAGTAAATCGCAAAAGCAGGCAGGTCAACGCATTTTCCTTAGATAGGTGGCAGGAGTCGCTGCATGAATCTGTATCTAGATTTGAACAAAGCTGTACAAATACCTTCTACAGGTACTGACTCTGTTACAGGAGCCAGAGCAGCGCGTTCTTACGAAGAGTCGTTCACCAGGCACAGTTCTGGTGCTCTGGGTGGTGACGCGTCTCCGGATGACCCGGATGTTGGACGCAAATGGCGCAAGGCAGAGCAAGGAGATCCAGAGTCACTAGATGCCGAGTTAGAGAAGGACCGAGAGAAAGACTCACAGATTGCACAGGAACGTGGAATAGTAGTTAGAAAAGAAGAAGTTAAAGACACTAACAAGGCACTGGAGATACTGAAATCTCTTTCAGGTGATTTACACGAACAGCTAGCCTACTATATGCCAAATGAACGGGAGGTTGAGTACCTGACTGTGGTTAAAGGCAATTCTGTGGAAGATGTGATGAAGGGTTATGTCAGAATTTCTGGCTACGAACGTGCCAGGTTTAACGAATGGCTGCATACTAGGCTCATGTCTTCGATACACAAATTGGTGGTTAAATGACTTCGCTTCCTGACTACACGCAATGGGTAGAGAAGGTGTCTGAGTGGAGAGACGCCACCAGCATGATACCTGCTGTGGTTCACGATGAGATAGTGAAATCTAAGCTTGACCCAGCAAAAGCTAAGCAAGGTCCTCGTTCGCTTGTATTCGACCCACTGTCCGTCCAGTTCGCGATGGGTTACAAGGATCGTAGGTATTCACTTACCTACGAAACGTTAAAGCGTATACCCACGCAGCTTTCTTTGATTGCTGCAATCATACAGACTAGGTGTAATCAAGTAGCCTCTTTCGCTGTTCCGTTTAGGATGACTAAGTCTCTTGGCTTCGCCATCAAGCACAAGAATCCTGCGCGCCTAACCACGAAGGGTGAACGCGAGTTCATACAGAGCTTGGAATCCTTCATCTATCAGTGCGGGGCACCTGATCCGAATCCGCACAGTGCAATCATAAGAGATGATTTCGAAACATTTCTAAAGAAGCTGGTCAGAGACTCTCTCATGTTTGACCAGGCTTGCCACGTAGCTGGTACGCAAGTAACACTTGCTGACGGTACGACCAAGTCCATTGAGGACATAGAGGTAGGAGACATCGTAATCTCGCACGACGGAAATCCCCACAAGGTATTACACCCTACACAGCGATTGTTTACTGGAAATCTGTGTACAATCAAATCTAGGGGCGTTGCTGTCACTGCCACAAGTAACCATCCTTTGTTGGTGCTAACCAACAAGCAGGCACACTTAGCGCAACAGCACGTTGACCATAAGCCTGAGTGGATTCCTGCAGGTGACGTAACAGTTGATATGTACCTAACCTACCCCAAGGTTAAACTTCCTACTACTTGCCATTCTTCATTTAGCCCATTTACGCACGATCTGTTTGATGACTCTTATTTTTACATAAGAGTTGACGACGTCACAACGGAAGCGGTCGAGAGTCACCCAGTCTACAACATGGAAGTAGAGGACACGCACAGCTATATAGCTAATGGTTACGTGTCTCACAATTGTTTCGAAATTGTACCAGATCGCAAAGGGCAGCCTTACGAATTCCTAGCTATTGACGCGTCTACTATTCGGCTGGCAGCCAACAACTTAGACATGTCTTTTTCCACGGCAAATAGGCTGAACAACAACCTATACACAGGAATTAGTCCAGCCGCTAATCAAGCGTCACCGTACAAGACCCTTCAGGTTAGAAATCCAGAAACCCAAGACGTACCTTCATATGTGCAAATCATAAACGGACAAATACGTAACACATATACGTACAACGAACTAGCTTGGGGTGTAAGAAACCCAAGAAGCGATATCTACATTCAGGGTTACGGCTACGGAGAGCTTGAGCAGCTAGTAACTACGATTACTGCTCATTTGTATGCAGAGGAATACAATCGAAGGTTCTTCATGCAAGGGTCTGCACCTAAGGGCATACTTAACTTCAAGGGAGACAACTTAACTCCTGACCAGCTTGAGGCTTTCCGACGTCAATGGAGAGCCAATCTTGAAGGCACAGAAAATTCTTGGCGCACACCAATTCTGCAGACGGAACAAGGAGTGGATTGGATCAACCTACATCCTTCGAATCAAGAAATGGAGTACGGTCAGTGGATGGAGTATCTACTTAAGCTGACTTGCGCTGTTTTCCTAATAGACCCAGCAGAGCTAAACTTCGACATGCATGGAGGAGTTCAGCAAACACCTCTATTTGAGTCTTCACAAGAATGGAAGTTAAAGGCCAGTCGTGATCGTGGCCTAAAGCCCATGCTTCGCTTCATAGCAAAGCTAATCAACAATCATGTAGTTTCGAAGATCGACGACCATTTCATGTTCGACTTCATGGGGCTAGATGAACTTACGGAGCAGGAGAAGCACGAGCTTCGCAAGGAACAAGTAAGCACGTATATGACCCTGAACGAAATCAGAAGGGCTGAAGACCTTCCTGATGTTCCTGACGGTGACATAATTCTTAACCCAACGTATACTACTGCACAGCAACAACGAAAGCAGTTGCTAATGCAGCAGCAACAGCTGGCTGCGTCCAGCGCAGCGCCTGCTGCACCTCCCCCAACTGAAGAAGAAGCGCCACAAGCGCAGAGCGGCAATGAGCCTTCTCCCGAAAAGCAACAAAACAATCAAGGTCCCCAGTATGCTGACAGCTTCACAAAGTCTCTTAAGGTACTTGAGATAAACCTCGAAGACGAATCAGAGTCTTGGATAGACATCTACCGGGGCTCAAAATGACATATTTGTACCTTGAGAAGTCCAGCAGAGAGCTTCAGGACCGCATCGACTTTCAAGGTCTGTCCATAGCTATAGAAAACAGAAAAGGAACCGTTCGACACTGGTACGACCCAGCTTCTGGAGAGCACGGAACTACAAAGATGAAGTATCCATATGGGTACGTTCAAGGAACTCTTGGCTTGGATAATGATGCGGTTGATGTGTTTGTCGGGGAGAATAAAACGTCCACAAAAGTGTTTGTGATTACACAAATGACTAGACCTGAGTTCAGAAAGATAGATGAACAAAAGGTAATGCTGGGATTTGACAACGCCAAATCTGCAAAAGCTGCATATTTACAGCACTTTAACGACCCCAGGTTCTTTGGTGATATGCAAGAGCTGACCTTGGATCAATTCAAGGAGAAGCTAAAGACCCATAGGGGAGAATTAATCAAACACTTGTATCTACGTGATGTATCTGCTACTATTCAGCGTATGCCTTTTGCTAGTGAGAAGCAGCGGCGCTGGATGTGGGCTAATGAGCCCGAAATGGCGAGAGAGTGGGAGACCCACAAGTCTTCCTGCAGCCATACTTCTGATGAAGTCTGTAAGAATTGCGGAGGAACCTCTGTGTCAAAATCGGCTGAAACTATTGAGATTTTGAAGAGCTTGACGAGCAGGATGTTGACAGCATTTGCTCCAAGACAAAAGAACACTTCTTTGCCTGTGGATTCAGGCGAGGAGGTCACGGAAGTCACACTATTTGGTCCGCAGGTAGCTCAGGCACTGCACAGAAACAGGCCGTTTGAAGAGCCTATTGCACCAACCGTACGAGTCGCCGCACCTTTCCAGTCCGCTTCTCCTACTTCTCCAGATTTCATGACGTCTTGTAACTCTTGCGGCTATACACACAAAAGCCTGAGTGATTGCCCTCGTTGTGATGCTATCCGGAGTCAGAACCGAGAAGCAACACCAATCTGGAGAAGGTGATTCATGTTATATTTGCGCGCAGAGTTGCTTTCTAAGTCAGAGGAGGACGGAAAGCCTAGCAGCGGAGCTGACTCGGGAAAACCCGTGTCGGCTAAAGGTCGCTTCGAGCATCGAGGAGGCAAATATGCTGCGCGAGTACAGATTGGTTACGAAAAAGACGGGTCTCCTATGTACCGTTACTTCGCTACCGAGGAAGACTATCAAACTTACCTAAGCCGTAAGGGAAGGTCTAAAGAAGCTAAAAAGCTGGAGCGTAAAGTTAAGAAGGAGCACGAGGAAAGCTCGGAAAAGCAAGGAAGACTGGTTGTGGACCAGCCTGCATCCAAAGAACCTGGTCTCCTAGCTACTACTAAGAAAAGCTTTGCATTGTATGTGAGGATTTGAACATGTCGCATTTTCCAAGGTATCCAGTACGCTTTTTAGAGGGCAATTCCGAGCTACTTAAGAGTATGGGTGAAGTTTTATCGGGAGGACGACCCGGAGAAGGCACAGACTACGTTCCAACAGAAACTGCGGTCGAGGCGTCTACGATCGAACAGCAATACCGGGCACCTATGGGTCGCGTCAACGGTAACGAAGTATTCCGTAGATACCCAAATGGCGACTTGGATTTAGACAATGCCAAGCACGTGGTAGTGGATATAATTCACAAGGTAAAGGACAAAGGGGACTTAACTGAACTTGAAAAGCTCATACTCGGATGTTTGTTCCCCCTGATGTTTCCCTTCGTGGATTCGCGACTGGCCGCTTCCCTTACCTCTGTTCAGCTGCGGTTGGTACCTTGGGAGTGTGCGCTCGTTCATCAGCTAGTAGCTGACCACCTGACGGCAGAGATGAGCTACAATGCTGGCATCGGCGGTGGCGGTGATCCCGGTAGAGCCCAGACGAGGTCTTGATGAAGATTCGTACGAATCTAAATCCTAGTCAGCTTAAGAGTGTTGGCCTAGGGTTGCAGAAGTTGGCGGAAGCTCAAACTAGCGAAATCGTTGCAGAAAACCCTGCGGAGCAAGAAATATTTCGGCAAATAGATGCTATGTTCGATGTCATGGCTAACAGCCTACAAGATGAAGTGTCTAGAATCTTGTTAGATAAGGAAGACTGATATGAGCAACTGGTCACCAAAGCCTCTACGCCCTGCGGCTGTTAACCCTCTTTTTGTAATGGTGGAACATGAGACCGTAGTAAAGGGGCTATCCCCCATGCAACGGCAGCGCCTGGAGGACGGTACGCCCCCTACGCGAACAGGCCACACCGCTTTAAGGCCAGCAGACCCTGCGTTGACCCTTCGCGCAGATTTGGCTAAAGGGTCGTACGCAGAGAGTCTAGAGCGTAAGAATCCAAAGCACGGTACTCCAAGACAGGATCCACAAGAGCCTCTTGGTGTAATCAAGTCGTATCTAGAGAAGGCTAAGGTCGAAGTAGCGGAAGATGAAGACGATGAAGACGATGAAGACGACGAAGACGACGAAGACGAAGATACGCAAAAAAGCAATAACACGTACACAAAGACAGAGCTTCGCGAAAAGATAAAGCGACAGGTAATGGCCGGATCAGATGGTGGCAAGCCCGGACAGTGGTCTGCTCGTAAAGCACAGCTGCTAGCACAGAAGTACGAAGCTGCAGGTGGCGGGTACAAGGGTCCGCGTACGAAAAAGCAAAGATCACTGTCTAAGTGGACAGATGAGAAATGGACCACTTCAGACGGTAAGCCTGCGGAGAGGTCCGATGGGTCTATGCGTAGGTATCTTCCAGAGAAGGCTTGGAAAGAACTTTCCGCTAAAGAAAAAGAAGCAACAAACAAGAAAAAGCTTGAGGGCTCAAAAAAGGGCAATCAGTTTGTTGAAAACACGGAAGCAGCAAAAGACGCAAGAAGAGAGCACACCCAAAAGAGCCTGAATCTATTTCACGATGCAATAGGACGCCTGCAAGAGACGTTACAGAAGTCAGCCGCCAAGTACGGGCACATAAACTTCAAGCCACCTGAGTCTGTTGCCGCCGCAGCAGCAAGGGGGCTTGAGTACAGGAAGAAGGCAAGCCCTTCAAACCGTGGAGGGTTAACACCCGAGCAGGCTAGCAAAGAGGGCATAGGTTCGGGCGTGCAGCGTGCGGTCAACTTGAAGAACAGAGATGCAGTAACGCCAGAGACCATATCGAAAATGGTTGCGTTTTTCTCAAGACATGCGAAGAATAAGAGCGTTTCACCTGAAAACAAGAGTGAGCCATGGAATGACAAGGGATTTGTCGCATGGCTGCTCTGGGGTGGCGACCCAGGAAAAGCCTGGGCAGAAAAGATAAAAGCTCAGATGGATCGAGCTGACGAGAGCGAATGATCCACGAAATAGCATATGGCAATTCCCAAGAAGATAAGGGAGCTTAGTAGAGTTGTTAAGCTTCATTCAAACTGGCTTGTCTACGCCACTCTGGGAGAGTCTGCGCTAACCAAGGAAGAAATAAAGGAGCTTGAACAGTATGGTCGGCTCCCTATGGGTAAATCCTTGGATTTGGTTAATCGTTCTTACGTTCTTGGCAGAATGAAAGCACTGCTAAAGCGTGCCGAATACAAACAAGTTTCCTACGAAGCCGCAGTAAATGAGACAGAGCGCTTGACACTGTCTCCTCTGGAAGAGCTAGTAATTGAACAAGCTAGATTGAAGGCTGGCTCATACCTCAAGAATCTAGCTACCGAGATAGGCAACGGCGTATTCGATTCTCTAGCGGCTTCTCTCGGCACAGTTATTACTGAAGCTACTGTTCGGGACATTGTTGCCAACGAGATAGAACTGGGGCTGCTCCAGAAGAAGACTTCACAAGAGGTCGCATCTTCGCTAGCAGCAAAGCTTCAAACTGGTCCAAAGAAGAATTGGAAGAGAGTAGCCCAAACAGAGCTACACAGGGCCAAGATCGCAGGTCACGCGCAGGCCATAGTCAACAAGATAGATGTTTACCAGCACAGTGCTGGAGCTGACTCTCTTGTAAGCGTAGTTCCTGCTCCACAATGTTGTGCAGACTGTACTGACCACTATCTAGACTCCAGTGGAAGTCCTAAGGTTTTCAAGCTTGCTGACTTATTGGCAGCTGGTAGCAATGACACTGCTTCTCACACCAAAAAAGCAGGCAAACATCTTCATTGGAAGACCACACTTCCTCCGCTTCATCCGTCATGTGGATGCCAGCTAGTCTACATCCCGCCTGGATATGGATGGTCTGCAGGCAAGCTTTCTCTGCTGCAAAAGTCTTTGTTTGAAGACTATATCCAAAAAGCACGCAGCGGCGTAAGCGGCGGAATTTCGTCTACGGTTAAGCCTAAGGGCGCACCTTCGCAGCGGGTCGAACGTGGGATCCCGTCCCAGCCTGGAGCAGCAGCTCCTGGCAACGTGGCAGGTCCTGGAAGGCCTTCTAGCAACCCTGCCACGCCGCCAAAGCCGCCTGCACCACCTGGTGGCGGTGGCGGTGGAAACATAAAGTATTCAGAATGCCAGTTTGGTGGTGGTTCTGAGTGCCAAAAGCATGGCGGAAATGGTGCAACACAACACAAGACTGGAGGAACTATTTTCCGGAAGCATCAAGAG
>Ga0208050_1000147_pt1 | contig 14237 bp, 19 predicted proteins | sample LakMenEpi13Jun10_FD_150691 | JGI IMG/M metagenome (GOLD analysis project Ga0208050, IMG submission 150691) | Freshwater microbial communities from Lake Mendota, WI - 13JUN2010 deep hole epilimnion (SPAdes) | ecosystem: Environmental > Aquatic > Freshwater > Lake > Epilimnion/Euphotic zone ... | reverse complement strand
TTCATTGAATCTACCTTTACCTTGACTGTATCGATGCCGCTAAACTCAGGGAACTGGCCCTCGTTGCGCACCGTGACATAGTTACCTTTCTTACCTGACTGAAAGCCCTTGACCAGAGTAAACATCTGATCAACAACTTGAGTGTTACGATAAGACCCATTTAAAATACGAACTGTTGACATACTCATCTCCAATTAATCAACTTACGATATAACTATTATAGTACCTTGCAGGACCAATGTCAAGCCTTAGCAAACATCTTAGCACCTTCGCCCATAAAGACATTGAACGCGATCATTGTCTGACGGGGTTGGGCTAGTGGGTTAGCCTTGATGAACTCCAGTGTCTCAAGCAGGGGCATTCCGAGAAATTCTGCTTCTTTCTGAAGAATCTTGATTGCTGTAGCGATTTGCATTTCTGTTTCCTTTTCTCAACTCTATGTATTAATTATAGTCCCTTGGGTACCCAAAGTCAAGCCTTTTTCACCACTTTTTTCCACTATTTTATGGATATTTTGTTGTTTAAAAACAACAACTTACACGACCTCTAGATAGTAACTAGGGTTCTTTTTGATATCCTTGAAATAATCGCTGGGTTTGTAGGGCAAATGTTGTGCTTTAACACGGTAAATCTCGCCGTAGTTAGCAACAACAATTCGGTCCTCAATAGTATTGACCATTTCTTTCATGTCGTTCAAATCACTACTAGGATCGATCCATTCAAGTTTACGATCAATCAGTACCAACAACTCACTACGATGTTCATTTTTGAACCAACGTTCTAATGCCTGTATCTGTGATCTTTTGCCATAGTATAGATGACAAAACTCTTGGATAGAGGCTGACGGATAACAATAACCTTTGCGCAATCTGCGCTCTTCGTTTGTCGTAATACCGAAACCTTTGATATGATTATGCCATAGTTCTATCAGATAGAACCAAGAACAATCACCAGGCAATGTTATTTTGGACATAAGTATCTACCTTGTTAATAATCTCAGCAGGCAAGTAATCATAGATATCTTTGCTGACATGCACATAGTTATATGCATGACTGGTCACTTGACTGGTTCCATTAAGTTTCAAATAAATTTTCTGTATGATAGCCAAGAAACAATCATCAGTCGGGTTAGGAATTTTCTTTGCTAACGGGTTACATGCTTTGAACCAACGTGCATGAGTATTGATGACCTCAGTACGGCAACCTGCGAGGTCCGTAAAAAAGTCAAACACGATAGCATCTAAATGATCTGTAAGTTTTAGCAAATCTTTTTTAGACCAACCAACACTCTTGCTATAGGCAATCATGTTGCCATAATAACCATATGCCGCATCGTCAAGCAAAATGCCATGCCAATGTGCTTTATGTCGTTCCAGTGTAAACTCAACTTGAGATTCTTCATACTTGTATGCCGCATCAACACGACTTACAGTACCGGCTTTACCAGAGAACACACTCTTGGTGCTGACTGGAATAGCCTCATAAAGTTCAAACAAATCTTGCAGTCGGGCTTCTTTGGCAAACATAGTACCATAATGCTGTGGGTATTGTCGAGCCAATCCAACTTTAGTTTTGTGATGGTCTAGACTAGACCACTTTACTTGACCCAAGCCGTTTCTAGTCATCGCACTATATGCTGGCAAGCCTGCACTTGCGTTGGGAATAGTATATGATGCATACTGCGCATTCAAGTAATCATCAGGCTTAACTTCTTTGATACGACCATGTTTGCATAACAATGCGAACATAGTAAGACCATGTTGCGTATCATAATTATACTTGTCTCCGTTAACATCTGCCACAAAAGCAGGACTTGTTAGTGTAGGAGTAAAGACAGGGAGAGTGCCAGAGATATGCGTCATAACCAAATCTCGTTGGGCGATCTCATCAAACAGAAAATCTTTAAGTTTCGTATATCCTGATACGCCAAAATCATTGACACTAAATTGCACACCTTGTGCAATAAGTTGATTGATAGCACTCATGACTTTTGGATTCTGCTCGGCCAAATCAATAAGATCAGTGATCTTTTTAGGCTTACGCTTTACCATGTTCTTAGGATCTACAGGATTGTAGATTTTAGAAATGTTAATAGCAATACCCTTTGGGGTAGTCAGTTTAAAATTTGACATTTTTACTTTGGTCCTCTTTTTAGTAGTAGCAGTATTCAACTTAGCCATGAACATTCTCCTTGAAAATTTCTTCTAACTCATCATCATTATAAAAGAAACCTTGACCTCTATCATACTTGTTTTGAGGCAGTTTGTCAAATGTTTCGTTATCATAATATTTTTCAATCACCATACGCCATCGATCTTCAGGAAGATCAATCAACTCAAATCCGTTGACTCTCCCGTAACCATCGTAGATACCTGTGATGCGATCACCGTTTTTAAATAAGACGACAACATCGCTAGCAAATTCCCAATTGCTACCTCGCACCGCAACTTCTGCCATGACCGGCTTTTCAGATTTGGCACATTGCCAACTAAAGAATCCCATGTTACATCCTCACCTTATCGAAAATTTGATTTTGCAACCTAGAGACCTCATCGCTTGGAACATAAAAATCCGTAGTTGGATCCCAGTACTCACCTGCCTTAGCATCGTAATATAATACACGACCGCTAGGATAATGAAAAGGACCTTCTAGCCCTTTTCTAGGTTGGAACTTACGTTCCATTTCGTTCAGTATACGATAACCCATGTTACCACTCCTTAAATTCGCCTGAGGCGACTTGTTCAATAAAGCCAGTGTTGTACTCTAAGATTTCAGTATCGGTCATATCATCTTCAGTGACCAACTCGCTGGAACCTGTATCGCCCTTGTAATAGTGGGGCTTGAAAGGTCGCTGATAGTAGGCATCAGCACTACCACGATCATAAGGTCCGCCATGACGCTTGTTGATGTTAGTACCAAAGTTCATGATTACATGCTCCAGTAAGATTCGCTAGAAGGAGAGCAATAGTAGGGCGTATCATAACGCTCCTGAAACTCCTTACCACTCATCATGTTCTTGCGGGTGATGAAAGTCTCAAACACTTCAACGATGAAGCCCAACTTACGCTTGCTGTCAGCAACGGTATTAATATAGTCCTTAGTACTCGGTGCAAAATCTTGCTTCACCACGAGACGCTTACCTTCTTTGGTACGCTTGTCAGTCTTGTAGATTTCGAGGGTGTATTCAACTAGTGCAGACATTTCAGTTCCTTTTCTCAACTCTATGTACTAATTATATGCCCAATGGCACCCAAAGTCAAGCCTTTTTCTGTTGTATTTTAGCAACAAAAAAGCCTTTATAAATCAATGACTTACGTTACCTGTCGGTTTAATGATTTTGGTCAATGTCTGTAGTTATAGTATTCTAGTTTGTATATGGAATCTCGCAACGTTCTGATACTGTCGCACATATTCCATGAATAACTATCTACTTTTATCTTGATGAAATTATCATTGTATATCTGCACGACCACATCATTGCCTGAATAGTTGAATGTCACACAGATATATGGCAAAAGACCTTCATGTCTGGAGGTCTGAATATTGCCAAAAATTTTATTTTGTTTTGTGTATAGGAAAGCCAATAATAATGATGTTGTTTTCTCGCTCACGCGAACACCCATTTATCAGCGCATACGAAAAATTCGTTTAGGTCTTTACGTCTCCTAACATATTTGCTAGTGATGCGCAAAGAACCTTTATTGATCTTTTCGTCTAGTAGACTCAATAACGGATTGCTAATAGGAAAGTCTAACATAACTTTATTTAGTTTATCTGTGAACCAATATTCTACGCTATGAGTGTGTTTACGGTGGTTTTCAATCTTTTTGACAAAAGTAAGATTACGGATGTTCAATTGATTCATGTCATCTTGCTTATTGTTCTTAAAATAACTAGATTGAAAGATGTCATCGAACTCCTTGTCATAGTCAAAGAAATAAGGAAGTTTGTAGATAAGACCAAAGTGACTATCTAATACCTTAGTTGGATCGCTATACAAGAACTTGTTCAAATCGTTCCTGAACTTAGTCAACTTATAATCGCGGAGTGTGAGCATGATCAACTTGTTCTTGTAATATTCACGAATGTTTGCCGCTTTCTGAACATCAAGGTCGGTGACTAAATCCTTTAGTTCAGGATTATCTAGGCTTCTGCTATAACGCTGTATGACGGGTGCCCGCGTCGCCGACTCATTTTGGGCTAGTCTTTGTATGCAACAACTGATAACCAATACATCTTCGGGAAATTCCTTGATGGTAGCTTGCTTTTCTCCGTTCCATGATGTCAATATCTCATCCAATGTAGGTCCGAGTTTGCGTCTCTGAATCTGTGTAATAACATTGCTAGTAGTCATCAACTCACCGTTATATCTTCCATGCCGGCTGTTCGTAGCCGAACGATGTGGCCCAATTGCCACTGCTTGCTATCAAGACCTTTCAAGATACCAAGCCATTTATTTCTCAGTAATGCAACTTCGTTGATCAATACTTCGAAATCAATTACTTCATCTTCACCATCAGTATACTTCTCTGCATCACGACTTGTCAAGGCTCTATTGTACCCTTCTAAGTACTTTTGGAAATATTTCCTGCGTAGTTTGCGTAATTGGATATTGAGATAGTTTAATACTGCTTCTATCTCTTGTAGTTGGTTAAATCGTTGTTCGGTGATTCCGGGTAAATTAGAAATGTTCTTTTCAACTTTTCCATTTACCCGGCAATCATACCTTGCTTGCTCTAGTTCTGATTCATAGTGTGTTATGAAATCTGGAATCTGACTTAGATCACTAGTGATTCTGGTGTACCAATTCATCTATCACCATTCATCGTCTTCGGTATCTTCATCCTCTTCGTACTCTTCATATTCTTCTTCGTCATACTGAGAACTATATTCACGCAACGCTTCTATTACCGCAGGTTCTCTACGGAATGCTTCTTTGATCTCTGCTGAATCGTAATCGTTTTCTACTAAGACATTAATCAAAGACTCGGCTGCATCTGAAAGATTGTTTTCATCAATCTCTATTTTTAAAGCGCGCCATAACTCGGCTATTACAGTAATACTCATCCTGTTATTCCTCCGTTTCAGAATTTGTATTACTTATCGTTGTTTGTTTGTTTTCATATTCTAACATTACTTTGTCTAGGCAACCATTTTCATTTGATTCCCAACCCTTGCGGAAGAATTTAATAATCTCGCCGTCATTAGTTGTATAACTCAGTCGATTACCTTCTTTAGTAAGCAAGTTAGCCTTCTCAAACAAATCAAGCAAACCGCTATATGGGTTCATGCCTGTCTCATATGGAATCTTAACTTGAACGCTTTCAAAAGGCTTAGCGTAACGTGTCTTCATGACCTTACAGGCACTACGAATACCACGCACTTCGCTAATCTTGTTGCCATCTTCATCTTCTTTAAGTTTCAATTTCTTCATAGCAACTACGATTGAACTTGCATAGATGAAGCCTTGTCCACCACTGATCTTATCATCAGGGTCAAACATATCTTGTGAAGCATAAGTGTGATTAGTCGCAACTAATCCTACATTATGACTACCAAACATGTTTACACAGTTACGAACAAGACTAGTTAATGCCTTAGGCTTGCGACCCATGTCACCCTTCATATCGCCTGCTTCAAACTGATTGACATCAGTTGGAGTCAGCAACATACCAAGACTGTCAATGATGAATAGAACTTTCGGCTTATCGTCTTGCGGAAGAGTCTTGTAACTCTTCATAAACTCGCTGATAGTTTTAGCAACATCATCAATCATTGCCATGTTAAGTTTAAGCAACTTGCTTTCATCGGTATCGACACCAAGTGCCTTCAACCAATCTTCATCTAGTGCATTCTCAGTATCGACCAATACAACAAAGATACCTTGTTGTTGTGCATGACGAACTAAGTTGCCTGAACAAATGTATGATTTGCCTGAGCCTGATTCGCCGGCAAATACAGTTACCTTACCTAGTGGGACTCCTTTGTTAAAGTCTCCGCTAATAAGATAATTGAGAGCGTGGTTACCGGTACTGACCCAATCAGTAGGATCATTGAAACCAATACTGAGACCTTCAATACTTTTGGTAATATCTTTACGAAATTTGCTAACATCGAATGGTTTTGCCATATTACTTACTACCCTTCAACATAACAACAATATCTTCACGATTGCTAGCCTTGAGCCAAGTGTTCAAACGTGCTACGATAACATTATCATCTTTGGGGTTATCAAAATTGATATTACAGTCCATGACTGTATCACCGCTATCTGCTTCGCGGCTGCTATAATTGAGAGAAAAACTCTCATTGATTTTAATTGTTTTTGCCATTTTAGTAATCCTCATAATCTCTTTGATAGTCTATCATTAAATGCGATTTTGTCAAGCATTTCTGGACAACTGTCTGCGATACGATCAAGTTCATAGTCATTTGGAAAATGTCTTAATGCACCACGGGCACGGTCACGGACGATGCTCGGCACCCTAGGCGTCTTGCCCGGATCGCATAATTCTTCTAGTAATTTCTTTCCTTGCTTTAGTGCGCGGAATCTTTCGTCTGGTAGTGTCATGGTAGGTCTCCTATGAAAAGAAAGAATGGGGAGGAGTTACCCTCCCCATTCCAAATTAACCCTTCTGTTGACGGCTACGGATCATCGCTAAAATGTCTTGTGCCTTGTCGCTAGAAGTACTCTTAGGAACTACTACTGGATCACTATTCTCTTCTGGTTCATCTTCCTGAACTACTGGCTTCTTGGGAGAAACACTCAATGTAGTAGTCTCAGTAACATGAGGTTCTGCGCTAGCAACACCAGCCGGAGCCTCAAGACCATATGGACGATAGTATGCGCCCCACTTGTCATTGTCATAAGGCTTACCATCTACTGAAGCCTCAAACATTTCTTTGATGACACGCAGTTCGCTTTCGCTAGGCTTCTTGGGTAAGAAGTCTGCAAGATTGAAAAGACCATGTGCTTCGATAGCAGCCTGCTCTGCTTCAGTCAACGGAGTCTCTTTGCGAGCCCAGTTGCTAGTAGAGTAATCAGCATAACCACCCTTGCTGGTCTTCTTAACGTTGAAATCAGTACCATTCAAGAAATCAGTTGGGATGTTTTCCATATCTGGATCCATCAAACTTGACTTGATGATAGTAAAAATTTGTGGGCTGATAACGAATCTACGAATCGGATTCGCAGGAGTCGCATCATTGCCGATTGGGTTCTGACGAACAAAACCTTGAAACAGATAACTACGCTTCTTCCAATACTTGTTTGCCATTTCTTTGAGAGTATCGTCTTTATACCAAGGACGAACTTCTGCCAAGATCGGGCAGTTGTCGCCATACATTTCTACGCATGGGACTTGAACGATAACTTGCTTTGCATTTGGATCACCCTTCACGCCATTGAATGGCAACTTGATGATCTGACGTTCTACCCAGAAAAATGTGTTGCTGTTGTTTGCGTCTGGAAGGAAGCGAATAGTAGCAGTTGTACCTTCTTCCATGTTCCAGTGTGGGTAGATTGCGTTATCTGATTGGGTGCGTTGACCCTGACCTGTTTTCTTACTTTCTTGTGCCGCGAGACGGGCACGGATATCTGCTAGACTTGCCATTTTGTTTCTCCTTTAAAAAATGCCTAATTTGAGCCTAAATGTGTTTTATGTTTTGTTGTCGGAGACAACTAACACATGATGACATTATACACTAACGTCATCGTGTGTCAATAATACTTATACCCTATTGAAGAGTAAAATATATTAATTTATTGAGTATTGGGTGAATTACTTCAAGCCAGCCAAACGTTTGATATCTTCAAACTCACGACTTTCGCTTGTGCCAACTAATTTACCTACAGCGCCTTTTGGTCCTACTTTTTCAGTTGGGCCTAATTGACCTACACGCTTTTGGTCAGCATCTAAATCTTCCGCCACACCTTCTTCTAAATCGTCATCAACTTTAAGACCTTTTGGTCCATCGTTCTTCCACTTAATGCCCATACTATTGTCTAACGATTTAATTTTATTTTTGTCTAGTCTGTTCAAATTTTTAGCATCACGCGGATGAGCAACATCAGGATCTTCGCCGGCACCATATTTGTCTGTTGCTCTATGAATTAGTCCAGTTGCGGTTTTTGTTACTTCACCTTCATCCATATCTGCTTCACTAACTTCATCTTTTGGTACAGCCATTCTTGGCTTACCATGTTGTGCGTGTTTTGGGATACCGGCTTTCTTTTGTAAGTCTTTTAGTAACTCTTCATCGCCGGGTGCTATGTAGTCAGCAACTTTCTTGCCGACCTTTTTAAGTGTATCAACTACACCTTCATCAACACCACCTAATGATTGTTCAACTTGTCTGATCCAACCACTAACATCACTTGAACCAATTTCGTCAACGTCGCCAACAAAATCAGCAACATCATCAATTGCTTGTGTAACTGCGACAGGACCATATTTCTTTAGTAAATCTAAACGCTGTGATAATATTCTGCGAGTGATTGCGCCGGCTACTGGATTGTCCCTATCTTCTGCTAAACCAAATGCTTTAAGATTTTTTCTTCAGTATCATCATTGTGTGCTAATGTTTCTGCACCGGGTGCTTCATCAATCATTTCAAGGTCTTTTACTCTAGGATGATTTTCTTCACCTTTCACTATACCATATGTAGCAACATTGTGTCTTTTTACACCCCAATGTTTTGCTGCTTTTGTTGCCGCTTCTACTGGGCTACCTGCTTTTACTTTTACGTCCGGCTTTCTACCGCTAGGATATCTTGCGACATGTATACCAGAATGATATGCTGGTAAATCTCCTTCTAACATTTCATCGGCAGGTACTGCCAATGTTTTTGTGGTTTCATCTTCTACTTCGGTAATTGATTCTGCCCATTCGTCTAACTCTTTAACGACTGTCATCTCTGTGACATTTTTTGACAGTCTTTTTAGTATAGGCATCACGCTTTCAATACGTGGATCTAATGTCTCTTGCACAAACAATTCGTTCAATGAAATATCATCATCTGATTCTTCATTGAGTACAGGTGTATAACTTTCAAAATACTTGTTGTAACCACGATGACTTGCCATGCCCTGCAATGTCATACGTAGTGTGTTGTAATGATTTAATCCTTCATTGACTAATGCCAATGCTGATTCATTGAACTGTCCATTACGTGTGGCACGAACAAATCCTGCCATCTGTGAATATTCTTCTACTAATGTAGTGATATGACGACCTTTGTCATCATAAGGAGTGCCGCCTTCTGCGATATGGCGTGCATATACTCTTGCTAATCCAGGACGGTTAGTTGGTAGTAGGAAACGCTCACCTTCTAGATTCTCAACGAAAATCTTAGCGATGTTACGGAAACGCTGTTCACCTTCTTCAATCTGGCGAGTGTGTTGTAATATGATTTTTACTTCTGGCACGTTATCGCTGTAACTTGCTTTCTTACCCATTGGGTGATAGCCCTCTAACATATTTTCTTTTTTGTTCATAACAGTCCTCTTTTTCATGTCCCCTAATAATCTATCTTTATTGGAAACATCAAATCCTAATAATTTACGTTGTGACCAGCGTTTTAAAAAATGCGCAAATGTCTCAAAGTCTTTGTGTTCTGTAAACTTGTCATCTATATACAATACTAGATTGTTACCCTCTACTGTAGCCCATGCATTGATCTTTTCACCATCTTCACCGGTAACCGTAAATCTAAAAACATCTGATTCTTCTATATCATCTGTAGGATCGCCCTTGCTATCTAGGCTTATGGGGTCATAACCCCTGCTTCGCAAGACATCGTGTAATTCTCTGTTTAGTGTATCGTAATTAACTGGCATATGTATATTTAGTCTTCTAGTTTAACTTATGACTGCAAAAAACGGCAACGGTTGCACGAATTCCTCATGGTCACGCATGTGTCCTTCGATATCCTGATGGAATTCTTGTAATTGCTGTAGCATTCTAACTATCAATAGTGAGGCCATGACAAGATCATCATTTTCCCCCACTTTGGCAGCATAACTGCCGCCTAGCGCCACGAAGGTCTTTAGTTCACTTATCAATGGGCGACTGTATATTTTCATCTTTTTAGACTCTAATAAGGTCTTAAATTTGGCACAAGCAGTCAGTTTGACTTTCTGAGTGGTATTGAATCCCCTGCGCTTTTTACCGTATTCGCTGAAGAATATACCCGGGACATTGGTTTCCCCGAACTCGTTTAATGATATCAATGCCGCTTCGCCTATGCTGTTGTTTTCCAAACTGTAGTATAGATTGTTAGGCTCACCTGTACATTCTACGATATACTTGTTGATTTCTGCTAATAGTTTAATCTGTTGCGGAATCTCTGTCTTATTGTGTTTCCACTCACCTATCTGTGTAGTAGTGTTCGCTTCAAAAATCTGTATGGCAGCAGGGTCACCACCAGTACCAAGACTTGGATCTAATCCTACAACATAGATGTTACCTTTGGTAGGCTTCTTGTACCAACGTACTTGTCCCATACGACTTAATGGTTCCACACCTTCAAGTTGTATGAGTGTATTAGGATTGATCAATGTCTCATCTGCGATAATAAACTCACAACCGATCTCTCGGTTGAAACGATCAAGACCTAACTGACTCTTCATCTGTTCGGCCCACGCCTCATCACGCCCGGGCTGTTCGTTCCAATATGATCTATATGATTTGAATCCGTTTACACCTACATCTGTCTTGTTGCCGAACTCATCTTCTGTCTTGTTAGCACCTTTCCATATCAATGCGAACTGATCTTCGTCACTGTTTGGGGTACTTGTAATGATAGCCTTACCACCAGTCGCTAGAGTCGGTGTGATAGAAGTCCAGAACTGTTCTGCGATTGTTGGTCTTACGAATGCGAACTCGTCAAGATATAACAATGAGATAGACATACCACGACCAGTATTTTCAGTTGTCGTGGCTGATACGATACGGCTACCATTATCAAAGAATAGTGATCCTTTGTTGTATGTCGCTACACCTGCTTTGATATGCATAGGACATGCTTCATAAGCATAACGTATGCGTTGCATGATTTCTTGCGCACCTGCATATTTGTGTGCGGCAATCAGAATAGTTGAGTCAGGGACAAACATCGCATACCACAACAGATATCCAGCGGCACTTGTTGTCTTACCACTCTGTCTAGGCATGAGTGCTATGCTATATCTGTACTTGTGATAAGTATCGATCAATCGTTCTTGATACTTATAGGGATGATACAACATGCTACCTCTAGTAGGATGTTGTATGTAAAAAAAGTTATCCATAAAGTACAGGTACCCTAATTCAGGGTCACAGCACTTCACAAAATCGTCAAGTTCTTTATCTGTACTAAAGACGGTTTTAGTATATGGATCTTTTATAAGAGTTGATCCGTTGTTCATAAATTTATTTATGAACTATTCAAGTCATAAAGAACTTATATTCGTTTGCCTATTTAAGATATGTTTTACAGCATCAATAATATAATCTTTATTATCAAAATCTTCTTTAATAAATGTAAACATTAATTGTTTCACATGAAATCTGGCTTTAGGAATAGTCAAAGTGTTATTCTTTACTCCGTTAATAGCAGACAAAATTCTTCTGGCTAAATGTCCGTCAACGCCCGAACTTGAATTGCTTATTTGTGTTAATTGAGTCATGTCCATGATATTGTCCTCTCTATTATTTAGTATTTTATACAACGAAACCCGGCTTGTATACAGTTTTTCCGTTTTCTTGAACAGCAGTCAATATCTGTCTGCGGTTGTTCCCTTCACAGTAACTAGCATGTACCCAACCACTGTTAGGGCCTTCTTTAGGATTATAGAACTCTAATATGATCTGATCGAACTCACAATTATCACTCACCCACTTTGCTAACTCCGGGTTAGGCAATCCGTCTATCTCAAAGTCTACTGCTTCTCCATTGCAATGTTGAGATTTACTACTTCCGCCGACTGCTTTATTAAGAGCGGGGCCGCGATAACCACTGTTAATACGAACAGGGCGACCGAAGTTATTACGAACTGGTTCAAGTATGTTCTCACAAACTTTTTGTAAATTTTTTGCATGTACTGGTCCCGGTGTGTTATCTATTCCTTTACGCATAGCAGTCTCGGAGCGTGTGAACTCTCTTAAGTTGAAATGCTCACTTAACTGCATATCAGGCGTAACTGAAAACTTTTCTGATCTTGTAGTATTTTCTTCTTCGTCATCATCTTGTCTTGAAGGAGCGGAAACTGCCACGACAGGACTTGCACCTGCTGTCCACATAAAATATTTTTTTGTTTTCTCGCTACGATCTTGAAGACCATGAGTGCCACCATTGATTCGCTTAGTCAATGATAATATAGCATTATCACTTACGCCTTGATCACATATAGCCCATAATTTATTTCTCTCAAAGAAAAAGAATGCGCTTTCAAATGCTAATTCTGTAGCAACAATGTCAGGATTGCTCATCACATCTGGTCTGCCGCAGAATTGTGCAAAGGCATAATAGTTATCTTTACCGGTCAACTGTAGTGCACCTCGACCACGATATAACCAACCGTCGCCCGAACTTTCAGGACCGTTACCCATGCGACCACCATATACACGGTTAGCAATTAACTCAGGTTGTCTCGCATAACGATTTGCTGTGTTATCATCAGGAAAATATTTTCCGAATATTGATCGTAATCCGGCTGCGTTATAATTTAGATTCTCGCTGAACGCTTTGAATCCACCGCTCTCATGCGCAGTCTGTGCAAAGAAGTGTGCGGCTCTTGCTGGGCTCAATTCAAAATAAGCCATAGCAGCCTTGAAAGTGCCTGGACCCCAGGCACCATCTGCTGTTACACCTACTTTTTCTTGTAAAGCCTTTAAACTCATGCTATATGATCCTTGTCATCATCTAACATCATAGGTTCTTTGTGTGGACCTAATTCAGGTTGCTCTTGCTGTTCATCGTGTGAGTTGGGTTTACCCAACATGATACCCGACAATATACCTGTCAAGAATGTTGCTATAGGTGTTATGAGTTTAAAGAACTCAGCATCGTTTGGTGCTTGACCACCTAATGGTTGTGTGACAAAGATCAATGAGTATAATACTACAAATACAATACCTGTCAATGTCATAGCAAGAAGAACACCGATTATGAATCGCATTCTTGCTTGTAATTCTGCTTCTGTATATCTTTTTCCGCTAAACATAATTTCCTCTTACCATTTGTTAATTTTTGTTGCACTGTTGTGACCTGAGGTCTCAACAATCGTATTCATAGTTAGTGGTCTTTCAACCTCTTCTATCTGTCCTACCATCTCTTCTGCTTTAGGTCTTTTTATTGGGTCCACTGGATTCGAATTATTCTGTTGACTGTTCTTAAATGTATTTTGTTGTACTGTAGAATTAAAGGGCTTAAACTTCGGCTTCTCAGAAGGTTTGCAATCTCCACTATTACTTATACCCTGGTCAGTCGGTTTACTAAATTTTCTCGCAAAGCCCGGTGCTTCAGGTTCGCCATTTGTTTTTTTAAATTGTTCGGCTACTGTAGGAGTGAATCCTAAAAGATCAGTTGCGCAATCACCTTCTGCTTTGCAGACATCATTATTGCACATCTCTTTCCCCCAATTTTGAGGGTCTTGACATTCATAGCGGTATTTAAATTCACACCCTGCTAATAATATCAATGGTATAATTATCAAAAACTTCTTCATTTTTTCTCACCTTATAGTTATTATTTGTTGGTAAGTCTTATGCTTCACATCAAGTCAATTCTTGCCAGCCTAGTTCAGCCAATACATCAGCGTTGGGTGAGGTTGCGGCTAATGCCAATGTAACTACATCACTAACACCCGCTAGTGTTCTACCAAGTTGAAATTGAAAGAAATCTGTTGCACTTAACTGTGTCAACTCTCTGGCACTAGCATATCCTGTTTGTATTTCTATACCGCCACTGACAGCAGTTGCAGCCAAATCATATTGAACCGTACCAGTTGGACTGGTTCCTGCAAAAGTGGCTCCAGTCAATGTGGCATTTTGTAACAATGTCCAACGATAGTAATTCACGCTAGGACTCAATACATCAATCTGTCTAGGGAAAACAATACTATCTAATCTAGTTGGTGCTAATCTAATGCTGACGATAGGATAATATGTACCGGCAGTAGCCAATCTTTTTTGTGTAGTTCCGGTACCTGCGGTCTGTGTAGTTCCGAAACTATTATAGCCGCCTTCACTAATAA
>Ga0208050_1000142_pt1 | contig 14806 bp, 16 predicted proteins | sample LakMenEpi13Jun10_FD_150691 | JGI IMG/M metagenome (GOLD analysis project Ga0208050, IMG submission 150691) | Freshwater microbial communities from Lake Mendota, WI - 13JUN2010 deep hole epilimnion (SPAdes) | ecosystem: Environmental > Aquatic > Freshwater > Lake > Epilimnion/Euphotic zone ... | reverse complement strand
TTTCGGTTGGTTTTCCATGTTCTTTAGCCAAGAATTGCTTTTTTTATTCGGGACTCGTTGAAACGCCATGTCAGCAGGCAACTCGCACGATACCGAGACATCCCAAACATCGGAACATCAGCCATATGCTTCAGTTGCGAGTCCGTTGGTGGCAGCTTAATCCAACTGCGTGTCTTTCGGGAGTTCGTTCTATCCCCATTGCTGCGAAGGAAATCGTCAGCCTGAGCAAGCGCAAGTTCCTTGGAGTTGGTGCGCGTGATGATGGTGACCGCGCCTCCGGTGACGCCGCCAATGGCGTTGTACACCTCACCAAGCCTGATGACCGCGCCCCACGCAGTGAGCGCGTTCGCCATGCGCACGGCGTCCCCGTACATCGACTCCCACCGGAACGGCGACATCTCGATGATTTGCATCTCCGACATCTCGAAGGACTCGATTGTCTCGATGCCGTTGACCCTAACCGGAAACACGTAGCCGCACACGGGGCAGCTGCTGACCGCAGCCGGCACCTGAATACCGCATTCTGGGCACTTCTTCATCGGTGCTTCACCGGTCTCGCTCTGGCGCACGAACAGGCGGTCTCCTGCGTCGATGTCGCCGTGCGTGAGCAGTGAGGCGCCAAAGTCCAAGATGATGCAGTCGCTCTTAATCACCCCAGGGTAGCGTTTGGCGTCGATGCACGGTCTCAGCCCTCGCCCAATCATCTGAATCATGGTCGACTTCTGACTGCACGGGCGCACCAGCACAACGCACCCTACACGCTGGCAGTCCCAGCCTTCCGTCAACTTCATCACGTTGAGCAGCACCTTGATTTTGCCTTGGTCGAAGCGCCTCAGAACCGTCGCGTTGTCGTCGTCCGACATCTCGGAGTGTACCGCCTCCGCCGAGATGCCTTCTTCGCGGAACGCCTCAGCCAAGTGCTGGGCGTGTTGGATCGTCGAGCAGAACACCACGGTCGAGCGGTCGGCCGCCTTCTCGCGCCAATGCCGCAGAATCTCCGAGTGAACCGCTCGCTTGTCCATGATGGCTTCGACCTCACCCATGTCAAACTCTGCACCGGTCTTCTGCACGCTCTGGAGCTGGTCGTTGAGACCGATGTCCATGCGGAACGCACGCGGCGGAACGAGGTTTCCCGCAGCGATGAGCTCGCCCACGGTGATTTTGTCGGCGACGTTGTTGAACACCGCCGTGAGCGCCTGCTTGTCACCGCGCTCGGGGGTCGCGGTAAGCCCGAGAATGACCCCATCTGGCGAGCGTTCGCGGAACGCCTGCACAATGTTCATGTAGGTGTCGGCCCGTATGTGATGGCACTCATCACAGAACAGCGCCGACATCCCACTCGGCATCGTTGCCAAGTTCGCTGGCCTGCACAGCGTCTGTACCATGGCGAAGGTCGCCCCTGGCGACCACGCCTTGCGTTCCGCGTTGAATACGTCCACCTTCGCGCCGACGTTGTACCGCTTGAAGGTCTCCTTGTTTTGAGTGACAAGCTCGTCGCGGTGTTGAATGACGAGTACCGGTGCTTTCTTCACGAACGGCGCAAGGATTGCGCTGCCCATGACCGTCTTACCTGCGCCTGTTGGCGCAATCCCTAAAGTGTTGCCGCACTTGCCGAGTGCGTCGATGCAGGCGTCAACGAACTGCGCCTGCCTTGGTCGTAAAATCATAAGTGCCTTTGTTTCACTGACGCAAAAATGAAAAAGCGTCGTTGCAGGATCTCCCTGCACACCATGCGGCTAAGATTTGCCGCTGGTTTTAGCCCAAAAAAGGGGGGCGAGACAACCATTATTGCCCCGCCCCCACAACCCCAAACAAACTAGCTACTTCAACCAAGCAGGTTTCTTGCCAGCCGTCGCCGCAGGTGCGGCGGTCTTCGCTGCTGGCACCGGTGCTTTCGCCTCAGGCGCACTCTCATGCGCTTGGCTCCAGAGCTTGTACCCGTTGCTGCTCGGGTTGGGTGAACCCCAGTCGCTGATGGAGTTACGGTCTGCGCGACCGTCTTTACCCTTGTCGATTCCGACCTTGATGACCACCTCAGCGCCGTTGAGCGCCTCGATGATTTGGTTGAAATCACCGCTGTTGAACTGCTCGTACGAGGCAGGGTCTTCGTAGTTGAAGACGCCCTTGCTCTCAAGAATGCGAGTGATGGCTCCGATGCCCATCTGGCGCCACGCCTCGCTGTTGTTCTCATCGAAGGGATTGCAAACCATCCCGAACACGCGCCGGTTGTTGTACTGACCCCCTTGGATGGCGAGCTCGATGGAGAGGTAGTCGCCACCGGTTGACTGGCTGCTCTTGCGCTCCTTCACCACAAGGATGGCTTTCGCCACTGTTCCCTTGGGAATGAGTTCCATCTCTGTTGACCCGACGTTTGTTGACTGTGAATTGAACATGACTTTTGATTTTTGTTTTTAGTGTTTTGTGGTGTCGATGCGTTTACCTGCGCGAATCTTGGCGAGCACCTTCCCAAGGTCAGCGGGTTCCTGAAGCTCAAGCGTACCGGAGCGGTCTTTTGCGGGGTAACCCCACGGGTTTTGTTGGTGGCAGACAAAGGCGCGGTACTGGGACTTGTCCTCGGCCTCAAAGTTCTGAAGCGTCAGAACGAGGTCAAAGATACCGGGCAACTCGCGGCCCGTCTTCGAGCCTTCGATTTGAACGTCCCAGTACTTGCGTTTGAGCTCATCCTCCTGCTGCTCCAGAATGCCAACGAGCACCACGTTCTTGTGGCAGTGCTGAAGCTGGGTCACCCAACGGATCATCTCGCGTCCAAGAAGCCCGTAGGCGCCGCGGATGTCGGGTTTACCGGTCTTCTCGCTGAACGCGTCCGGTTGTGTCTGGCACCACGCAAAGCACATACGGCTTGCGACGGTGATGGAGTCAACGAACAGCGTCTCGTACTGCTCATGCCCAGATGCCGGCCCAAACGCCTTCACAACGGACTCGTACGCTGACTTGGAGTAGGAGCCGTTGGCGTCCGCAGGATCTGGCCCACCGAGCCACAGGGCGATGGCCTTGGCCAGCTCCCACGGGTGAGCACCCATCTCGTTGGACGTCGCTCGGATGTCGAGGCAGTCGCCCTTCCAGTCTTTGCCCAACGCCAGCGTACCGGCTTCGAGGTCAACGAACAGTGTGCTCTTCGCGTCCAGCGTGCGAGCTTGGTAGGTTTTACCAACGCCGGCAGGGCCGAACACAACCGCTTTTACGCAGTCCGAGGTGCGCTTGAGGCGCTCGTCTGCTTTGATGATTTTGAGCATTACTTGAAGGAGATACGGGGTTCGCTGAACTTGGTGGTACGTGCTTCCATGACGCGGCGCAGAACGTCCTCGTTGCCGATGCGCTCGATGGTCTTGGCAGACACCGAAAGCTTCGTCGTGATGAGTTCGCGTGCGTCTGCTCGCAGCAAGGAATCGTACAGAGCTTGCAGCTTTGCCTGATCCCAGAGGTACGTCGCCTTGACCTCGTACTTGAGTTTCACGCCGTCAATCTCGGTGGATAGTTCACCGTAACCGCGTCCGCTTTCCTTCAGCAGGTTCTGAAGGTTCGCACCATGCTCTTGCATGATGGCTTCCTCCAGCGTCTTTATCTCGTCTTCAAGGACGGAGATTTTGGTGAGCCGTTTGGCTATCTCGTCCCTCATTTTTTTTAGGTTCATTTTCTAGTTCTCTTTTCAGTTTATGGCACACGTCTTCGAGTCGGAGCGACCAGCCTTCGTTGTGCGCCAACGCAACAAGCGCGGCGAACTTATCCAGCGGGATTTTCCGTCTGCGAACCCATGTTGATATTGTTCGCGGTTGCACAAGTACACCCGCCAACACCAACTTCTTCCAGAGCAGGTTCTTTCCCCCGAACCGGAAGACCATGTGCCTCGCATCGATTTGGTAGCTCATGGCGGGGATGAAGATGTACGCATTTTTTGCGTATCGCAACATCTTTTTTTCATTTCGTCGCAAGACGCTTTCTCGCAACGTATTTGCCCATGGAACCAGTCTCTTTCGACACTCTCGTTCAGCGTTTCACCGGTGTACACGGCATTCAGGCCGGTCTTCTTGTCCTCGCTCCGAAAATTCATTCGGACTCAGGACCGATTGCAACCATGGGCAGCGCATTGCCACCGGACACCATTATCCCCAAGGGCGCAGGGATTTACGACGAGAACGGTATGCTCCCGAAGATTGAAGGCAAGGGGCTGGAGTTTATCGCTTACGCCTAGGCTCAAGAGCCTTCTCGAAGAGGGAAGCTTCAGCGTCTCTGCGGCGTTGTAAGCCTTTGGTGTTAGGCCACAACCGCTTCATCGAACGGATGAGCTCCGGTACGTCGTAGAACCGGCGGTCTCGCATGGCGTTCTGGATGCCCAGCATCTCCGAGCGTCTTTCGCCCGAGAGAGCCGTCCCACGGTTGAACACCAAGGAGATAAGGGCGTCTCGCGCCTCGTCAGGCAAGTCTTCTGCCTGTGGGTAGATGCGGAGCATCCGCAGGTAGAAGGTTGGCAGGGTATTTTTTTGGAAGACCTCGACGGCCTTTTGCCAGAGGACGACGATCGAGCGCATTGCTGGCGAGGCGTGCAGGAGTTCACGGGCTGCGCTGGCCTTGACTCCGAGGGCGGCGGTGAGCGCAAGGTAGTCGGACTCGGGGAGAAGTGGCTCCCACGCTTCCTCAAACTGTTGCGGTGTGGTGTAGCCCAAGTCGTAGCCAATCCCAATCGTAACTCCACTCTGCTCCCCAGGCCAAGTAGGACTCTGGAGGAACTTGCGGTAGTACTCCTCACCGCCGCCCACCTCGAAGTCGATGATGAGCTTTAGACCGTCGTCAGAGAGAATCATTTGTGCTCGTGGAAGAATCGCTCCGAGATTTCGCTCACCTTCTTCCACAGCTCCTTCCGGTCATCCTCGCACTCGCGGATTTTGTTGCTGAGATACCAAATGGCGGTGGCCATTGCGAGCGCAAGCGGCCCTTGGGCGATGAGCTGGTTTACCATGGGTTCAATGAGCAGGTCGGCTATCACGGTTTCTCCTTACGAAAGATGTTGATGGCGGAATATACGCTCACGCCGGCGGTGAGAATAGCGTCTGCTTGGTCGGGCGCAATACGAACTCCAAAGACCGTGAGCAGGCTGATAATGCCGCGCCATGTGGACGGCTCCATTAAACGAGCGAGGATGTATTTCATGGGTGTGTGTGTGTTGCGATGAGTGCCACGGCGACAACCGCAGCGGTTGGGTAAACGAAGTCAGTGATGCCCTTGAGCGTCCACGCACGGGCCTCTAGGCCGCCCCAGAAGGGCATATTCGCCCTGCGTCCACCGTAGTTGTGCTCGATGTTGCGGGACTCAGCTTGGGCGTACTCCCGCCCAACGAAGTACGCCGATCCAGCAGCCGCGCCAGTCCACCAGTTGCCGGTCACCATGGCGATGACCGACTGGATGGCGAGCGCGATGAGCGTGTGGGCTAGGTGGTGCATGGGGTTACTCCGTGTGCGTCTTCTTGATGTACTCTTCAGCGAGAGCACTGTGCGCCTGCGATAGCTTTCTCCTCAATGAATCAACGGTTTCCTCTAGGAACCTGATTCGCTCTTGGAGTTGTTTTACTTGTTCAAGCTCGTTCATTGTTACGGAACAATCTTCACGACGTTACCCGCGCCAGCATCTCGCCACAACCCGCCAGATGGCAAACCAGCCGAACTTGTTGGAAGGTTTGACAGGATGACAGTTCCAGTACCTTTTGGAGTCAGCTTTACGCTGATGTTTGTGTCAGAACCAGAAGCATAAAACTCAACCGGAGCGCCAGCCGCTGATGCTACAGCATTGAGCCAATTCACAGTTGCACCTGCTCCTTGAGCTTTGAATATGGTTCTAGCGAAACTTTGAGTGATTCTGAACTCTCCGGTTCCTTTGGTGTCGATTCCAAATGCAATATTCGTATCTGAACCTTCTGCCCTGAATGATGGGGCAACGGTGGTTGCGGCGCCTTGAGTGGAAATGAAGTTTGCCGTAGGAGAGCTTAGGTTTGGTGAGTAAACACGCATTCCTTCGCGTCCCTGCACCCCGCCAAGCGCAACGTATCCTTGGTTGCCACTCCCCAAAAAGTCTCTTGGATACACCCCAATCTGGTGCTGGTAGCTGAAATCCGTATACACGCCTGTGCCGACAAAAAACGGACGGTACTTTCCAAGCCCAGCAACGCCTGTATTTGCTGTGAAGTAACGACCCAGAAAGTTGTCACCGGCAATGCTCATCAGATTCAAGTTCTCCTCATTTGCGCCTTGAATCGACTGAACTCTAAGCGTTGTGATTTGATCGTTGATGTTGCCTTGCCATGTAAACGGAACGTCCGTTGCATCACCTGGAGCCGCTGAAAGCGTGTATTCGGTTGGGCTGACAAACGCCGAAACAGTTCTTGTGACTCCGTTTAACGTGAACGAGAAGTCTGTGAAGAAAAGCGGAACAAATGGGTCTCCAGAAACAAATGTTACGGTTGTACCCGACACGTTACAGATTCCACTTCCGCTTGTGTAAAAGTAGTTGAAAGCCTCTGTCTCAGACCCCACGAAATTAACCGCAGAGCCGTCCATCTCTGTAACCGTAAGCGTTGTAGCACTTGGCACTGATGCGACTTTAAACTTCTTTCTAAGGAAGTAGATGGTGTTGCCAATCCATCTTGTCTGGAAGTCAGAACCAGAAACCTTCGTTATCTGATTAGTTCCAGAGCTTGAAGTTGCATACCCCTGAGCTGACGATGAATACAGAATCAACTCGGTTGGGTTTTCGTTTTTTTGGACTTGCGCGGCGAGCCAGTTTGCAGCTCCGTCGCATCCTAGTGCCATGCCTCTAGGACATTGTTCTGTTCCTGCTCCAACCTCAATTCCGCCTGAGCCTGCTCCTGTTAGGTTTGCTGGAAGTCCTCCTCCAACTGAAAGTCCAAAAAAAGACTCCGCGTATTCGTTCAGCTTGTCTGCGTTCTGAAATGCTTTGCTGCTCATAGGGTGTGTGGTGTGGTTACTCAAGCGGTTGCCAGAGCCAGTTTGGTGCTCCGGTGTAGGTCATTGAAATGTTCTGTCCGTGTTTTACCACAACGCTTCCGCTTGAAATAGTAATGTCGAATCCGCTTACGGTTACTTTTGTGATGGTTCCAGCCCAGAAGGTAACAAGCATTCTTTTGCCGCTGGTGTTTGCAACAGTAACGCCGGTAGCAGCTACTGCTGGCGTAGTGAAACCTGTTCCGTCAATTAAACGGATGCCGCCAAAATTGGTTGGGTCAATGAATGGGTCTGCGTCGTCGTCAGCAATGTTTGGGTTTATGATTGTGACCGCATTTGTGCCAAGTGAACCTGTCGTCGATACCGCTGCTGTTTCCCAAAGAGACCATTGTCCGCCAATGAACGTGTTGTTTCCGGAGTTGGATGAGTTGGTGCTTACGCAGTAGTTTACATTTTCAAAGTCAGACCCAAGGAAGACGTTGCCAAAGTTGAATCCATCTTTGAAACGAACGCCATAAGCTGCATTCCCGAACGATCCGTTTGTGAACGTGTTGAACTCTGATTGTCTGCACTCAAGCGCAGTCCCTGCGTTCGTGCCCGTTCCGCTCGCGTAGCAGTTGGCACGACACCCGATGAAGTTGCTGTTGACCACATAATTCAACCGCATCGCCACTGCACTAGCATTGTTGAGAGAGTTGAATACCCCTACGTTTTTGAAATACGCTGTGTTGAGCGGCCCGACATAACTGTTGTTTCCAACGCACAAAAGGACGCCAGCAAGCGAACCGGTAATAGACAGGTCAGAAATGTTTACGTCGTAGAAATCGACGCTTGAGTTTATCAGCAACGCAATCGCCCCAGATGCTCCAGAAAAGTTTAGAATTGTTCTCCCAATGCCTGCTCCGAAAATCTTGGTGGCTTTCTGCGCTTGAGTGCTGAAGTTCCAGTTTGTGGTACCCGTTGTAGCAATCCGGTATGTGCCTGGTGGAAAGTACAGCGGGATTCCATTTGCAATTGCGGCATCAACAGCCGTTTGAATCGCCGCTGCGTCATCTGTAGTTCCATCTCCAACCGCGCCAAACTGCTTTACAGTGTAAGTGTACGCAAGATTTGGGATGAGCTCGAACTCAGCCAGCGTTGCCGCTTCGATTTTCTGAACAAGTTGCGGCGTTCCAAGAGCCTCCAAAGGCAGATACTTTGCGCCCGAGCTGGTCAGACTCCCCGCGCCAGTGAATGTCGCGCCGCTATCAACAAGCCAAGAAACGCTCGAAGATGCCACTGGAGAAGAGTTGAGCAGGTAAGTCCCAACAGGAACGGAAACCTGAACCGGTGAGCTATACGCCGCCGCAGCGGTGAACGCAGCAGTGTCGTCAGTCGTCCCATCCCCAGCTGCCCCGAAGTCCTTCACGCTGACGGTCTCCGCCAGCTTCGCTTCGACGTTCGTGAACACCGAGTCCACCGCAGGCAGCTTGTAGGTGACGTCTTGAGCGTCGATGTTTGCGGCGGTGTCGTAGTTGTAGCCGATGTCGAAGACGAACTCGTCCCCGTTGTCGGCCCCTGCTGTCAGGGTAATCTGGCTGTAGCCGGTCTCGGTGTAGTCTTGACCTACGATGAGCCGCAGGCCGTTGCGGTAGACGAACAGGTTGTTCGTCCCAGGGATGTAGGTGCGGCTGAGGTTGAACACCGTCTGCCCCGAGATGGCGGTGATGACCTGCTGGTAGGTGCTGCCGGCGCTTGTGCTGGGGTCGCGGTAGTTGAGGTCAGAGAAGACCAGTGCGCCCTTGTTGTTGGTGACGCGCAGTGAGTAAGTGACGAAAGCCGTGTAGATGCGCCCTGGGGAGCCGTTGCGCGAGAGGTAGCCGTTGATGGTGCGGATGGGCTGCGCGGCTGGCTGCGTGAGGGCCTCGTCCCAGTAGACCGGTATCGGGTCGGTGACAGGGTTCAGGTTGGCGGAGCCAACGTAGACGTAACCGTTGTTGAGCGGCGAGCCGTCGGTGTCGTTGAAGGACGGGAAAGGGGAGGTGATGATGTATGACATGGTGTTACTCTTGAGGTGGTTCTTCGCTGGGCTTGAGGATGTCTTTGTTGGAGCCCATGTAGTTTGCGATACTGGTCAATACCGCTCGCTCTGAACTGCTGTTGCTCTTGACCCTGCCAAGTTGGGCGAGAAGGTTCCTACCTGCCTTGGACTCGTACAACCGCACAAGACCGGTGTTCAGGGCTGCGGCAAGACCAGCTCCGACAAGTCCGAGTTGACTCTGAAGACCAGAGAACGCAACAAACGGAACAGCCTGTGCGCCAGTTGGTGGATTTGCGGCAAACTCGCCAGCCCTGCGGGTGTAGTTCAAAGCCTTCTGAAGACCCTGCACACTGTCTAGGTCAGAACCTGTGAAGAACACGTTGACTTGGTTTTCAAGTTTCCCAAGTTGGGTTGCAAACCGGTTGGGCACAATCACGCCAGACGGGTCAGTGGCATTCTCTAATGCACGGGTGATAATTGCCGCTCTTCCAACTTCACGCCCTTCTGTTGACAGGTTTCTGTAGAGCCGTTCGATGCTGCTCTTCTTGTCCGTAAAGAGCACGTTGTTAACGATTTCAGGAGTTAAATCGCCTTTCTTGAGAAGCGAGTTAAACGAGGACGCCTTAAGATCATCTGCAAGGTCAGAAAGAGAGCGATTGGAAACACTCCACTTGGTGAAATCAGTTGGTTTGCCAAACTGTTTGATATGGTTGCCAAGGTCTTGGTTCAACGCTGTATAAACCTCTTTGTAAGCTTTGTCAGCCGAGTCTTTTGTCGTCCCAATATCTGAAGAACTCAATTTTTTGAAAAAAAGTTTTCTTCTTTCTTCAATGTCCGCAGGCGTCTTGCCAACAATTTCATCCGCAAAATTGATGAGTTCATCAATAACCTCCTTGTTTCCAGTAGGACTAACTCTTTCAAAATTTAGCGCCAAGTCCTCGGCTTTTTTGGCCGTTGCAGACATATCCACAAGCGGCCCAGTTGCAGACAGTCGATTAAGCACCTCTTTTTTCATCCCACTAAGTTTCCCGATGATTTTATCCCTTTGAGAAAGCGCCTGATTTGCTAATTCCTCCGTGAGCGTAGGGCTTCCAACACCAGCGTATTCAGACACAAAATCTTGGATTGCCTCTGACCGCTGCTTCTCTTGCTTGCGTAGAAGCGAGCCGGTTCCAAACGGTGTAATCTCTCTGGTCTTTGCCAGTGCATTGCCAAGCGGCGTCTCTGGCTTGAACTCTTGGGAGGTAATCGTCTCGATGCCACGTTTCTCGGCCTGTACCGCGCCTTCTGGAAGAGCGGCGGCTGCGCCGATTCTAGCCCCTGCGCCAATACCAGCACCCATGCCGCCGCCAAGACCGGCCAGAAGCTGCGCTGTAGGGCCGTAGCCGGCCTCTTTAGCCGCCTGCATACCAACTTCTGCTCCAACGCTAGAAGCTATCTGTTCAGCAGGCTTTTCCGACAGGAACCGTCCTGCTGCCTGCATCGCCGGTCTGGTTGATGCCATGAGTGCCTTGCCAAGGCCGACCTGACCGAGACCTTCACCAACACCGCGTCCCGCTGCTCCTGCAAGGCGTTCCGCCTGCGTGTCAGGGTTGGGCACTCCGAGCTGGGTGAGATAGTGGTTTAGCGCATCAGACGGTTTCGTGTAGTGCGTACCGAAAAGCGAGTTGATGCCGGAAACAACCGGATCGGCCAGAGTCATGCCAGCAGCCCCGATAAGGGCACCAGGAACGGCGCCAATGCCACCCGTGGGCGCTCCACCCATGATTGCGCCTCCAACAGCCCCAAGAGCCGCAGGGCTGAGTCCACGCAACGCTCCACCGGCCATGCCTCCCACCGTCGTCTCCGGTTGCCCAATCATTGCCTCTTCGCTGGCAGCAGACGGCAGCGGTGCCTCGGCGGGTGCGGCCTCTGGAGGAGCCGGTGGGCCTTGCATTTCTGGGCCTTGCTCCTGTCTCAATCGAATGATTTCTTTGGCAAAAACCTTGGCGTCTTCGGTGTTTCCAGCTTCATGCGCTTTCTGTAGCGCATTTGAAAGTTGTTCGATGGTAGCCATTTGGTTTACTCCCCGTACTGCTTCACAAGGTCATCGATGCTGAGAGCGGGTTTTCTAGTCGGCACCGGCGGTGGCACTGACTTGCCCCTGAGTTGTTCTTGGCGCGTCTGTGTTCCAACAGACATTTCCTTTCCTTGCTGAACCGGCCTAAGGCTTTCAGCCGGCACTTTCTTTCCTTCGCGCAACGCTTTTAGAACACTGTCAGCAACCATCTTTGGAGACATCAAATCCTCACGCAGATAAACGATGTTTTTTGGATTAAGTTTAAACTCCAGTGCATTCCGAGTGGTGTCATTTGCAAGCGATTCAAACACCTTTGAATTGTTCTTGTACCTGTCTTGAGCGGCTTGAATCAACTTGGCTCTTTCAATGTTATTAAGCCCTTGGCCTAACAATTTTTCTAAAAGTGTTCTTGTTGTTGACCCCAAATCAGAACCTGTGATTTGTCCGCTTTCAGTCACACTTACAGTCGAGTTGGGATCACCAAGCTTTACGAATGCTTGAACTGCGGAAACGTCTGCTTGGCCAGATTGCTGACTAAGCGCATCTTGAATCGCAAACAGTGCATCTGTCCTTGCGACTTGGTCTACGTAAGTTTTGCTCTTGATGAAATCTTGTCGAAGCTGACCTTCCATCTTGAACTTCTCTTCCGAAGGAAGAATCCCTTTCGCCTTTGCCTCCTCGGCGGCAGCTTGCATTCTGTCCTTAAGAGCAGCAGCCTCGTTCTTTGCTGTCTCGGACTCGGTTTTGGCGACCTGCTCAGGAGCACGCTCCTTGAGGAAGTTGATTGCTGCCTCTGCCTTTTTTGGGTCTCCGCTTTTCAGGGCATTACCGTAAAGCGTGTTCGCCCATATTTTTGCAGGCGTGTTTTCATCCAACCTGTCACGAGCAGATTGAAGTTCCTTCGACATTCGCTGCGCCACAGGGTTTTGGTCTTTTCCGAACGCCTCAATCTGGTCGTCCAATAGCTTCAGTGCCTTTTCATTTTCACCGCCCAAGCCAAGCAAAGATGCGTCGTTGATTGTTGACGTCAGCCCATCACGGTACTTGTCAGGCAGAGCATTTTTGATGTCATCAAATCTTTTGCCTTCGGCTGGAGGCAATAGGGCGCTCAACTGTCCAAACTGCTGAACCAGTTCTGGCTGTGGATTGTTGAGATCCATTTTTCCCATTATCTGAGAAAGCCTAATCTGCGCTGCTGATTGAAGCCTGTCGTATTCCTCTTTGTTGATAATCCCCATTGCTGGAGCGATTGCATCCACGCCTGCGTCTTCAGCCTTTAAGAAGTTATCGAAGGCAGTGGCAACCTGCGTTTTCCTTTGCTTCTCGGCTTGAAGCGCCTGTAGCTGTTGCTGGAACCCAAACGCCGCACGACCGGCTGCTGCCTCGCTCTGCGCCATCTGCTGGCGTTGCGCCTGAATGCCAAGCTGCGCCCTCTCAAGCTCAAGAGGAGCCAACATCTGAGCCTGTTCCTGCTGTGCGCGGGACGCTCTGAGCCCCTCAATGGCCGCGAGCCCTTGGAGGAGGTTGCCGCCAAACATGGACGTGTTTGGCGCTGGGATTGGGATATTGAAGTCAGCCATAAGGAATCAGCTTTGAATGTACCAGCCTGAATATCCACCTGGGGCTGATGGCGCCGAGTATGCCACTGGAGCACCGCCGCCAGCCGCTGTTGCAGCAGCTTGAGTTTTATAGAACCCGCCCTGCCCTAAGCCAGGCGTGCTACCAGCGCCAAGGCTATTCAAGAGCGCAAAGTTTTGAGCACTGCCTGACAACAGGTTTCCTATGTTGGCGATTCCAGAGGCTTGAGCGGCACCGGCGGCTTGAATGCCGGCGGCTTGCGTTGCCCCTTGTTGTGCCAAAAGACTGCTGATTGCATTACCGGACTGCATCCCCATGCCGGCAGTCCCTGCGGCTGATGCCTGCCCCATGTTGAGCAGGTTCTGCGCAGCGGTTTGACCCACGTTTGCAAGACCGGCAAAGCGTGCGTACTGCTGCTCGATAAGCGAGTTAAGAAGCTGTGGCCTGAGCTTGCCGAGCATCGCCTGAGTGTCCTCAGCTCCCCTTCGACCGGTGGCAGATGCGGTTGCGAGCAAACCGGCTTCCCCCTGCTTGGCGAGCTCTTGGAACAGCGGCCCCTGCTCAATCTGCTGAATGGCTTGGCGCTGTTGCTCCAAACCCATCTGCTCGTACTTCTGATCCTGAAGAATCGGGTTCAGAATGGCCTGTTGCTGCTGAAAACCTTGTGACTCCAAGTCACGAATACCCTTGTCGGTGGCAAGCTGGAAGTTGGCAATCAAGTCTTCACGGGCTTGTTTGATTGCCGTTTTGCCCTTTTGCCCTTCTGCAAGAGTTGGTTTTTTGTACTCGGCTGACTTCTTGTACAGCGCAAGCTCTTGCTCCCTGTTTCTGAGATACTCATCCACGTTTGACTGAGTAATCTGGGAGAGCTGCGTGAACTGTGGTGATTGGCGTGCTTCAAAGAGAGCCTGTTGACGGAGTTCTTCACCGCCAAGCCCAGCAAGACGTTGCATTTGGCGAATCGCCCCTGGGCCAGCGCCAACGTACGCTTGCGTCAAGTCAGGCCGTCCTGCGGTCACATACGGAGCAAGAATCTCCCGCATCGCATCGAACTGACGCTGCTGTTCAGCAATCGCAGCATCCTGCCCCTTCTTCTGGGCATTAGCCGCAGCCTTTGCCGCTGAAGATGCTTTTGAAGAAGCCATGGCTTGCGACGCAACGCCAGCGGCCAAACCTCCACCAACCAAGGCTGTTCCTGCAACGCCTAGGGCTGTAGCCGCTCCAACACTGCCGGCTGCAAGTGCTCCTCCAACACCCAATCCTACTCCTATAGCTGCAAATGCCATTTTTTAGTCCTCCTTGGTTAAAGTGCTCTCAAGCAGAGCTTTTGCTTCTTCGTGTTTAATGAATGAGTTGCTTTTGCGAATCAATGTTTGCTCAAGCACATCGACGCTCGTTTCTTCAGTTGGATGAATGGTTGCAAACTTCATCTCTTCAACGATGTAGAGAACTTTGCGCACATTCGGTTTCGAAATGAAGTAGCATGGCGCAACAAGGTCTTCAATGACGCCATCAATCATCACTCGTGCTTTTCCAGTGAGGATTACGTTGAAGTGTTCCGTAAGATGTTCATGGCCGATAATAAGACTTCCGGCAGGCATCGTTATTTCGCGCATATACACCCCAGGCGCGAAGTTGTGTTTCAGTGGGCACTCAACCTGCGGAAGACTGAGAAGTTCTCTTTCGAGGTTCTCAATCTGGTCGTTTACCGGCACTGATACTTCTTCACTCATTACGTCACTTCCCTCCCAGAAGCCATGATGGTCAGCGAGGTCGCTGCGCTTGCGGTTGTGGAGATGATTCCACCGGACTCAAGAACCTGCCCGACGAGCTCTGGGCAGGTGTAGGTCTCATTGGGCACAACGACCTTCGAGGAAAGAATCTTGTTGCTGTTTACGGCTGTGCCCGAGGGCGTAATCAGGTTCACCGTGATGGACGCATTCGCCGCAGAGGTGTTGGTCACCGTGAACTTGTCGATGATGCACTTGCAGTTCGATGCCTGATACTGGGCTGTCGCAGCAGCCTCGGCCTGCTTGGGCGGGATGATGTTTTTGACGGTTACAGCCATGTCAGGAGATGTTGTTGGTGACGCTTAAAATGACCGACGGAATGTCAGGCACCGGTGGGGCTGCGGTAAAGGCTTTGATCTCGATGTCCACGGTGTCCACGGACCACATG
>Ga0208050_1000141_pt1 | contig 14874 bp, 20 predicted proteins | sample LakMenEpi13Jun10_FD_150691 | JGI IMG/M metagenome (GOLD analysis project Ga0208050, IMG submission 150691) | Freshwater microbial communities from Lake Mendota, WI - 13JUN2010 deep hole epilimnion (SPAdes) | ecosystem: Environmental > Aquatic > Freshwater > Lake > Epilimnion/Euphotic zone ... | reverse complement strand
CATGGTAATCTGGACTAGCTTCTCCACTAATAAATATTTTTTTTACATCATTTGAATAACTATGTATTCCGCGGATATTTTTATTTGTATAATAATCAATAGTGTCTGGGATGTAGCTTAAATTGCTGTATATCACTATATCAGGAGAATCTGAATCAACGACTACATGATATTTATAAGACAATATTTCTATAAAATAATTGATCCATGAAAAATTTCCAACGTTATGAAAACCAGATCTAGAGATTTTTATTGTTTTTTTCATAAATTTACATTAATAATTTATAATTTTTAGGTAAGTATTTATTATTTTTTATTGGCAAATAATGCATAATTCCATTTTCTTTACTTCTATTTAATACGTCTTTATGATTTAAAATACAATTTTTAATATTATTTATATCTAAATAGTTACTATTATTAAATTCTTGATGTGCATAATTTTGTATTTTATTAACAATAAAATCAACATCACCAAAAAAAGAAAAATGCCATCCACCATTTGGTAAACGCGCAAAGTCCCTATGACTATTTCTTAAATTTTGTGTCTTTTGATATTTTTTTACAGTATTATAAGAGCATGCTACAGACAAAAGCCATTTTTCACCAATTTTATTTTCAATATTGTAATAATACATATCTTGTTCCAAAGAAACTCCATTATATAATATATCTGGATTACACGCGTTGATAGAATCAATATCGGGTATTTCATCAGCATCGGACACAATAATAATATCTGTATCACTTAATGACATTTGTGATAAAACATCACCTATAGCATTTCTTTGCATATTTTCATTTACCCAAGGATTAGGATCGTTGAAATCAATTATTTTATTAATAATTTTTGATGAATATTTTTTAAAATTATTTTTATAATCATTATAATATAGTTTTTTATTGTTTGATGCGTGAGTTTTTTTTGATTCTATTATTACAAAAAAATCTACTTTATCGTATAATTCTTCTAATCTAAAATTTAACATTTTTACTTCATTATAAAACATAAAAGTATCTATAATCATATTATTCCTATTTAGAATTAGGTTTAGATGTTGATGAAGCATCATCATATGCTTCAGAAAATAGTTCATAATTTATAGATTTTTCATCTAATATATTTTTAAGTTTATTAAACAAATATATTTTATCATTTATCATTTTATTGAAATCTATAAATATTGTATTTAATTCATATATAGTCATGATATGAAGATATTTAGATAAAATAGTTTGAAAATATTGAATTTGAGTCACTTCGTCTACCGCATTAACAAGACCACCTTCTTTCTTTCCGTGTTTTAGTCTTGATGCTGCACACTCTTTTAAATCTCTTATAGGTATTATAATTGTTTTTATATTTATTGACTTATCTTTGATAATCTCTTCAATTTTATCTAGAAAAAAAGGACTTTTTAATATATAATGTTTCTCTGTATAGTTATTTTCCATCCCAGAATTACAGTGTAAAAAAATATGTTTTTTATAATTATTACGATTATATCCTGTATCAAAATTTAAAAAAGTAAATAATTTTATCAAAAAGGTTGTTCCACACCTACCTGTACCAGTAATTAATATTTTTTCCATACTTATTTTTTAATTATTTTATGTTTATTATCTCTATAGTATTTTTCTAAAGGATATGGATTAATATGTATTAAGTTTAGATTATCATATATATTTCTATTGTAAACAGAATATTTATTATGAAATAAATTATCCATATTATCAGTTGTAATTTTACTCCTGCTGTGACTTATGCTATCATCATACAACGTAGGCACATCTTTAGAATATAATTTTTTATATCTTCTTACAAAGTCAGAATCTTCAAAACCAACACCCAATAAATATTCATTAAAATAATCAAATTCTTGTAAAAATTTTTTATTAATAATAAAATGTGAAAAACAATTATTAATAGTTAATATATCATTAATATTATTTAATTCTATATTATCTAAAATATTTTTGTTAAATAATAAATCATCATTTAATATTAGTTGATATTCTTTATTAGAAGAGATCACGCCTCTGTTCCACATCTTTGATAGCCCAACAAACTCAGTAAAAAAATAAGGTATAATATTTGTAGTATTTAAACATAATTGTAAAATATTTTTTCTATATAATTCTGGTATTTCTTTTTCTAGCTCTCCATTTATTAATAGTATTATATTACAATCGGTAAATCGTCTTATTGACTCAATTAATTTTACTAATAAATCATATCTTTTTTCAAATGTAGTAATTAATATATCTATATTATTCATAAAATTTAGTTAAAATACACTACCCCTGTTATTGATTTAAGTCTAAATGATTCACGACATTAAAAGAATACACCCTATTAGATTCATTAACAGAAAAGGCTAAAGCAGAACAACCTTTGAGTGTACCTATGTCCAAAATATTTATATTAAAATTATTTTGTGCAATATAGGCCAGTAATCTATAATGCTCAGATCCAGACTTATCTAAAAAATAGTGTTTATATTCTAAAGAATTTATGCTATTACTATATTTTACTAAATCCAAAGCGTCTAATTCTGCATTATTAATATGATTAAAGTTCATTTTACAGACTACCTGTGATTGGATCGGACCACCCTTTACTAAGACTATGTGGCCAAACTATCCAACTAGAAGGCTTAACTAATGTTTGGAATTCTCTCCAAATTTTACAATATTTATCAGGATCATTTTTCATTTGTTTTATCTCATCAGCATCAGCATCTTTTCTATATAAATCTTCTCCATTAGAATCTTTGAAAGCAACGGCCCAAAAATCATAGTCATTTTCTGGAACTTGATCATATCCTATATCTATACAATGCTTGAATATATGTAATAGACTCTGAGAAAATTCTTCATCAGATGCATTGTACATAATATCTGGTGGAGGTTTATTGTCTTTTACTTGTTGTGTTATAGCTCTTTTACTAAAGCATAATCCACTATATTTTTCATAGTCTTTTAATGACCTGACAGATCCAAATCCATATTTTCCAAAATCTATATCTTGTTTTTCATCATCCATTTCGAATAATTTTCTATTCTTTAAATGACAATATTTATTTCTTTTACCCCATTCTTTATCATCGTCCCATTGTTTGGCTCTTCCTTTTCTAGTATACTCATGCCAGCATACTACTTTGTGAGGATGAAAGATGTCATATCCATGAGTATATGCTCTAACAGCAATATTAATTTCTTCTCCATGAAAATAATACTCTGGATCGTGTTGAACTTCTGTTGAAAATTCTCCAACACTAAAAGCAAAATGAGCACTATAAAACCTTCCAGGAAGAGGTTTATCTTTTGGATCCCATTCGTCAAAAGATGCAGGAAGGAAAAATACAGCACCTTCTGGTATAAATCTATCAAAATTCATTTTCCAGGGCTCATTAACTCTGACAGCAGGATCGTTGTCAGGATCAAAACTTGGTATATATGATGTTATTAATGGTTTTTTATGTCCATTTTTTTGTAATTCTTTAATCATATTTATAAGTTCACTATCCCAATTTTTTACAAATCTATGATGACTATCTAATTGAAGAGTGTATTTTTCTCCGTCATATAATTGTTGTATAGAGTTCCTGGCCCAGCATACGCCCTTGGAGTCTAAATAATTAACATCGATTATTCTGAATCTAGAATCATCTTTGTATTTATCCAAAGTATCCCATTTGTCATCAGCAGAATGCTGCCAACATATTCCTACTCTTAAATTTTCTGGATATTCAGCTTTGTCCAGCATATCATCCAATGTTGGTAACAGTTGAGGATCTCTATAAGATGCAATCTGAATAAAGATAGTGTTTTTATTTTTTTTAATTTTCTCTTCTTTCTGACGCTTCATAAAAATGCACCCTATTATGTGTTATGGGACTTGCTAATAAAATTGCCGGATTAATTTTATTCTCAACAGTAAGAGAATATATATGACTCATCCATGTTTGTTCAAATGGATTGCTCCATGTTGTATCTAAAAACAGCTTTTGATTTCCTTCTTGATCTATAATATGAGGCCAATTACAATAGTAAATCTCTCCATTGGCATACGGAATACCGTTAAGAGTTTTAATATTTTTATATTTCATTGGTGGTCTTTTTGATGATTTGCCAAAATATTTAATCCTATTTTCTGATGGTACATTATGCCAACTCCACTGATCTCCATTATGTCCATAGAATTCACTAAAGCTTAATTTCAAAAAATCAAAATTTTCAAGATCCATAATTCTAATACAGTTATTAAATAAGTTATCAACTTTTTTATTAAATCCAAAATTACATTTTCCATCAAAATCTAATAACATATCATCTTCAAAGAAGAACATATATTTATATCCATTATCATTAAAATGCTCAGCAGCTAATTGTCGTGCTCTGCATATTCCAAGATTTCCTTTTTTAATGTGCTCTTTAAAATTATATTTATCGCAGATATCGTCATATTCTGGAAATACGCTATTATCTGTAGAATTATTGATTAATATTTTAGTTGTTTTTTCTAAAAATGATTTATCATATTTTTCAAAACTATTAAGAACCATTTTTAATTGAGCAGGAAAATTAAAAGTATTTATATATAATGCTACTTCTTTAGTCTTATGTTGTTTTCTTGTATTGGAATTCGTCTGTTGCGTTTTTATTTTTGTATTATTTTTTAATTTCTCAAAAAAAGTTGAGATTAATCCATTGTCTTCTATTAATGAAAAGTCATAAGTCTCTTCATCCAAATAAGTCATTATTGTAAATATGCTTTCCTCTGTGCCCATATATCCAGATTTTAAAGAATCATTTAGCAGAGAATAGTACAGATTGTTTGCTTGAGATATAGCATCTATATGTCCTCCGAAAAATCCTCCCCTAGCTACTCTATTCACATTGCTATTATTTGCAAATTCTTTTAGTTTATTAATTTCAAATCCATGAATCTCTGTAGATGTTTCATAAGGAAAGCAAATAAACAGGAATTTTTTAACTAAATCTTCAAGTTTATCCAATACTTTGTCATGGCTAAAGTAACCTGGGTGAACAGTATTTGTTATTCCTCCATCTAACCAAAACATATATTCTGTATTAAAAGGATTATATATTTTAGCATTATGCAGCAAGAACATTTTGCTCATTACCATAGGATTATAGTACTCCATTGTTGCTTGGGTACTGTCCTTGAGCCATCCTACTTGATTATACCAATCTGGATTATTTCTTATTTTTTGAACATCTTCAAAGAAAGGGAAAAATGATCCTGAAAATTGATCCTTAGAATGATGGTATACTGCTGTATTTTCTTTTTTTCTATATTTCCATACTAAATGTTCTAAAGTTTTATCTATAAAAACTATAACAGGAACATCATCTAACGATTGCAATAGTGTGGAAAAGTTATCAATGTAGTGTTGAAAATCTCTTTTCCATGAACCATTTAAAGAATCCCTACCCAGATCCCATATTCCTGTTACAATAGTAGAGTTATTCATTGGGATAAGTAGTATATAAGATAGTAACCAACCGACCTGCACAATAGTAATTCAATTTAGCGTATCGTCAAGGTAAAAAAAAAATTAAAAACCCCATTGACACACATCATTGGTAAGAATATAATAAACCGTAAGGACAGATAACTTGAGATGAGCTATGAAAAACTCAGAAGACAATAACGACAGAAAATCTGAAAGAAGAAATAAACTTAATAAAAAACATCATATCAAGAAAACATTTATTGATGATGATGTAATGGGCCAACAAAATGCCAAAAAAGAGTTAAAAAGAATCAAAGAAAGTCTTGAAGAAGAAGAGTGGAGAGATTGGGATCAATACTATAATAGATAATATGAAATACTTAGAAGAAATAAATACTGGTGATTGTTTTATATTCGAAAATAAATATTTCGTATTAACTTCAGATTTTAAAAAGAATGGCAATAAATTAGCAGTATCTTTAAAAAATGGATCGTGTAAATGGATTAAATCTGATGCAATGATTGATCCGATAGATATATTTACATTTGATGAAAATAATAATATTATCGCTATAAAAGAAAGACAAAAAGATGCTGCTATTACGAATACAAACATTTCTTAAGTCTTTGTTCTTTCATGTATGGAATGGATTTCCAAAAACCACTCAATCCGAAATTTTAGATAGATATTCTATATGTATTGATTGTTCGGATTTTAATAGAGCAAAATCAGAATGTGGAATATGTGGCTGTGCAATTAGCAAAAAAAGTAAATTTCTAAATAAATTAGCATGGGCTGATCAAGAGTGTCCTTTAGGTAAGTGGTCAAAAATTACTAGGTGACTCATGAAAACAACTATAAACAAAAAAAATATTACAAACAGTATAGTATACTCTAATTATGATTTATTTGAAACTATCAGAGAAAGAGTGACTCTAGGAAATGAAGGATCAACAGTTTTTGTTCCTCATGTTTGCAATAACATTGATATGTTTGGAGCAGGATTCGCTTCTCAAGTAGCATCAAAGTATCCTATTGTAAAAGAAAATTATCATTTATTAGGTAAAAATTTTCTTAAAAACAATTTGGGCTATTCTCAAATACTTAAAATATATGAAAATGAAAAATTCAAACATAAATTATTTTTTGTTAACATGATAGCTCAAAATGGTATCAGATCTCCAGAAAATAATCGACCACTAAATTATTTAGCTTTAGTTAAATCTATGAATAGTTTATCTCAATATATTCATACTAATACTGGTTTTATTAATAAAAATGAAAAAATTGAAATTCATTGTCCAAAATTTGGCTCTGGATTAGCGGGAGGAAATTGGAACTTTATAACAGATTTAATTAATGACATTTGGGGAAAATTTTTCGTTACAGTATATAATTATCCTCCTAAAAAATAAATTAAATGATAGCATTTTCTATAGTATTAATGTCTAGATCCAGACCAGATATGTTTGAGGATCTATGTAAGTCTATAAATAACACATGTTTATTGGATTATGAAATTCATGTGGGATTAGATTCTGATGATCCAAATCTATCAGACTATATTAGTATAGTTAATAAGATTAAAAAATGCAAGACACACATAGAAAATAGAAATAGCAATCTTCATGTCAGACTAAATTCTATGCTAGAATCAATTTCTGGAAAATATATCTTTGGATTAAATGATGATTGTATATTAACAACAAAACATTGGGACAAACAAGCATACGATATACTAAATGATTTTGGTGATATTGTTTATGGAAGAACAAAAGATAATAGTATAGACAGAGTAGATTCATCTTATGCTGCTTTTCCAATAGTCTCAACGAATGCTGCAAAAAGATTAGGCTTTATTATGGATGACACCTATGGCAATCATGGGTCTGATGTTATTACATACAGAATATATAATGAAGCAAACAAGGTTGTTGATCTGAGTTTTCTAAAAATAGATCATAGACTACATAATTCTCTAGACGCTTTAGCTATGAGACAAAAAGACAAAACTTCTATTGATATGATAAATCGAACAATGTCGGCAGGCTTTAATGTGAATACGTTGTTCTCTATGCCTGTCCAAGATAAGGTAAAAAAACTTTTATGAAATTACTAACAATATATAATATATGCGGGATATCAAAAAGAGAAAATACAAATTTCTATATAGAGTCATTACAATCTATAGTAAATCAAAAAAATATTGATCATGATATTGTTGTTTCGTCCTGCTTATCAAAAGATTCAACATTATCAACAATAAAAAATGTTTTTCCACAAATTAAAATAAATTCTATTAATGATAGAGTTCCTGTAAATGTATCTTTCAATCATACTGCATCTGTATTTGACAATAATTATGATGGATTTTTATATATAGATTCTGGTATTACTTTTAATGCTGATGATACTATAGAAAAAATGGTAGAAAAGATGACTGCCGGCCCATATTCTATGGTTTCCTGCATGGCAGATGGAGATAATGGTCCCTTGACCGATCCTGCAATACAAGGATATGTTAGTGGTAAAGGATTCAAGTTGGATCAAAATAATGAGTTTTGTATACCAATAGGATCTGCTTTAAATTCTCATTGTCAAATTTTTACTAGAGACATAAAAGATTACTATAAAAATATAATTCCTGATATTTTTGCTGGTTTTTGTACCGAATCTGTATATACATTTATTTGTGCTGCTATTAAAAAGAGATGGGTCGTATGTAAGGATGTTATAGTTAATCATAGACTTAGCCTAGATGGAGCTAGTAGTGGATTTCATCCTGCATATTGGTCTTTGCTAACTGGCAGAGACAGTTACGATCATCCGTTCGCTATAGACACTTATATGGACAGAATCTTTAATCCATTAGCTAAACAGTATGGATTAGGCTTCGAAGAATGCAGAAAAATTTTAGAGCATGATCCTGATCAATACGATGAAAATATGTTTTGCAAAAATAATGATCTAAAAGAATATATCAAAAATAATCTATATTTAAAACCAGAAGAATTTGATTATAAAAATATAAATCATGTTATAATAGGAGAATAAAGTGATATATTCAAATAATAGATATATGGATAAATGGTCTATAGACTATAAAATTTCTGTCGTTTTTCCTACACGGAATAGATTAGAATTACTTAAAAAATGTCTAGAGTCATTATTAAATAAATCCTATAAAAAACATAGGCTATTTGAAATTATCTTAGTTGTTGACTATGATGATAAAGAAACTTTGGATTATATTGTAAACATAAAAGACATGTTTAAGTTTACAGATGGAGATTTAATGGCAAATTCATTATCTGTTTTATTAACAGAGCAAAGTGAATTTATGCAACGAGACTATAACAATGCAGCGAGTATAGCGGCAAAAGGGGATATAATATTTCTATTAAATGATGACGTTGTTATAGAAACCGAAGACTGGGATTTGAAGATCTATGAATTTTATCAAGAAAATAAACCTATTGATGATATAATGTTAATTGGTCTAACAGAAAATACTAAGGATATTTATCAGAAGTCTAATGGTATGGGTCATGGGGTTTGTTTTCCTGTAATCACTAAAACTTATGTTAATATGATGAGAGGAGTATTTCCTCCAGACATAAAAATGTGGTTTGCAGATACTGCTATCATACATATATTTAGTGCTATCAATAGGATTTGGTTACTAGATAGTGTTAAAGTTTTTCATGACTCTTATCATGCAAACACAAGATCCAAAGATTCTATTAATATAAATATAGAAAAAATAAATACTACCCAAGGCGGCATAAAGCACTTTGCACCATATATTTCCTTTATCTCTGATCATTTAAATAAGTAAATTATGGACTATATATATAAAAAAAATAAATTTATAGATCATAGAGGTACAATATATACCATATATGATCAACAAGATCATACTATAAAATTTGTTCAAGATAAGATAACAAAATCTAAATATGGAACAATTCGAGGTTTTCATGGTGATTCAAAAACATGGAAATTGATTACATGTTTATATGGAAAAATTAAATTAATAACATTTGATTTAAAAGATTCCATAAAAAAAGAATATATATTGGATGCAAATGATACAGATAATACTTCTGTTTTGGTTTCTCCTAATTCTCTTAACGCTCATCAGTGTTTAACAGATTTATGCATTTTCCATTATAAATGGAGCGAACTCTATACTCAACCAGAACACCAATGGACAATAAATTATGATGATCCAGATATTGGTGCTGAATGGGATGAATCTATACCAATTATCATATCCGACAGAGACAAAAACGGCATGTCTCTTAAAAACTTTATAAACCAACAAAAATAAGTAACTAAACAAATGAATCTATTAATAGTTTCTCCTAATTCTAAAAAATTATATCAAAATCTTAGTTCAATATCAGCAATAGAACCAAACATTTGGGCTGGGCTATTGGCCAACTCTGTTAGGAATATTTGTCAAGTTACTATCATGGATCTTGAAGCAGAACCTCTTCTTTCTGATAGTGATTTGTCCTCAAGGATGGACACATATAAACCAGATTTTGTTTTATTTGTTGTAACTGGTCAAAATCCAAATGCTTCAACGGCAGCTATGGACGGAGCTATAGAAACAGCAGAGAAAATTGCTGAACTTGGATATGCCATAGGATTCGTTGGACCACACATTAACGCTATGCCAGGAGATGTTCTAGAAAAACATCCATTTATAAAAATTGCATTTTCAAATGAAGGAGTATATTCTCTTAAAAATTTAATTTTAAATAAATTTAATCCTAAAAATATAAATGGTTTATGGTATAGAAATAATAAAGAAATTATTATCAATGATCCAGAAAGAATAGTTCCTCAAGAATTTTTAGAACAAGATCTTCCTGGTATTGCTTATGACTTAATGCCAGATCTTTCAAAATATAGAACATCAACTTGGCACACCAATTTCATAGGAGAAACCTCTCCTTTTGCTTCTATCTATACCAGTTTAGGATGTTTTGCAAAATGTTCTTTCTGTATGATTAATATAATTAATAGATCCTCTAATGATCTAAGTCTAGCTTCTGATTCTTTTAATGTTTTTAGATATTGGAATCCAGAATTTACAATTAAACAATTAGAATATTTAGCAGAAAAGGGTGTTGTCAATCTTAAAATAGCAGATGAGATGTTTGTATATAGACCTAAACACTTTCTGACATTATGTGAATTAATAATACAAAGAGGTCTAAAGTTTAATATCTGGGCTTATTCAAGAGTTGATACGGCCAAACCCCAGTATCTTGAAATGCTTAAAAAGGCTGGAGTCAACCATCTTGCCCTAGGAATAGAATCTGCATCGCAAACAGTTCGACAAGAAATAGATAAAGGCAGATTTAAAGAGACAAATATTAGGGATATAGTAAGAGAAATAGATAATCATGGAATTGGAGTAGGTGGAAACTTTATTGTAGGACTTCCATCTGATACTATGAGATCAATGCAAGAAACATATGAGTTGGCATTGGATCTTCCTTTGTCTAATATGAATGTATACTGTGCTACTGCTTTGCCAGGAAGCCCATTATATTTACAAAATAAACAAGAGAACAGATATGTACCAGAAAAATATTCAGAATTTGCATTTTTGAGCTATGACCATGTTCCAAATTCAACAGAAACATTATCTTCTAAAGAAATATTAGCATTTAGAGATAAGTTTTTTAATGACTATTTTACAAATCATAAGGTTTTGTCAGACCTAGAGAAAAAATTTGGAACCGAATGTATAGAAAATATTAAAAAAATGACTTCAATAAAACTAAAGAGAAAGCTATTAGAGGAATAAAAATGAAAAAAGCACTAATATTAACATGGGAAAAATTTCAGGACCATGAAACAGTTTATCCCTTTTATGCTCTGCATGAACATGAATATAATGTAACAATAGCTGCCAATAAAAGAAATGAAAAAATCTTTGGTAGTCTAGGTGTTCATATGTTATCTAATATACATGTTGAAGATCTATTAACACCCAATTATACAGTTGCAGATTTTGATCTATTGCTTATTCCTGGCGGTGTTAAATGTTTAGAAAAACTTAGATTAGAAAAAAAGGCTGTAGAATTTGTTCGTGAATGGTTTAAGGCTAATAAGCCAACAATGTGTATCTGTAATGGTGGACAATTATTGATTACAGCAGATGTTCTACATGGAAGAAAATGTGCTGGGTATTATTCTATAGAACCAGATATTAAAAATGCTGGCGCTGAATATTCCAGAACAGTCAGTGTAGATGGTAATTTGATATCATGCGCCCACTATGATGATATGGGAGAATGGATGAGAATAGGGATGAAGACTTTCAATGTTGAAAACGATTAAAAAACCTTGGGGCTACGAGTATCTTCTTTATCAAAACAGCGAAGTCGCAATATGGCATTTATTTATAAATCCATACCATGAAACTTCACTACACTCTCACCCCAATAAAAAAACAGGACTCCTAGTATTAGATGGAGCTGCAAAAATTTCGTTTCTAAATAATACATTCAAGCTTTTTTTTGGCGAAAAAATTATGATTCGTCATGGGGTTTTTCACAGAACTAAATGCATGACAGATAATGTATTACAGTTATTAGAGATTGAAACCCCCGTAGATAAAGAAGATATAGTAAGACTAGAAGATACATATGGTAGAGCAGGATCTACGAAAATGGGAGAAGATGGAACTGAAATTAATCCATTAAATATTCTGAATGGAAGGGTTGGAAATTGTCAAATATTCTTTAATAAAATTGCAACAAAAAATGATTTTGATAAATCAGAAAAATTTGAAAATTTTATGATAACAGAAGGCTCGGTATCTCATTTAGGACTTGCGGTTGCTGGTCCTGGAGATATCATAAGTTATGATAATTTAAATATATTAATAAATAAATTTAATTTGTCTATACCAATAGAAGGGCTTTGTATAAAAACATGCTGAATGAAATAATCTCTAGAGCAAAGATATGCAGAGCTTTTGAAACTGCTACTTATAATCAAATACAAAAGAAAAATATCAAAATTCCAGTGTACCTTTCTGCTGGACAAGAAATGATATCATCCACAATAAGTGTTTATTGTAAAAAATATAACATTTCACCATTGATTTTTGGTCAACATCGTTGTCATTCTATTTATTTAAATTTTGGAGGAGATCCTATAAAACTAATAGATGAATTACTTGGTTTAGATACCGGATGCACCAAAGGAATGGGCGGATCTGCATCAATTAATTGTTCAGAAATTAATATGTATGGTCATGATGGATTAATGGGTAGCAATATTCCTATAGGAGTTGGTGCTTGTTTTGCCAGTAAGAAACCAACTATAGTTTTTGCTGGTGATGCGGCAGCGGAAGAGGACTATGCTCTAGCAGCCTATGGATGGGCTTCGACAAAAAACATACCAATATTATTTGTAGTTGAAGATAATAATTTATCAATATTAACAGAAAAAAAAGTAAGAAGAAATTGGGAAATAAATGATGTTTCTAAATCAATGGGTATAGAATCTTTTAATATATCAGATGAGCCCAACGATATATTGAATAGTCTCAACGATTATAAATTTAATAAACCAAGATTATTAAATATTAATACAAATCGATTATTTTGGCATTGTGGCGCAGGTAAAGATGGGGATTCAGTAGACTGGTTAGAAAAAGAAGATATAACTAAAGAATTAGAATATTTTGAGGAATTATGGAAATCACGCTTAGAGAAACTATAAAAAATACAGTTGCTAGTCACTTAAATAATGGATTTTTAGCATTTGGCCAATGCTTAACTGCTGTTGGTTGGGTTGGAGGTACATTGCCAGAAATGTATGAAGATCAAGGAATGGTAGAATTATCAATGGCAGATGTGGCTGGTGGTGCTTTTGTAGTGGGTGCTGGATTAATGGGGAAAAGGCCTATTTATGTTATTCGATATCAAGGATTTAATTGGTATAATTCAATAAGTATAATAAACTATGCTTGTAAAAGCAAAGAAATTTGGGGAGTACCATGTCCAATTTTTATAAGAAGTATAGCTATGGAGGGATCAATAGGCCCGGTTGCTGGCAGTTCTCACCACTCTCTTTATTATAGAATGCCAGGAGTAAAAATATACTCTCCTATGAGTTCTGATGAGTACAAAGAATGTTATAATGATTTTATGAATAGCGATGATGTATTTTATGTTTCAGAGCATAGAGAGTCTTATAATAACAATAAAGAACTTAAAGATATCGTTTTCCCAGAGCCTGACTGTATTTTATTTCCAATTTCTGTAACCAGATTTGCTGCAATGGAAGCATCAAAAATTCTATTAGAAAAAGGAATTAAAGTTTCAGTATATCATCAAAAAATTCTTAAACCATATTTATTAGATAATCAAATTCTAAAACATCTAAATAGTTGTGGCTTAGCTATTGTTCTTGATGACGATTATGAAGATGGTATAGCCTCAAATATTGCTCATAAATTAATGATGAATTCAAACTCAAAAGTATATACTATGGGATTAAAAAATAGATCCGCTGGTTTTGCGAAACATTTAGATAATCTACCTCCATCAAGTCAAGAAATATGCAATTTTATTAAAAATATAATAGAGAAAAAAAATGGATAGATCATATAGAAAAACTATTTTTTGTGATATAGATGGAACTATCGTGTATCATCAGCCAACTTTATACGAAATCGTAACTTCTAAAATACAGATTCTAGATAATGTTATAGAAAAATTTTCTGAATGGAGAGAAAAAGACTATTATATAGTATTAACTACAGCTAGGCCAGAAGGTTGTCGAGCTACAACAGTACAACAGCTAAAAGATAGTGGCATATTCTATGATCAATTAGTTATGGGACTACCGATAGGACCAAGGGTGTTGATTAATGATAAAAAAGAAAATGGTCAAATTACTAGTTATGCTATTTGTCTTGAAAGAAATACTGGTTTAACCGATATAGAAATTTAATATATGCCTAGGAGCTTATTATGAAAAAGATCGAATTTGGAGAATTGAAAATAAATTCAATAGCTAGACAGCATGTAATGGACTGTCTTGATACTAATTGGGCCTCAATGGGACCAAAAACAAAATTATTAGAAGAAAAATTTGCAGCATTAATGGGAACTAAATATGCTGTAGCAACAAGTAGCGGAACAGCATCTTTAACTGCTATGACTTTAGCTTTACCAGAAATAGCACGTAAAAAAGTTATTAAAGGTAAAAGTAAGGTTATATGTCCAGCCCTAGCATTCATAGCGAATAGCACGGCTGTAGTTTCAGGAGGACTAATACCTAAATGGGTAGATATTAAATCTGATACACTTAATATTGACGAAGAACTTGTTGAGAAAGAAATAGATGATG
>Ga0208050_1000137_pt1 | contig 15158 bp, 14 predicted proteins | sample LakMenEpi13Jun10_FD_150691 | JGI IMG/M metagenome (GOLD analysis project Ga0208050, IMG submission 150691) | Freshwater microbial communities from Lake Mendota, WI - 13JUN2010 deep hole epilimnion (SPAdes) | ecosystem: Environmental > Aquatic > Freshwater > Lake > Epilimnion/Euphotic zone ... | reverse complement strand
TAATAAACGTTTGTAGATCATCTAACCTTTTGGTTCAAAGTAGCCAACGTCTACATCGTAAAATAGTTAATAAGTATTATTAAATCATTTAAAAAAACTACACTTAAGCTATTAATAAATATATAAAAAAAAAATCACATTCAAAAAAAATATTTACGAACAGTGATATAACGATTATTTGACAAATTTACATTGCTATTTAATAATAACTCCCTAAGAGTATCGTTTGAAATATGTTCGCCTTGCAAAGAAAATACCTTTAAGTAAAAAAACATACCCAACAAAATATTCAAAAAGATAAAAAATACTAAAAAAATATCTACAAACGCAAACGATAATATAACAAAATTCAGCTTGATAATAAAAAAAAAAAAGGGGGGGATGCCGCCTAGTTGAAGTAATAAAAACTTAATGACTCAGCTATAAGGTGAATAAGTAGAGTAAGCACTTAAAAACTTAGTAAAAGATCATTTAGTGCAATCAGAATTTGCCCGATAAGAAAAAAGGAAAAAAAATAATGTCCCAAGTGTAAGAAAATAAAGACAAATATAAATTATTACATATGTAAACATACTTCTAATAGAATATACTCAAACCAGCACCAATAACACCAGTATATGTTCAAACAAAATAATTTCTATAATTAACACGTAAACCTTTATTAGTAAAGCTAACAGAGCCTTTCTTTTTAAAAAATACAGACTTCCTTACACTCCCTTTTTTAGCTAATTTACCCTTAAAAAAAACTGAATATCCCTTTATCCTCTGAGCATTAATCGCGAAAAAGTATCAGTTTGACATAAAAGTACAAACTGAGTAAAAAATTCTGTTATGCTGCTTTAAGTGTGTTTGAAGTAAGTGCTTTTTAATGAACGGAACTAAAGCTGTAGGGTCTCGAAAAACTGTAAGTCGTGTAAATAAAGTAATAAAGTCTACTCTTTTAGTAAAGAAAAAAGATAAGATTTGAGTGCGATATACTCGATATCACATAGCATAACAAGATTCATCCAGCTGAAAAAGTTTTATATTTATAAATTTTCATTCTGTTTGAAAACCTGTAAGAACTCCTAAAGAAGTCTTTAAATATTTACTCAAAAATCATGATGCAGTTAACATAACCTTCTTGTCAGTATCTTTTAAAAAACTAATTGTATCAAATCAAAATTGTTGCTCAATAAACAATGTTGAAGGTTTTAAAATTTTTTCAGATTGTATTGCCAAGTTATAAGTAATTAAAGGTAAGGATAACTCTTTATTTTTTTGTATATAATTAAATTTATAAAAGTTTTCTACTGTTTGAGGTTTCTTTTTAGATAACAACAATAATAACATTGTTAGGTATAGGGTTTGAACCTATAACGTCAGCTTTTGACACTCTACTTTGAGTTAACCCAACTATTACATAAAAAGATAAGTTATTATAATTAATTCTAATAAAAAAAAAATGTAAAAAAAAACCATTTTTTTTCAATTTTGTGTAACAAGCTGATCAACTCTGTAACGGGGGAGAGTACCTCGAACTATTACAGCTAATACCATAAAAACCATAATTTTTAATATAAATCACAAACCTTAAATTGTATCTAAACTATACTAAGAAATAAACTAAACCAGCAATAAGGAAAGATAAAAACACAAAAGTTTCAATTAAAGCGAACGCCATTAAAGCACTATTAAATAAACTTTCGGCTTCTTCAGGATTTCTAGAAGCAGCGACGAGGTACCCAGCAAACAATACAGCAGTTCCAACAGCTGCACCAGCTAAAGTAAACATTACAGTTGAGATAACAATTAACTTTGCTACAAGAATAATTAACATCTAGTTTACCTATTCAACCCTTAGTAACTTTAGCTTATAAATCTGCAATTTAAACATGTTAATAATTTGATTATCCAAGGGTCCAACTAAAAAATTCTCTAAACTTTTTATCTTAGTTAAATGTCTAGAAGTTGCAGATGTATTCAAGCACCTATTTAATACAGTAAATCATCTTCATACAAATAATAAACGTAGCTTTGGTTTTATAAAGAAAACTGTTTTTTTATAGTCATACTTTTTTTTTTTTTTCGTTATTTTAACAGACATATTAAATAAAGCATTAATCTGTGATCCTCGCCACACTAAAGCGTAATCCAAATCTCGCATTAATTTTGTTTTAAAAAAAGCTAAAAAGAATTTTGTGTTATCTACGTCACGCATTAGGTAGTGTTTATTTTCCTGGGTAAGTGTAGCACATAAATTTGCACGCATAAAACGAATATAACACGTACGTAACGACCTATAAGAGGTCATATAACTACTTCTATAAACTAATCTATTACTTAAAGAACGTGTTAAGCTTATACGCAACTTTAAAAAGTCTAAATCACTTTTATAACAATTTTTAGAACTAGTGAGCTCGCGAACCTTAGCTAAACTTTCTATTGAATAGTGCGATTGTACATTAAAAACAAACCTTACCACTTAAATTAAAAAAAATGTAAATAAGAGAGTAGTAGTATTTAAAGCACTAAGACCTAAAAATTGATAAAAAGAAGTTAAAACTAAACCCCTAGTAAGTAAAAATATATTAATTGCTAAAACGTAAATCAAAAAATAAAAACGAAAAATAATTAGTACGGACCAAATCATACTTACCAAAAACTGTAATACAAAAAAGTTAACGAACAAACTAAGCGCTGAGAAAGCTATAAGGGTATAAACAGGCATATACTGGTAAAGTTCAAATTTTAAAAAATGAAACCCCGGTGCCCCAGCTTTTCAAAGAAGTACTAAAATAATAGAATGTCATAATACAGGGATTTCTTGACATAATCGCATTAACTCATCAAACTGTAATGAACCTACTAAGCTTATAACAAAAAAAATTAAAATAGCTAAAAACATTAATAAAAAAAATGACATTCACAAATAATTGCTTAATAAGTTCTTATATTTTATAATTGTTAATGTATTTTTAGATAACGTATATAAAAAAAAAAAATAATAAATTACACCAATTAACTCAAGGGCTAAGAATCACAACAACAAGTTTTTAACAAAAAAAAAACTGGTAATAGTTATAAAAAAAAAAATCATGATAACAAAAATTAAATTAAGTTCACGAACATCCTTTGAAATTTTTTTACCAGCATAAACAAGTATAATAATTAAGAATAAAAATAAAGCTATATTAAAAAATCAAATCTTATCAGGGAGATGTCAAGACCCCGGCATAACTTTATACTGAGATAACGCTAAAAATTGTAGGCCTACAAATTTATATAAATCTAAAGGCTCAATTAGCGTAAATGTAGATGTTGCGTTTTTAATAGTTCAAAAAGTTGATTTTTTGCTGGTAAAAAAAGTAATTTTTTTTAAATACAACCAAATAAGTCCTATAGAAAAAATCGAAAAGGTTGCTATATGATTTACAGTAATTAACGTAACACCAGCCATAACATATTTTAATAAATATTTATAAGGAGTATTATAAACAAAAAAGTAATGGTAAAATACACCATTTAAACGGAAAGATAGCAAGGTATACTTGTATATAAAAGATAATGCTATAGGTTTATCTTTAGTTTGTAAATAAGTTAAACTACGAGCAGTAAATAAACCTGTAAAACTAAACACTTAAACTTGCCACTCAAGTGAAGCATAAACATAATCTAACAATAAAGTAATTATAAATCAAAACATAAAAAATAAAAAGAACACACATAACTCGATAGTAAGCACAGTAGGATTAAGACAATATGGTATTAGTAGGAGGAACTCACCATCATAAATTAATAAAAAAAGAACTATCATAATAAAATTTAGCTCATATACGGGTTTTTTAGAAGTTAAATTTTTAAAACCGCACTCATAGAAGTTTAACTTATAGTCATAATATTTAGCTGAGTAAAGTCATTTAGCTATAAATGTAATAATTCAAAAAATAAAAGAAAAGAAGACAGCGTTTATTATTAATTGAAAGAAAAGAACACCGACCATATAACACTAAACTTAAAACTCCTGTAGTTTTAATTGAAATACGACTAATTACTGTATCTGTAAAATTAAATTCCCTTAAAACCTGAAAAGATTTAAAAATTGTAGTAGGGTGTGATAATAAGAAGGTTGAAGTAAAGGGTGTAATTTTTAGATTATATATTCGAATAAAACGCCCATTAAATAAAAATAGATGTTGTTTTCCAGTTTTAAAATGTTTAGGTGCGCGAACAAACATTATAGGTGAATTCACACCTCTTCTGAGTGCAGCTCTGCGCTGAACATATTGACTTTTTGAAATGTTTGCACGTGTACTCTTTAAAAAGTATTTATACGTGATTTTTACTTCTAAACTTTCTGTCATACTTAAAAATAAGTTACTTTGATTAGTCAACCTCTACTTTTTTGTGTGCACAATAAACTTTAATGGGTATCTAAATCTTGTACGATTCGCAATTTTTTTAACCCACTGTGGAGAATAATTTTTAAACTCTATAAAACTTTTGTAAGATTTTAAAATTGTAGCAATACGTACGAGAGCGCCAACACCAGCACCCATTCTTGAATTTAAAGACTTACAACTTAAGATACAGTTAGGGCGTAAAAAAAGTCAAAATTTTCTACGCCTAAACCGCATTCTACGCCGTATATACCGCCTTCGTATTAAACGTTTGAAACCCCTTAGATACACGAGTTCAAAACGTTGCACAGTTAGACTATATAAACCCACCGTTCCTAATTTTAAAAAAAAATTTCTATGATGAAGGGTTAATATTCTTTTTTTAAAAATATGTTTACGAGAGCGTAAATAATTTAGATTCAACGACTACTAGGCTTACTTTTGTACTTATTTATGTGTAAACCTTTGAATACTTATTAAAGAGATAACTATAACAAAAAATCTTGATCACGTGATATAAACTGTAAACCCATAAACTATAACCTTTAAGTTATAAGTATAGTAAGGTAAATATACTACAAACCGTTTAAACGAGTGTTGAAGAGTGCTTATTAAATTTAAATCGTTTATAATAGATTTAGCGTTTATACCATAAAGAGGTGTATTAATTTTTGTAAAAATCTCATAAATAGTATAATTATGAGGCTGATACTTAAGCCACGAAATAACATAAACAACTAATAAACTATGGAAAAATAAATACTTTTTGAGAAGTATATTATCGTAACTAAAAATAATAGTAAGAAAAAGTAAAAGATACCACAACAATATAAATGTAAGCAGGGGTGTATAAAGTAGAACGATACTAAAAGCTTTGAATGCAAAACGATTAAGGATAAGGGGATAAAATTTAAAGAAATCTGTAGCTTCTAAAAGACTGAAGAAACTATGCCTTGTAAGTATAAACCCTCAACGTAATAATAGTAATATACTAATTACAGAAAATCAGATAAAAAACAATAATAAAAAGTGTTGTATTCTGGTAGGGGAGTGGAGAAAAATTACGAGAAAGACTAGAACTATGAAAAGAATAAGCTCTATAACGTCTTTTACTCAAAAATAACCCCAAGCTGCGTTGCCTACCCCCCATAAACTACCTCAGTAAAGTATTATAAAACCTAGGAAAAATAAAGATTTTAAAGTTATAGATCTCTCCTCAAAACTTAAGGATAAAATAATTCATAAGAATATATAAAAAAGAGGAGGGTGTATGCTGTTATAACCAACTAGAAGGGCAGAGTTAATAAGTTCAAAATGGTAATAACGGGTTAATTTGCTTTCATAAAATGAGCTTAAAAAATAAATTAAATCTTGATAAAAAGCTATACCAAAAAAATTACTAACAAAAAAACTATAAAAATAGTTAAATAACGAATTATTTAAATTTTTTGTTAAAAAATACCACAACTGTGTTGAAATAAATAAAGCTTTAGTATCAAAAAAAGCTTCTACATATAACAAAAAACTCAAAATCAACGACTACTTTTGGTTAACAATACGAAGAATTTTTCGTTTCACCCTACCTATAGGAGAAAATTTTGGTATATAAGACTGTTTGTGAACAAGATATAAAATTCCCGGTTTTACTAGACTATTAAATTTCTTAAAGAATAACATTTGTCTTCTGCTATAGTTTTTAATAAAAAACAAATAAATTTTACGAAAAAGTATTTCGTAAGTAGTTTTTAACTGTAAAACGACAGGTGCTATGTTTTTAATACTTCTTTTAAAAAACTTAGCCTTACGGCCAAATAAAGCTAGCTGACGCCCAGAACTAAAATTAAAAGTTTTATTTTGACGAAAATCTGATAAGGTAAAAAATTGTTGTCTCTTAGGTAAAGTAATTGAAAATGTTGAAAAATATCTTAAGGTTAAACCAGCCCCAACCCCCCGGGTAGTATACAGTAGATTTTGATACGTCCTTACGAGTTGTGAACGTTGCCTCCTTAAGATTCTTCTTTTAAAAAAAATTCTTAGCACTGAATTAAGTTATAATAATACAAGTAAAATGTTTAAAGAAAGTTCTAAAGCCCCTAAAATAAGTACTAAAAAGGAAAAAACCATAACATAGTAAATATTATAACAACTACCTAACAACAAACCTATAAGAAAAAAAATAATTAAAATAATCTCAGAAACTAACAATAGACTAAGAAGATTTTTATTTAAAAAAGCTAAACTGATTATTAAAACAAAACAAAAAAAACTAAATAAGTAAAACCAATGTAGCACCTTTTAACTATATAAATTTTGAGTCAAATGATCGTAACTCATAGTATTATAACTAATATTATCTGGACGCCCAGAAACATAATCAGTAAGTAATCTTCTACTATCTATTAAAAGAGTTAATGATATATTAAATAACTCCCTTGTTTCTCTCTCAACTCATGTAAAGCCTCTATAAACACTACTAATAGATTCGATATCTTTACCGACAGAATACGTAACGAGAGAAAAATAAGTCAAAAAACAAGAAGAAACAGTTATTAATGTCTCAGTGTTAGTAACATAACTGAGATCCAAAGGGGTATATAATCTTGTAGAATTCATACGGAGGTAAATATAAAATCAGTAATGATCCTGGTTTTTTAGAGATAAATGTAGATAATTTGAAGGAGTCGTTGTTTTTGTATAGAAAGCTATAGGTGATGTTAAATTTAACAAAATCAACGATTCAAGGGGCTTCGGTTGTCATCAAATATCATAACAGTCTTTAAATTTAACATATTTTTTAAAAAAAGCTTTTTGTGAATCAACTGTATATTTTTTTTGTCGAAAATCACTAAACATAAAACAAAACTTAACACCAACCATAAAATAAGTAAATAGATAAAGTTGTATAATAAATCGAGGTAAGAGGTGGTAATTTTATAAGTGATCAAAAAATTCAAATAAAAATTAAAAATAATATTACTATAAAAATTAATGAAAATCGTACAGACAATTTTATAAAATGTTTAGAAAAAGATACAAAAACGATTATTATACCAAGAAAATAAGTTAAAATAATATGATACTCAATTATAAAAGTTAAAAACATATTTATAAATTGTGAGATAACTACTACTAGTAACAACCAATTAAAACTATAAACAGAGAAATTATACTAAAAAAAAAACTATAAAAAAGTATTATAAAGGGGTTAATAAAACAGATACGTATAGTATTAATATAGGCTATTAGATTATGGAAAATACGCAACAAAACACCAACCATTAAATAACATAAAAAAAAAATTTAATAAAAATAAAAAACATACTAAAAAGTACCCTGTTGCAAAATCACGCTTTAAAATATCAGCTTTATATTGAATATCAATGGGGTGACCGTACAAAATACTAAATCAAATACGAGAAAAACTTAACACCCCAAACATTGTTATAATAAAAAAAAAAAATAAACCAAACCCTTGAAAATTACAAATAAGTAAACTTAATAGCTCTCACTCTATAAAAAATTTTATAAAAATTGGAAAACCCCTAAAAATTAATAAGGCAGCTCACATAAGACCTGACAAGAAAGGAGCTAACACGGATAAACCTCCAAGCGCTGGTAACATTCTTGTTCCGTAAATTTTTTGAACTTGATCAATTAAAAAAAAAAATAAAGCAGATAACAACCCATGAACTAATAGAAATAAATTAAGAACGCCTAACCCCACGTTACCTAATAATATTAGAAATAACATAATTAAATTCATCTCTTGAACTGTAGCTAACGCGATTAACCTCTTTATATCAAGAGAACCTCACATACGAACTGAAGAATCATATACGCCCCACACAACAAATGATAGAACTAATAAATTAGCTATGTATGAATATAGCAAAAAATAAAAAAAACTAAGAACATAAAAGGCTGTTTTTACTAGAAAACCACTTAAAAATATAGAAAAACCTGTAGGAGCTTCCACATGTACTTTCGTTAATCAGTAGTAAAAAGGTCATACTGGGATTTTAATACCAAAACCTAAAAACAATAGTAAAAAAAGAGTCGTTTTTTCCGTAATGGAAAAGCGTAATAAGCTTAAACTTGAAACTTCCAGAGTACCATAAACACTATAAATATAACATATAACTAAAAAACATAAAAAAGATCCTGTAAGGGTTCAAGCTAGAAGAAAAAGTATAGCTTTTGCGACTCGTCTAGAATAACCTAGTTGATAAACAAAAAATAAAGAAGGGAAAAATAAAAACTCAAAGTAAATAAAAACTTGTAAAAGATCAGTTGATGTAACCATTAAAATAGTACAAATAACAAAAATAAAAAAGTAAAAAATAAAAAAATCGACTTTAAACATATAACGTTCGCTTAAATATATTCAACTTATAGTGGTGACACTCATAGCCAAAAGTACAAGTGTGTCACTAAAAGGGGATAAACCGGTTACGGTGAACGAATAAATTATCCCTAATGAAAAATTAAAGTAAATTTTTAAAAAAACCAATAATAAACAAAAAATATTAGCTCCAAAAAAATAAAACAAAATTCAATTACGAAGTTGTAAAACACGTGAATTTATAAAAGACCTTATTCCTATAACTGCTATAAAAATATGTATAAGAAAAAAATATAAAAGGTAATAGTTTAAAATTTTTGTAAACAAAAACCCTGCATACAAGGGTAAATAATCATGCAAACCTATCATTAATAAAGATAACTACAATAGTAAACATTACTAATAATAAACTTAAGTTACGTAAAGTAAACTCATTAGTATAAATATTAAAAAATTTTCAAGACCTCTTTAAGCACGTAAAACTCTTTACAAATAAATGTTCTACAAAATATTTTTCTGATAATAATATATTAAATATAATAAAATTAAAAGACAGGAAAATGTGTACTATTTTTTTAAAAAAAAAATCAAATAATAACCCCGACTTTATAAATCTGTAAAAAAAAGATAATAACATAGGTGTAAACATTTCTAATACTATATTCTCTGATTACGTATAAAAAAACTAAATATGAAAGAAGAGTATGATAAAAACAAAATAGCTCAGTAATGACCGTGAAATAAACTTAAACCGTAAATAAAATAAAATACACCATAAATTATTAAAATGTTAATATATAAGGCAAAGTAAAAAATTACTCTAGCTAATTGTCTATTACGCGAGTATCTGCTCTTATTAAAAATTTTATTTTTTCTTAAACTGAGAGAAAATACCATATGCTCATAGTTGGGGTTGAACCAACACCCCGAAGGATACGATTTTAAGTCATACGCGTCTACCAATTCCGCCATACGAGCTATGCGGCGTCTGGGAATCGAACCCAACAAACCTTGGGGGATGAGCCCAGGATGGACCTCCGCGCCGCGTTTAGATAGAGTGTGGGCTTTCACCACAATTGCATACCGTTCCAGATAATTTCTAACTCTTAGTTCTGCTTAATTTCGGTCATCCCTACTTTATCTCTCAGTTGAATTTTATAATAATATTTACTGAAATAGTTTTCCTCAATATTTTAGAGTAGTATAGTAGGATCGTTGGCTATTAATGCACCTGATACTATTTGCTAAATATATCTACAATCAAGATTATAGGCATCCTTCTAATGCAGTTTAATAGCTAAATATTTGGTTTGGGGTGAGTTGGATTCGAACCAACGACGGTTACCCAACAGATTTACAGTCTGCCGCTTTAACCACTCAGCCATCACCCCATGATCATAATATATATTTCCACCCTTACATCACATCTACTGATCTTTTCATTAAATCTTTAAATTAAGATTTTCTGTTTAAATTTTTTTTCTTTACATTTAATATAGCTAAGTTAGACTTTATGCGTATGTATCTCCGTTGATCGCTCAACTATCAATACGACAGGCTTACGAAGTGTTCTTCTTCTTGTCTATTAAAAAAAAATAGTTACAAAGTTCCCATATTAACGTATGGTTACATTATCAAGCGTAGCGATCAAACTTACCTAATTGAGTTAGATAATTTGTTACAATTGGCTTGTTGTTCTCGGTCCTCTCGTACTGGAGTAAACATAACTTTTTTTTATTGTACAGTAGATAGGGACCAAACTGTCTCACGACGTTTTAAACCCAGCTCACGTACCATTTTATTCGGCGAACAGCCGAACCCTTGGCAGCGTATGCTCCACCAGGATATGATGAGCCGACATCGAGGTGCCAAACAATCTCTTCGATAGGAACTCTAAGAAATTATCAGCCTGTTATCCCTAGCGTACCTTTTATCCGTTGAACGATTTTTTCTGCTTTATAAAAAATCGGGTCAATATGATAGACTTAGGTGAGCAACCAGATGGGTGGGTTTACTTTACTGAGTTAGTATTTGTTTTGATAACTCACGAAACCTTGTACCAATGTCACTATGACACCTAGCGGAACTCCTAGTAACACATATTCTGAATTACTAAGAGAACTATTGCGCGTCCTTGTTTTACTAGTTTGTAAAACAATCAGCCCTAAAATTATCATTCTGCATTCGCTGCGAGCGCGCATAATTTAGAGCCTTATTCGCCTCCGTTACTTTTTAGGAGGCTGCCGCCCCAGCCAAACTGTCTTTCAAACAAATTAAAGTAGTTTTAAACTTTAGAAAATCTTCACCCCAAGAAAGTAGTCTTTCACTCCCATTATATTACTACATTCCTATATCCTACGGGAATGAAGGTTTATATTAAATAACAGTAAAGGTGCATAGGGTCTCTCCGTCTAGCTGTACCTTAACGCATCTTCACGTCTAATTCAAGTTCATAGAGATAATACTAGAGACAGCGGGGCAGTCGTTACACCATTCGTGCAGGACGGAACTTACCCGTCAAGGGATTTTGCTACCTTAGGACCGTCAGGGTTACGGCCGCCGTTTACTGGGACTTATTGATACGAGTACTCGCACCAGCTTTATCTTGCAGCACCGGGCAGGTGTCAGACCTTATACTTCATATTTCTATTTTGCAAGGTCTTATGTTTTTAATAAACAGTCGCTACCCCCTCTTAAATCATACTTCGAGAGCTCTCTTTATACCTAAGTTACAGAGACATTTTGCCGAGTTCCTTTAGTATTATTCACTCTTTTGCCTTAATTTCTTTAATAAGTTAACCTGTGTTGGTATTTGTACGATTAATGTTAAAGTTTTTTCCAAGCACCCTCTACATCTAGTCAAATATTCTATCTAAACTTCAGGGGCTGTTCATTTAACACACATCAAATTTGACGGCGGTCTAATTTTTAGTAATCGAATTTTCCACAGTCAGATTATCATTACTGTATAACCACGTTAACATCCGGCATACTTTTTTCACAAAAGTAGTCTATTACTCATGTTGGCATAATTAATAACTATCTTTTCAGTATATTTCACAATATACCTTTACAAAGATAAGCTACACTCCACTACCTAATAATAACGCTTCAGTTTAGTTTTTTTGACAAAAATTTATAGACACAGTGTTGTAAGTTTTTAAAACCTTAGACTAATGCTTGAACTTTTACGCTTTCTTTAAAGGATGGTTGTCTCCAAACCTACCTCTTCATTAAAACATCGCTGCATCTTTGAATTAAAACTAATTAATCACTTTATCGTTTACTCTGGGCTGTTTCCCTCTCGTCCCCTAACCTTAGCGCTAAGGGACTGCTTAAACTTATATAACACTTAATTCAGACATTAACAAAGCGCATGACCGCTCTATCAGAGAATTACCTGAGGGTTATTAAAAAGTTCACTCTACTTAAATAGATTTCGTGGAGAACCAGCTATAACCAAGCTTGATAAGCCTTTCACCCCTAATAACAAATCATCCCAAAATTTTGCAACATTTATGAGTTCAGTCTAATACTTGTTCATTATTAGCTCGCTTGGCTTCGGGTAAATAAATATAAACTATAAGTGTTTTCACTACGCTTTCGCTTGCTCAAACTTATTACTCGCCAACCCATTATACAAAAGGTACAATGACACAATACGCGTCATTTGATAATTGCATTAAAATTCAGTTTTCACATCACTGTGGACATTTTTCACCTTTCCCTCGCGGTACTTTCCTCTATCAAATCTTGATTTTATTAGCAGTTGATTAACAACACACTTCAACCTTAAGGTTTACTCAATTATACAAGCTTTACAAACGCTAAAAATACAAACAAACATAACGAGCAGACTGCGTATAAAATTTATAAAGATTTATTATAAATGTACTATTTGTGTAGACTCGAAAGTCTTTCTGTGTTAACCCCCATAGGTAAACATATAAATTTCCAATTTGAAGAGCTCTGGAGCTTACAGAAGCTGCACCATGTATCGCCCTACGGTGGAGTGTTCTAACACCCCAAGCCCCAGTCTTTACTAATGTTTGCAAAAACTTAAAACTTAAATAAGTATACCCCTTATAGTTGTTGGTTGTTATTGTAGCAAGTGTGATATGTAGCTGTTTAGAATAAATTATATCCATTAATGTACTGTACACACGCTCTAGCTAGGAATTGAACCTAGGTTAACAGAGTGAAAGTCTGTTGTCCTACCACTGAACGACTAGAGCTTAACTAGTTTATAAAACAACGAACAATAAAAAAGTAATTATACAACCTAGAATTAGCACAACATGAATCCAAAAAACATAGAAGTCAAAGGATGCACTTCTCATAAACCTGACTGAAAGCTGCTTAGCGGGTAAAAAAGAATTAGGAGCTTTAGATGAGGTCATCAAAAAGTTAATAGCTCCCTTTAAAAAAAAAACATTAGATCAAAATTTAGTCTTTGCTTTGTTAACTAGAGCTCAGTACCTATCTATAAAGAACTTCACCTTAAATATGTGTTTAAATGCAACTCTAAATTTTCTAATTCTCAAAACCTTGGAGGTAGGGCCATATAACTCCTTCCCCATAGTATTCATACGACGTTTTAATAAAACTAAATTATTAGTGGGAAATTGATAGTATAAGCCTCAAGTTTTAAAGTAAATTTTTTGTGATCGAATAACTATAGCACGCACTCTACGTTTACGTCTTTTAGACAATTTTGTTTTCATCATCTTCAACACTACTCTTAAAAATTTTCCTATACCCGCATGTCGACGAGTACTACAACGCCTAACCTGTATCACCTTAACTAATAATATACCACTTGAATCACTTGGTATAGAAAAACTCGCTTTTTGGAACATTAAATTATTTTTTAAACATACGAATTTGTATTCGGGTTTTTACCTGTTTATATAGCTGTTGTTTTCTTAAAAGTTCTAGCACTTTACTGACTTTTGTAGTATGTTGAGATCGTTCTCTGATTGTATATCTTATAGTATAATAGTTTCATATAAAAAAAATACTAAAAAAACTTAATATTAAAGCTATATAAAAAATAGCAGGGGTATATTGTATAAAAAAACCGTAGAAAAATATAAAAAAATCGGTATGTACGTTTTCCTCTATATAATGATATATCATATGATAAGATTGTAGGAATAAACTCACAGTATGAGGGACAAGCAGAATATAAACAAGTAGAGTAAAACCATAAAATAAGTAAAATAGAACAGTTGGTAGTGTTCGTGTACTGCTAGAAAAATTAAAACTTAGAGCTGTTATTAAAAATAACAGCAAAATTAAAAACTCTGCCATCAATAATAAAAAAATAAAAGCATCAAAGGAATAATATATACCTCAAATGGAGACTAAAGCTAATAAGAAAATAAAATAAATAAATTTTACACGAAATACAGTAATTTTAATTATTGATCAAATACAAAAAGTAAAACAAGTTAATAATAACAAATCAAACAAATTAATATACAATAACCAAATTAGGTTAAATTCTAAAAAACTACTTAGTGTAAACCACACCTATCAATAAATACAAACGCTTACAGGAAAGATTAGTAAGTCTACTGTTGAGGAAAAAGCCTCACTCTAACACCACTAAGTTATCAGAGACTACGGACTTAGACTACCGTCTGATCATGCAGCAAGTATACTAAACAGCCTGGACAAGGACACTTTCCAAAGTGCTATTCAAACACTAATCACTCGGTGTTCTCAGTTTCTCAGTATTACTCCCTGACGCCACCACCTTTATAGGGAGTTAGCATAATTTTATTCTTTAAACATAAGAAAAACCTAAACAACTATTTTCGTAATGTTCTCAGTATTACTCCCTGACGCCACCACCTTTATAGGGGGTTAACATAATTTTACTCTTTAAACATAAGAAAAACCTAAACAACTATTTTCGTAACAATGATCAGTATATAAGCTAATAGTGTATACAACGCTTATGGGACTATTTTACATTGAAATAACTACTAGATTACAAAAACATAAAACTTATAGAAAATTCTAACAACGCACCGTTAGCTATACTAGACTATAGTACCAACAGTAACCTAGTATACGTAAAATATAAAATATAATGTAAAAGTATGGTAATATAAAAGTATGGTAATATATATCAAAAACTAATTGTATTATACGTGATACAATATACTATTAATTACATTATATCTATCTATATATATCTATATATATCTATATCTATATATATCTATATCTATATATATCTATATATATCTATATCTATATATATCTATATCTATATATATCTATATCTATATATATCTATATCTATCTATATCTATATATATCTATATCTATATATATTATTATTAGTTATATTATGCGAATTATTATAAAGTATAATTAGTTGTGTGTTATTAGAATCTTCTATAAGTTTATGTTTTTGTAATCTA